>Ga0078972_1013376_pt1 | contig 10343 bp, 10 predicted proteins | sample YelNatPaOPGAMG01_FD_67568 | JGI IMG/M metagenome (GOLD analysis project Ga0078972, IMG submission 67568) | Hot spring thermophilic microbial communities from Obsidian Pool, Yellowstone National Park, USA - OP-RAMG-01 (SPADES assembly) (version 2) | ecosystem: Environmental > Aquatic > Thermal...
TGGCCATGAAGTGAGGAAGCCCGCGTGATGGAACTGCGCGTCGCCTCGTACAACATCCACAAGGGCGTGCTCGGCCACGGCCCGGGCAAGCGCGCCAGCATTCTCGATCTGCAGGCGGCGTTGCAGGCTCTGCAACCCGATCTGGTGTTTTTGCAGGAAGTGCAGTTCAGGCACCAGCGTCACGCCCACCGCCTGCGCGGCTGGCCGGAGCAGCCGCAGCACGTGTTTCTCGGCCAGGCGCTCGGCCTGTACGCTGCCTACCGCACCAACGCGGTGACGCGGCACGGCGAGCACGGCAACGCCCTGCTGTCACGCTTTCCGATCCTCGACGTCGCGCACCACGACGTCTCCGACCATCGCTTTGAACAGCGCGGCCTGCTGCACGTGCAAGTGCAGCTGCCGCAGGGCGGGCCCCTGCACTGCATCGTGGTGCATTTCGGCCTGTTCGCCGCCAGCCGCCAGCGTCAGACCGCGCGCCTGCTCGACTACATCGCGGCGCACGTGCCGCCGCAGGCTGCGCTCATCGTCGCCGGTGATTTCAACGACTGGCACGGCCGCATCGGCCCGCAATTGCTGCAGCAGGGCCTGATCGACGTCAGCGAGCCGCCGCTGAAGGCCAACGGCCAGACGGCGTGGCGCCAGCGGGTGCGCACCTACCCGGCGCGGCTGCCGCTGGTGCCGCTGGACCGCATTTATGCCCGTGGGCTGACGGCCACGGAAATCGGCCTGGGCTGGGGACGCGGCTGGGCGCGGCTGTCGGACCACGCGCCGCTGCTCGCCGCCTTGCGCTGCGCCCAACCGCAATGCCCGGACGCGGGCACGCCGGCGGCCCATCCCGAGGATGTCGCGGCGTGAACGGCCCGGCAGATCCGCTTTCCGCGCCGCCTCTGCCCACCCCCGCGTCAGACCCGGCGCTCGACGACCCTCCGCTGGACTGGTACGAGGGCGCCATGCCGCGCCTGCTGCCCTATGGCGCGGCGCTGTTCCCGGCGATGCTGCAGGCCATCGACCAGGCACAGCACAGCATCTGGCTGCAAACGTATATCTTTCACACCGACGAGGTCGCGCTGCGCATCGCCGGGGCGTTGTGCGACGCCGCCCGCCGTGGCGTGCAGGTGCGCGTGCTGGTCGATGGGCTGGGGTCGGCGCGCAGCATTGCGACGCTGTCGCCACGGTTTGCCGACGCCGGGGTCGAATTCATGGTGTTCCGGCCATGGCGCCACTGGACCGACGTGGTGCAGCGCGGACGCTGGCGGCGGCTGCACCGCAAGCTGTGCGTGGTCGATGCCCACACCGCGTTCATCGGCGGCATCAACCTCATCGACGACCGCCTGGACATCCACCACGGCTGGAGTGCGCAACCCCGGCTGGATTACGCGGTGCAGTATCACGGCCATCTGGCGCGGCAGACGCAATGGGTGATGCAGCGCCTGTGGCTGCGCACGGTGCTCACCGGCAGCCTGCAGCGCCGGCTGCGCAACCTGCCCGGGCCGGGGGTGTTCGACACCTCGCCCAACCAGCGGGCCTACTGGCAGGAACTGCTCGACTGGAGCAACTCGCCCCCGCCGGTGGACGAAGACGGCGCGCCGCCGATTCCGTCCTCGCCTGCCGGAGTCCGCCGCCGCACCCCGCGGGCACTGGCCGACAGCCTGGCCGCGCTGGTGGTGCGCGACAATTTCTCGCAGCGCCGTGCCATCGAGCACAGCTACATCCGCGCCATCAACCGCGCGCGCCGGCGGGTGCTCATCGTCAGCCCGTACTTCTACCCCGGGCTGGATTTCCGTCAGGCGCTGAAAAACGCCGCAGCACGCGGCGTGCACGTGGTGCTGCTGCTGCAGGGCCGTATCGACTACCGGCTGGCGGGCTGGGCGGCGCGTGCGCTGTACGGCGAAATGCTGCGCGCCGGGGTGCAGATCTTCGAATACACCCCGGCGTATCTGCATGCCAAGGTCGCCGTGGTCGACGACGACTGGGCCACGGTGGGCAGCTCCAATATCGACCCGCTGTCGCTGCTGGTCAACCTCGAAGCCAATCTGGCGGTGCGCGACCAGGCATTCGCCCGCGAACTGGGCGCGCACATCGAAAGCCAGATCGCCCGTTCGCTGCCGATCGATACCCCCGACCGCCTGCGCACGCGCGCGCCGTGGTGGCTGCGGCCGTTCGTTGCCCTGGCCGCGCGTGCCTTCGTCGCCCTGGCCGGCGGCATCAAGGCTGAATACTGAGGACTGCTGAGACACCGTCTGCGCAGTCAAGCGGCACACCGCGCCGCGCTCAGACGCACACCCGGTCGCGCCCCTGCTGCTTGGCGCGATACAGCGCGCGGTCGGCGCGCAGCAGCACGGCGCTGGCGTCGCGGTCCGCGGCAGTGGTCTGCGTCACACCGATGCTCACCGTCAGGTTCACGCTCTGGCCATCGGGCAAGGCGATGGGCTGCGCCTTGACGCTGGTGCGCAGTCGCTCGGCGATCTCGCCGGCCTGTGCCGCATCGGCGTGGTGCAACAACAGCAAAAACTCCTCCCCGCCCAGACGGCCAAAGGCGTCGTCGCCGCGCTTGTGCCGCTCGACCATTTCGGTAAAGCGTTGCAGCGCGCAGTCGCCGCCGGCATGACCGTGGCGGTCGTTGATGCGCTTGAAAAAATCCAGGTCGAGCAGCAAGACCGCCTGCGGCTGCTGCTGCAGCAGGCGCTGCTGCAGCACGGCGAGGATGCTGCGCCGGTTGTGGATGCCGGTGAGGCTGTCGCGCGTGGCGAGGTCTTCGAGCTGACGCTCCATGGCCTTGCGCTCGGTGATGTCGCGCCAGATGCCTTCGACCCCAGCGAAATTGCCCTGCTCGTCGCGCAGCGCCCGGGTGCTGATGGAAATGTCGATGATCACCCCGTCCTTGCGCCGCATCCGGCCGGGAAAGTCGCGCACCGCGCCGTGCTGTTTGACCGCGGCCACCAGCGCGTCGCGCTCGGCCATGTCGGGGTAAAACGCCGCCGCCGGCAGGCCGATGATCTCCTCGGCGGTATACCCCAGCACATGCTGCACGGCCGGACAGACGTAGCGCGTGATGCCCTGCGCGTCGGTGCGGTAGAACACGTCCTGCATGGTGTTCATCAGCCGCTGGAATTCCTCGTCGGTCTGGCGCAGCCGCTGCTCCATCGCGGCACGCGCCGTCATGTCGAGAAACGTCGCCAGCACCGCGGCCTGCCCCGCCTGCGGCAGCACCGCGCTGCTCATCGCCAGCATCAGCGGCTGGCCGCTACAGGTGTAGGCGCGGATTTCCGTCACCGGGTTGGTGCCTCCGCCTTCGGCATGGCGCAGCCGCGCCAGCACGCGGTGCAGATCGAGGGGATGGACGAAATCGGCCACCGGCCTGCCCAGCAGGTCGCCGGGTTGCTGCGCCTGCACCAGCCGCCGTGCTGCCGGGTTGGCGTAGCGCACGATGCCGGCGACGAGCACGACGACCGCCGCCGGCAGTTGTTCGATCCACGCCGCATCGGGAAGAAGGGGCAACAGCGTTGGCGTCAAGACACTCTCCTCTGCCCGGCAAACGCGGCAGCCGCAGTCCGGGACGCGCTGCAAGCGTAGCACCCCGCCGGCTTTATTTCCGTACGTTGGATCGGTATGACAACTTTGTCGTTCCCTTGGCTCGATGTTTTTCCCAAAATCTGCCGCCATGAAACCCGATCACCCTTCTGCCCATCCGGCCGCACGCTCTGCAGGCGGCGCTGGCCGCTTCCCGCTCCACGATACTGCCGCACCCACGCCGGCACCACACCGGCGCGGCCTGTGGCGCCGGCTGCAGCGCGGCTGCGTGCTGTGCTGGCTGCTCGCCGCCTGGGCGCTGCAACAGGGTGTCAGCGCCGCGCCGCTGCACACCCCGCTGCCGGGACCGCTGATCACCCCGGCGATGCTCGCCGCGCGGCTTGACGCCGTGCGCGTCCTCGACATCCGCGACGACGCCAGCGACGCCGCGCACATCCCGGGGGCAGTGCCCGCGCCGTATGCGTGGTGGCGTGGCCCGGCGGATGATCCCGGCGCGCTGCTGACGCTGGCACAGTTCACCGCACTGCTGCGGCGGCTGGGACTGACGGCGCACACCCCGGTGGTCGTCGTCGCCGCCGGTGGCGACCCGAGCGATTTCGGCGCCCCGGCGCGCGTGTACTGGACGCTGAAGTGGCTCGGACTGCGGCAACTGGCCATCCTCAACGGCGGCATGGCCGCGTGGCACGCCGCCGGTCTGCCGCTGACTCGACAGCCCACGGCGGTGACACCCAGCCGGTTCACCCCGCAGTTGGATGACGCCATTCTCGCCACCCGGGAGAACGTCCAGGCCGCGCTGCACACTCCCGGCACCGTGCTGCTCGACGCCCGGCCGAAGGCGTTTTACCTTGGCCGGGAAAAGGCCGCCGCCGCAACCCGCCCCGGTACCCTGCCCGGCGCCGTCGATTTCGACAATCTGCGCTGGTTCCCCCGGGGTGGCGGGGCGCTGCCCGATCCGGCGGTGCTGCAAGGCATCGCCCGCGACGTGCCGCTGCCGGCCACGACCACGCGCGTGGTCTCGTTCTGCAACACCGGGCACTGGGCAGCGACCAACTGGTTCGTGCTGTCGGAAGTCCTGCACCGCCGCGGCGTGGCGCTGTATCCGGGGTCGATGGTCGACTGGTCCCGCGCCGGGGCGCCGATGGCGCACGTGCCGTCGCGGCTGCAGCAACTCTGGTGGCAACTGGAGCAGGCATGGCAGGCGCTCTGACGTCGACGGCGGCCCCGGCGGCGTCACGCCGTGGTGTGGCGTGCACCGCGCTGGGCACGGGAGCCGTGCTGGCTTTTGCCGCCATCACCTGGCTGGTCGGCTGGCGCCAGGGCCTGCTCTGGCTGATCGGCCTGGGTTACGGCGTGTTGCTGAGCGCGGCCGCATTTGGCTTCACCACCGGCTGGCGGGTGTGGATCACGCGCCGCGATCCGAAAGGGCTGTGGGCGCAATTCGTCGGCATTGCCGTGGCCATGCTGCTGAGCGTGCCTTTGCTTGCGGCGCACCCCGAGCTCGACGCTGCCGACGGGCCGCTGTCGCTCAGCCTGGTCGTCGGTGCCTTCGTCTTCGGCGCGGCGATGCAGGTGGCCGACGGCTGCGGTTCGGGCACGCTGTACAAGGCCGGGCTCGGCCATCCCGTGAGTCTGGCGGTGTTGCCGGCTTTCGTCTTCGGCAGCTTTGTTGGCGCGGCGCAACTGCCCGCCTGGCTCTCGCTCGGCGCCTGGCCACCGCTCAATCTGGTGCAGGCGCTCGGTGCAGGCTGGACGCTGGCTGCGCAGCTGACTGCTCTGGCCGTCCTGGCTGCGCTGCTCTGGCGCTGGCGCGGCACGGCGCCGTCGCGCTGGAGCGGAGCCGCGGTCTGGGTAGCGGCCGTCGGACTGGGTCTGCTGGCGGCGGCCAATCTGGCAGTGGCCGGTCAGCCGTGGGGCATCGTCTACGGTCTGGGACTGTGGGGGGCAAAAATCGCGCAGGCGCTGGGCGTCGATTTGCAGCACAACGCGTTTTGGGGGCAGCCGGTGCAGCAGGCGCAACTGCACGCCAGCGTGCTGGCAGACAACACCAGCGTCACCGACCTCGGACTGCTGCTGGGCGCGTTGATCGCCGCCAGCGCCAAAGGCAAGGCCTGCCCGACGGTGCGCCTGTCGCGGCGGCAATGGCTGGCGGCCATCGTCGCCGGACTGCTGCTGGGTTACAGCTCACGGCTGGCCTTCGGCTGCAACGTCGGCGCGTATTTTTCCGGCATCGCCACCGGCAGTGTGCATGGCTGGGTGTGGTTTGGCTGCGCGTTTGCCGGCAGCCTGCTCGGCGTGCGCCTGCGGCATCGGCTGGGCATGGCCGACTGACGGAGCAACGCATGCGGCAACGATGGATCGGGGTGCTGGTGTTCTGGGCCGCGGTGCTGGCGCTGCTGTGGGCCGACTGGCATGGCAGCACGCCGCACGACCGTTTTGCCGAGCCGCCGCCGCTGGCGTTGGGACACGGCCCGGCGGCCGACGCCGGTCACTGTTCTTTGGCGCCGAGTTCGCGGTGACGCAACAGCACGGTGTAACGCGAGCCGAACTCGCTGCTGAGCCGCTCGCTGAGAAACACCGAGCGGTGCTGTCCGCCGGTGCAGCCGATGGCCACACCGACGTAGCTGCGATGGTCGGCCGCCAGGCGCGGCAGCCAACGCTGCAAAAATGCGCTGATGTCTGCCTGCATCTGCAGCACTTCGGGCTGTCGCAGCAAAAATTCCGCCACTGGCCCGTCGCGCCCGGTCAGCGGCCGCAGCGCCGGGTCGTAGTGCGGGTTGGGCAGCATGCGCACGTCGAACACGTAGTCGGCGTCGAGCGGCACACCGCGCTTGAAGGCGAAGGACTCGAACAGCACCACCATCTGCGAGGCCGGCACGCGCACCGCCTGCTTGATCCAGTCGCGCAATTGCGCCGCCTTCATCTGGCTGGTGTCGACGTGCAGACCGATTTCGGCCACCGGCCGCAGCAGCTCGCGTTCGAGTTCGATGGCTTCGATCAGCGCATTGGCGTAGCCCTCGCCGCGTGCCGCCGCCGGGCTGCCGGCGTGCTGCGCCAGCGCGCGGCTGGTCAGCGGATGGCGGCGGCGGGTTTCGGAAAAGCGCTGCACCAGGGTGTCGGTGGCGCAGTCGAGGTAGATGGCATGCACGTCGCAGCAAGCACGCAGGGTTTGCAGCAGCGCGGGCACGTCGTCCAGCGATGCCGCGCTGCGCGCATCCACCGCCACGGCCACGCGCAACTGCCCGGAGGCCCGGGTCTGCTCGACCAGCGCCGCAATGAGCTGCGGCGGCAGATTGTCCACGCAGTAATAGCCAGAGTCTTCGAGTGCGGCGAGGGCGACCGACTTGCCCGAGCCCGACAGCCCGGAAATGAGCACGAGCTGGTGGGTCGATCGCGGGTCGGGCGGCGGCGGCGGGGCGTGGCTGGCAGGCGGGGTCACATCAGGGCTCCGGGGCGGGCGCCGCGTCCGTGGCGCAGGCGGCCAGCAGTTCGCGGGCATGCTCCAGCGCGGCGCTGGAGCGCGCATGGCCCGCAAGCATACGCGCGATTTCGCTGCGCCGCTGCACCGGATCGAGCGCGTCGAGCTGGCTGACGGTCTGGCCGTCCCGGCTGTGTTTGCGCACGGCGTAATGCTGCTGGGCGCACGCCGCCACCTGCGCCAGGTGCGTCACCGCCAGCACCTGACGGTCCCTTCCGAGCCGGCGCAGCAGGCGGCCGACGGTTTGCGCCACCGCGCCGCCGATCCCGGCGTCGACCTCGTCGAAAATCAGCGTACCCACGTCCTGCAGCGCGCTGGTGGTCACGGCCACGGCCAGGGCGATGCGCGAGAGCTCGCCGCCGCTGGCCACTTTGCCCAGCGGGCGCAGTTCGGCGCCGGGATGCGCCGCGACCTGGAATTCAACGGTTTCCGCGCCGCGCGCGCCCACGGCATCGAGCGCAAGGCAGGCGACTTCGAACCGCCCGCCCGGCATCCCCAGGTGTTGCATCGTGTCTTGCACCGCCTGCCCCAGTTGCCGCGCTGCAGCGAGCCGTTTGGCGCTGAGCGCGCGCGCCGCCTGCTGCAGCCGAGCGAAGGCGGCATCGGCCTGTTGCTGCAGCGCGGGCAGATCGGTGGTGCGTTCGAGCCGGTCGAGCTGGCTGCGCAGCGCCTGGTGATGCTGCGGCAAATCGGCAGCGGGCACGCGGTGTTTGCGCGCCAACTGCATCCAGGTACCCAGGCGGGCGTCGACTTCAGCCAGGCGTTGGGGGTCGGCCTCGGTGTGCTGTGCCAGGCGGCGCAAGGCATGGCTGAGGTCGTGCAGGCTGGTCTGCGCCGCGTCGAGCTGTTGCACCAGCGGCTGCACTGCGGGATCGACGTCACTGGCACGCTCGACCGCCTGGCGTGCCTGCGCCAGCAGCGACAGTGCGCCGACATCGTCGCCGTCGAGCGCCGCCTGCGCCGTGGACAAGGCGTCGAGCAGGGTAGTGATGTGCGCCAGCCGCCGCTGCTCGGCTTCGAGCGTGTCCCACTCGCCGGGCTGCGGACGCAGCCGGTCGAGTTCGTCGCACTGCCACTGCAGCCGCTCGCGCTCGGCAGCCAGGCGTTCTGCGCCCTGGCTGGCGTCTTCCAGCGCGCGCTGTGCGGCGTGCCACTCCTGCCAGGCCTGTTCGACCGCACGCGCTTGCTCCTCGGCACCGGCGTAGGCATCGAGCAGACTGCTGGCCACCTCGCGTCGCACCAGGCCCTGGTGCGCGTGCTGGCCGTGGATGTCGACCAGCATGTCGCCGGCGGCCTTGAGTTGCGCTGCCGTCGCCGGGCTGCCGTTGATGAAACCACGCGACTTGCCCGCCGCGTCGATCACCCGCCGCAGCAGCACGCCGTCGTCCGCGGTGTCGAAGCCCTGCTCCTGCAGCCAGGCCTGCAGCGCGGCGGTCGGGCTGAACGTGGCGCTGAGGTCGGCGCGCTGCGCCCCGGCGCGGACCACCGCGGCATCGGCGCGTTCACCCAGCACGAGCTTGAGGGCGTCGATCAAAATCGATTTGCCCGCGCCGGTTTCTCCAGTGAGCACGGTGAAACCTCCGGCCAGGTCGATATCGAGTTCATCGACGATGACAAAATCGCGCAGGTTCAGGTGCAGCAACATGGGGATGTGTCAGGACACCGGATCAGCCGTCCGGAATTTCGTGCCAGTGCAGTTTTTTCCGCAGAGTGGAAAAGTAGCTCCACCCGGGAGGGTGCAGGAACACGCAGCGGTACGGTGCGGTGCCGATGTGGATCCGGTCGCCACCGACCATCTCGGCGTAGCTTTGCATGTCGAAGTTGACGCTGACGTCACGCTGCGTCACGACCTCGATGACGATGTGCGCGTTGCCCGGCAGGACGATCGGCCGGTTCGACAGCGTGTGCGGCGCGATCGGCACGAGCACCACGCCATCCACCCGGGGATGCAGGATCGGACCGTAGGCCGACAGGGCATACGCCGTCGATCCGGTGGGCGTAGCGACGATGAGGCCGTCGGCGCGTTGCACGTACATGAAGCGGTCGTCGACATCGACTTTCAGTTCGACCAGCCCGGACGCGCCGTTGCGGTTGACTACCACGTCGTTGACCGCGATGGCCTGGAAAATCGTCTGCCCGGCACGCTCGACCGCGCCGCTGAGCATGGCGCGTTCCTCGCGCTCGAAAGCGCCCGCGAGCAGACCGTCGATGGCGTCCTCCCAGGCGCTGTCGGCAATGTCGGTCATGAACCCCAGCCGTCCGGCGTTGATGCCGACCAGCGGCACGTTCAGCGGCGCCAGCCTGCGGGCCGCGCCGAGCATGGTTCCATCCCCGCCGAGCACCACGGCGACCCACCCTCCGCCGGCGGTGCGCGCAGCCAGATCGGCGCTGCGCAATACCGGGTACGGCAGATCGACATGCTGCGCCGTGAGCTCGCCGACCCACACCTCCACCCCGGCACGGCTGAGGCGCGCGGCAATGTCGCCGAGCAGGCGCTGCGCCTGCGGGGCCTGATATTTGCCGATGAGCAGTGCCTGCTGGAACACTGTGCTGGACATGGATTTGCCTTGGCGGATCTGCGCTTGCGGTACGCGCCAGCAAATTACATCACAGCCGCACGGGTTCGGCCGCCGACCGCCACGCCCTGCAGCCCGTCCCTAAAATATCGGCGCATGGACGAACGTTCCCGCCTGCTGCTCAAGACGTTGATCGAGCGCTACATCGCCGAAGGGCAGCCCGTGGGCTCGCGCACCCTGTCGCGCGCCTGTGGACTGGAACTGTCCGCGGCAACCATCCGCAACGTCATGGCCGATCTCGAGGACATGGGACTGATCGCCAGCCCCCACACCTCCGCCGGCCGTGTGCCCACGCCGCGTGGCTACCGCATGTTCGTCGACGCCATGCTCACGGCGCAACCGCCCGTGCCGTCCGAAGCCCTGCAGCAGACGCTGCAGCAGCAAATCGACACGGCGCCGCCCCAGCAGGTCATGGCACGCGCCGCGCAGCTCATGTCCAGCCTGTCGCATTTCGTCGGCGTCGTGCTCGCACCGCAGCGCAGCGCGGTGTTCCGCCACATCGAGTTTCTGCGCCTGTCCGAGCACCGCATCCTGATCATCATCGTCAGCCCCGAAGGCGACGTGCAAAACCGCATGCTCCACTGGCCGCAAGCGGTGAGCCAGAGCGAGCTCAACGCCGCGACCAACTACCTCAACACCCATTTCTCCGGCATGAGTTTCGAACAGGTGGCGGAAAAGCTCAGCGGCGAAGTGGAACATTTGCGCGCCGAGCTCGTCGCGTTGATGCAGGCTGGCGTCCAGGCCGGCAGCCAGGCCATGCG
>Ga0078972_1017370_pt1 | contig 10343 bp, 6 predicted proteins | sample YelNatPaOPGAMG01_FD_67568 | JGI IMG/M metagenome (GOLD analysis project Ga0078972, IMG submission 67568) | Hot spring thermophilic microbial communities from Obsidian Pool, Yellowstone National Park, USA - OP-RAMG-01 (SPADES assembly) (version 2) | ecosystem: Environmental > Aquatic > Thermal...
ATTTTTTGCAAACTCAGCCAAGTTGACGCCTTTATCCACAAGCACCTTCGTCCGAATTGCTCCTTGCAGCGTGAAAGGTGATGGCGGGAAAAGGGTTTCCGCTGCGTGGTCTTCGCCAGCCCTGAAAGGTTTGCCATCGCGAAAGAGCCAAACATCCATCGGTCGGATGACAATTTGCATCACTCGCCACCTCCCGTAAGAAACCTCAGGAAGGTCAGCCATTTGCCAAGTTCCACGATGCCCCGTTGCGGACGCGTCAGGTCAAAGGGATCGGCGCTGCGGTCAGCGTGAGTGTCAAGGGCAACCGCAAGTTGAGCAAGTTTTTGTGCCCAATGATTAATTTCATCGTCGCTGAGTTTGCTTCGGCGTTTGAGCAACCTTCTCAACTCCGCTTCTTGCGCTTTCTCACCCAAGTCCACCAGCGCAAAAGACTCTTGCATCAGGTCGGTTGCAAAACCACGCGAAATTTTTGTCCGCATCAAATCGGCAAACTCCATCAAGACCTGCAAGGTGTCGTTGATGCAGTGTTTGGGATAGAAAAACTGCGCACCCATTTGCACTTGTTCGCCCGAGCGCTTGAGCCAGCGAACGCAAATGGCGTTCCGCTCATAGAGTTCTTTGGCGTCCTCTTCCGCTTCCCGCCCTTGACGAAGCACATCCCTGAGCGGGTGAAGGCGATGGGCAACGACGATGCCAATGCTGGCAGTTGCGCGGTTGCCCATCGTGAGCAGTTTTCGTCCTTTCCATTCAAGCCATCCAGTCCATTGCTTGCTTCCAAACTCCACCAAGATGTCATTGTCAAGTCGTTTCGCTTCGCCCGAAAAGAGAGCCCGCAACTTGTGCGCTGCAGGAAGAACATCCACAAGGGGCAAAAGCGCCAAAACATCGTCGCCACCTGCGTAGACGAGCCGTCCCGCATGAAGTTCCTCCACGACGAAAGGCACGGCGTTTAGGGCGAAATTTGCGAGCGCCTCGCTGATAGCAGCGTGCAGTGACGGCGACATCAACCGTTGCGTTTGCAGCACCGTTTGCCAGTTTGATTGCACTTTGAGTTGCTCCCGAACTTGCGGATGCAAGATTTCGGCGAACTTCGGCAAATTCTCATGCGTCCCGCTCAGCCACTTGCCCATCTGGTCACCGTCCATGAACAAAACGGCGTAGTAGTCGCTGGGACGGATAGGTCGGACGGTCTCGTAAATCTCGTTCAACGCTTTCAACGCTCTCTGCAACTCCTGAATGAGTTTCCCACTCACCACAATGCCATGCGCCCGTTGGATGCGTTTAGGGTCATAACTTTCGGCGAACAACCATTCGCCATCCAACTTCGCCAACTTCTGCGCGATAAACTCATGCGCAGCATCATCCAACTCTTCCGCTTTCTGCTTCAACTTCGGAATACCCATCCCAACGAAGGCGATGCGATGCCATTCGGGTTGTTGGCTGATGGTGTCCAGCAAATCTTTGGTGAGTTTCTTGACTTCTCCCCATCGCTCAAAAAGCGCTTTCACGAAAGTGGCGGCAGCGATGCTGTCGGTGGACGGGAATTCGGTTGAGATGCGCAACTCTTCGGCGAAGACGAATTTGGCAGCGAAGCGCTTGATGGTGCAGATGGCGCAAAGGCGTTCGCTTCCATCGCTGTCCACATCGCCGACGAACTCTTTCGCCACTTTGCTCCAAAACTCCTTCTCACGCTTCCACCAGTCTTGCGCCACCTGCCCATCCAAATCGCTTAACGCCTGCCGTTCGCCGCAAAGGGAACATTTGCCTGCAGGTTCGTTGCGGTCGCAGAAATCACGCAGCGCCTTCCGAGCACCCAGCGCCCGTTCGGTCAACTCATAACAGGCAGCGTAAACCGAACCTTGATTGTGCTCATAAGCGCCTTTCGTGGCTTCAAGCCACTTGACAAATCGTTCACTACCTGTCAGTTGCCGAAAGAGTTCGGCAATCTTTTGTGGCGTCTCATCCCACCTGTAAATCGCCCAGTAAATTTCGGGAAACTGCGCCAACTGCCGATCCCAGATGGACTTCGCCTTTGCGAAATCGGGAAATTGTTTGCAAAGTTCATCTTGAAGCCGCTCCCAAACCTTTTCCGCCAGTCGCTGCCATTCCTTCCTCACAGTATCTTTCGCCTGCTCTGCCAACTCTTCTGCCTGCTCAGCAGGGACGACGGCGAAGAAGCGGTTGGGCAATGTTGCCAAACGCAATTGGTCAAATTGGTCGGTTGATGACTTCTCAACCGGCACACCTTTTTCATGAGCGAGCCAAAAGTCAACAAGGGGTTGACCGAGCAGTGATGGGAAGAGCACATGGTCGGGACCAAGTCGCTCGGCGATGACCTTGATGGCGTGCCAAGTCAGGTAGGAGAGCAGGAAACTGCCCATCCACAAGTCACGGGTCTTGCGGGCAGCGGCGATGAAACCCTGAACGGGTCCGATGGTGAAAAGCAATGTCGCTGGATTGGGCAAGCAGTTGGCGAAAGCGCTGGCGACACGGGCATGCTGCAACAACGGATGGTCGGGGATGCGGGTGTCGGCTGGAAGCAAACTCCAAGGGATATTCGGTTCGCGTTTGGCAAGTTCGTCCTCAAGGCATCGCCAAAGGAGCAGGAAGCGCTTTTGCGGGTCGTTAGTGCGTCGGCTCAAATCGCCAATTACATCCGCTTGCACTTCCGATGCCCTTTGCGGGTCAGCAGCGGGCAAAGGCATCGCTTGACCAGAAAGCGGGTGAAGGACGCAATCGCTGGGCGCGCGAAGCCCTTCGGGGAAGTTCAATCGGTCGGCAGCAGACGCAACGGTGTCAGATTTGTTGGCGGCATCAACCCATGCTGCCTCTGGAACGCCTGTTGTTGGGACATCAGGCAACCCACGCAGCGCCGTTTGCATGAGCGCACTTGCCCGGTCCTTGTGGGTCGGGATGTCCAGCACCTTATCAGGTGGGTCGTGAAGCAAAGCAACTATCTTCCGCTGCCACCAAGCCAATTCTTTGGCACCTCCTTGAAGCCAAAAATGACATCGCCCTTAAAGTCGTTCAGGAAGTCAACAAGTTTCTGTGGGTCAGCACCCGGAAGTTTGGGATTCAATTGCGAGAGCATTGTCGTCAGGACAAGGGCATATTTGCCCGTTGACAGCCTCGTCACATGGACATGCACGGGCGACGCTTGTCGGGGAGTAGCATTGCCCAAAGCAGGGTTTTTGTGCTTATGTGCTTTCTCCATGACGAACTTGATGGCTTCCTCCCAACCGTTAAATTCCTTGCCATAGACCTTGATTTGTGCCCAACCGGGATGCAAGATTGGGAAGCGCGGGACATCTGACAACTTAGCAAACGATGAGGGCAAGATGGAGTTGAGTTGCTGCTTTAAGGCATTCGCCAATTCTTCTACGCTCGTCGCCGTCAATGCTAATTTGCCCTCAGTGATTTGCAAACTCCCAAACCCCCGACGGCTGCGTCGCCCCAAGCCACCGAGATAGCAAAGCAACTGCAAAGCCTTTTGGGCTTGTTGCAAGGCATCTTTATCGCGGCTTAAAAGGTAAATATCAAATCGCTGACCTGGCTTGAAGCCGTTGAAGCGAAAATTTACTTGTTTGTGTGGCAGTGGATTGAAACTATCGCTCCCGAGGTTATGCGGCTCCAACCGCACCACAACGGGCGAGGCGTGATCGGTGCTGCCGAAAACTTGGCTTTCGCGCTGAAAGATTTTGTCTGGTCGGTCGCCTAAGACGCCACCCAAGAGAGCCCGAAGCCAAAAACGTAAAGCTCCACGGAATGATGAGGCTCTTAATTCTGGTTCTCCACGGGGATTGGAGCCACCGAGAAATAAAGGGGTTATTAGTTCAAGAGCAACTTTCATTTTATAAAACATAATACCACCCCTTTATGTAAAAAAACAAGAATCAAAATTACCTTTAAAAACTTTGGTTCAAAGTCCGAGTTTAAATCCCATAATGGTCTGATTGCGACGTTGTTTCCTACGAAATCGAAGAGAGTCCTGCGGGAATGTTTCAATCCTATAATGGTTCGATTGCGACGATGTTGTTTTGTGGAGGACACCCCCACGTTCCCCTCACGATGGGGGCTTTGCTCCTTGGCCCCCAGTTTTGTCCGCCCTTGAGGCTGAGGGCTTCCCAGCGTTTTGGGTCCTACACTTGTGGGGAGTTAACCTTTTCCTGGACCCCTGGCCAAGAATTTTCCCCTTCTCTCGCAGAGAAGGAAACCAGGGGGGTTAGGTCGGAACGGCACATCCCTTATCTTAAAGGGCGCTGGAAGCGTCCTTTTATCTGTTAGATTTTAGGAGGCAAGAGTCGGGTAGACAAAAAGGGGCGCTTTAGCGTCCCTCTTCTGACTGAGCCTGGTCACTTACAGCCAGCCTCTTTGCAAAGTAAAGGATTCGGAAGAGCACTATGAGGTGAGTAAGGATGGCCAATGCCAGCAAGGTCCAGTAGCCTTTGCCCAGAATTCCACCCAGCATTACGAGAAACAGCCTGGTATCCCTATTCGCAAGCCTGGAAAGTAGCGGGATATCGCTTTCGGCCCGGAGGGAAGCTTCAGCCCTGGCCCGGGAATAGCTTACCATAAGGCTTCCCAAAAGGGCCAAAATGCCTACAAGCCATGTACCGGCAAAGTCTTCCTGTTGGATCGTCCACAAGGTCATTCCTAACACTATAGCCGCATCAGCATAACGGTCCAGCACGGCATCAAAAAAGGCTCCAAAGGGGGATACCATCCTCTTAAGCCTGGCCAGGTCGCCATCAACCCCGTCCATTACTGAGGCTATCTGGGTCAAAATCCCACCTAATAAGTTTTGGCCTTTTAGAAAAGCGATTCCGGCCCCAAGTCCAGTGAGAAAGCTTAAGAAGCTCATAAAATTAGGAGTGACTGGTGTTAGGGCGAGGATACGGGCCAAAGGCCTTGAAAACTTCCGGTTTAAGTGCTGGGATATAATCCCTTCGGACATTTCTAGCCTCCTTGATAAGCCTAATCTCTGCCCACTTAAGGTCCTCAAAGGTGTCCACGTCCATCCAGAAGCATCCACTTACATCGCATGCCCTTAAGCCAGAACCGTGCTTTATCAAGTAATCCAAGGCATCGCTCAGCTCACAATCCCCCTTCTCTTTCACTTACACACTTTATGGCGGAGAAAATTTCCTCGGAAAGGATGAAGAGACCGGTGTCAACGCCATTGAACTGCGGCAGGTCCTTCCCTACGGCTCTTATCTTTCCTTCCCCATCCACCCAAACTTTAGTGGCTTCCTCCACTATCTGGGGTTCGGGGTCAAAATCCACGGCCAAGAAATTGCCGCCTGAATGACTTTGGCGAAGGGCTTCGGAGAGAAGCTCTGGGCTCAGGAGGTGGTCAGCCATGGTCAGAATGAAAGGGTAGCTGCGGATATAGCCGTGGCTGGCTAACAAGGAGAGGGCATTTCCCTTTTCGTATTCAGGGTTGTGGACCAAGATGATTTCGGCTTTATAAGGGGCTTCGTTGAGCAAATACTCTTTTATCCGCCAGGACTTGTAGCCTGTAACGATGATTACATCCTTCACCCCGGCTCTTTCCAGGGCCTCAACAGTGTAATCCAGCATTGGCCTCCCCAGGACCTTAATAAGGGGTTTAGGGGTAAAGAGAGTTAATGGAGCCAATCGGCTACCATTTCCTGCGGCTAAAATTACGGCCTGCATTTTTCCTTCCCAGGTAAAAATGGTCCTCAATTTTGTGAGGTATAGTGATAAGAAGAAACCAGGATCAGCTGTCGGGTTCGATAGGAAGAGCGACCCCCCCTACTTCCGCAGAATTCACCCCCTTCCTTCCCAACGTCAAGAGAAAAAGTTTTGGTTTCCCCACTTCCCTCTAAGGGAGTTCAGCACACAAAATTATTTTACCAGATAAAGCAGGATTAAGCAACTTTTAGAGGCAAGCTTGGTTTGGGTGTGTCTTTGGTTTTGTAAAGAGACACCCCCACAATTCCTGTTTCAATCCCATAATGGTTCGATTGCGACAGGTAGAAAAAAAATGAGGAGGTGAAAAATGAAGGTAGTTTCAATCCCATAATGGTTCGATTGCGACTTAGTTTCCCGACTTGTGTTTTAAAAAATTAATTTTGTTTCAATCCCATAATGGTTCGATTGCGACAAAACTAATAGGGAATTTGTAAATGAGAAAAAGAAAAAGGTTTCAATCCCATAATGGTTCGATTGCGACTCCTTAAAACCAGACTTCCCGAGGGGAAAGTTTTAACGTTTCAATCCCATAATGGTTCGATTGCGACCACGAAGCGACTGCTAAAGTCCTTTCAGAGCTGCTGTTTCAATCCCATAATGGTTCGATTGCGACCGGATAAATGATGGACGATCATCCAATCGTCCATCAAGTTTCAATCCCATAATGGTTCGATTGCGACTTTAAAAATGAGAAAAACTAAGACGTAGTTTTTGTGGTTTCAATCCCATAATGGTTCGATTGCGACGAGTTACAAAAGTGTTACATGGTGTTACATTAGACGTTTCAATCCCATAATGGTTCGATTGCGACGGCATTCCGAATTTAAAACACTGATTTTTAAAACACGTTTCAATCCCCTAATGGTTCGATTGCGACTATTTTCTGCTGGTGAATCCAGTTCTCCTGGGGAGAAGTTTCAATCCCATAATGGTTCGATTGCGACGTTATGGATTTTCACGATTCATCAAAGACAAAGGAAGTTTCAATCCCATAATGGTTCGATTGCGACTTAGCGATTATGAAAGAAAACTTTTCTGCTTCCCAAAAGTTTCAATCCCATAATGGTTCGATTGCGACAGGCCAAAATAGAAAAAAGAGAGAAAGATAAGCTTCGGTTTCAATCCCATAATGGTTCGATTGCGACTTCGTTTGGTTTAAAAACAACATAATTGCAATATGCTGGTTTCAATCCCATAATGGTTCGATTGCGACTAGTTATGGAATTTCACGATTTCTTCGAGATAGAGGGGTTTCAATCCCATAATGGTTCGATTGCGACAGAGTGGGCTTGATTATATGATGCGTTACGTAAATCGTTTCAATCCCATAATGGTTCGATTGCGACAAGAAAGCAGGCCAGTCAAACTCATCAAAAACTATCTGTTTCAATCCCATAATGGTTCGATTGCGACGCATGCTGGAGCCACAATTGTGAGGACTATGATATTGTTTCAATCCCATAATGGTTCGATTGCGACCGTTTTACAAAAAAATAAAACGCGAAAAGCAAGATCGTTTCAATCCCATAATGGTTCGATTGCGACTATTCTAAAGATTTCAACCGATACAGTTACGGGATTGTTTCAATCCCATAATGGTTCGATTGCGACTATGATAAATTCCTCGAAATGTTTGAAGAGCTGCGACGTTTCAATCCCATAATGGTTCGATTGCGACCAGCTTCAATTTCTCTTTGTGCGTTTTCTCCAAACGTTTCAATCCCATAATGGTTCGATTGCGACTTTTAAGACTGTCTTTGTTTGATATTTTGACAGAGACGTTTCAATCCCATAATGGTTCGATTGCGACGATAGGTTAAGAGAGATGTGTATCGAGCTGGAGTTAGTGTTTCAATCCCATAATGGTTCGATTGCGACCTACATGGTAATCTATTGCCCGCCCCCCAGGAGCAGTTTCAATCCCATAATGGTTCGATTGCGACCGAGCAAAACCTACGGTTGTTTCTGTAAAAGAGATTTGTTTCAATCCCATAATGGTTCGATTGCGACGCGGGACTTAGTCAGTACATATGATTTGATCTTTGGTTTCAATCCCATAATGGTTCGATTGCGACAAGAATTAAAACAATCATAAATGGGAAAGAGTATGGTTTCAATCCCATAATGGTTCGATTGCGACTAGAAAAACAAATTTTAGAGCACCAAATTGAATGCGAGTTTCAATCCCATAATGGTTCGATTGCGACCCCATGCGCCCCACCTGCATTTTTTAGACTCATTCTGTTTCAATCCCATAATGGTTCGATTGCGACCGGATAGGGGTTAGAAGCCTACATAGTCACGCACAAATTGTTTCAATCCCATAATGGTTCGATTGCGACTTAATGAAAATTGTGAGGGGTGGCTAAAATTTCTTAGTTTCAATCCCATAATGGTTCGATTGCGACAAGACTTTATGACAATGCGAAACTGACATCGAATCCCGTTTCAATCCCATAATGGTTCGATTGCGACGTAGTCACATTCGCGTCAGCTATCTTTGACGTTGTCAGTTTCAATCCCATAATGGTTCGATTGCGACTTTTATAATCTCGCACGTGAAGTGTTAAACATCGAAGTTTCAATCCCATAATGGTTCGATTGCGACCAAATATGTTTTACTCTTTCGATGCAAATACGTTAGCGTTTCAATCCCATAATGGTTCGATTGCGACCATATTTGGATCCCCAAAATAAATCCTCAAAAAAGGGTTTCAATCCCATAATGGTTCGATTGCGACCCCTTCATGGACAGCATATCGCATTAAAAGTGTAAGTTTCAATCCCATAATGGTTCGATTGCGACCGGGAAGACTTGAAGGTCTCGAGAGGGGCCTCCCAAAGTTTCAATCCCATAATGGTTCGATTGCGACTTTACTCTAAGATACACACTTTTCCCTGAAAACCTCTCGTTTCAATCCCATAATGGTTCGATTGCGACTTGAGGCCAGTGAAGGCGATATTATAGAGATGCGAATGTTTCAATCCCATAATGGTTCGATTGCGACTATTGGGGGGCCTTTAGTTCTATCTTCGATAACATGTTTCAATCCCATAATGGTTCGATTGCGACTTGGTGAATGGCATTCGTTTTTGTTCGAGTTTGTTGTTTCAATCCCATAATGGTTCGATTGCGACACAAAAAAGTCTCAATAACAAGATATTTCTCGTGACAGTTTCAATCCCATAATGGTTCGATTGCGACTGACGTCTTTGGATGAAAGGGCTATGAAAAAGCTTCGTTTCAATCCCATAATGGTTCGATTGCGACTTCTTTCTTGATTTTCCCCCGATCTCGGATAAATTGGTTTCAATCCCATAATGGTTCGATTGCGACTAATTACTGTTTTTCCGTTGAGACCCCTCCAGACGATGGTTTCAATCCCATAATGGTTCGATTGCGACCTTTTTGCTGATAAATCCAGTTCTCTTGAGAAGAACAGTTTCAATCCCATAATGGTTCGATTGCGACATAAGAATACCTGAGAAAGCAAAAGAAAGTCTTGCGGTTTCAATCCCATAATGGTTCGATTGCGACATGTTTGAAGAGCTGCGACATGCATATACAGAGTTGTTTCAATCCCATAATGGTTCGATTGCGACCTCAAGCCAGAAGAGTTTGCCAGTTTACCAGTAGTAAGTTTCAATCCCATAATGGTTCGATTGCGACGAAACGATATCAATTTGAGCTATTCCTCGAGCCTTTTGGTTTCAATCCCATAATGGTTCGATTGCGACTTCAAATTCATTTAACGATTACAGCTATGGATTCTCAGTTTCAATCCCATAATGGTTCGATTGCGACTCCCCTCCCATAGACCACCCCGAAATTAAATCCTTTGTTTCAATCCCATAATGGTTCGATTGCGACAGGGAGGGAGAGATGGAGAGGATAAATTTTAAAAAGTTTCAATCCCATAATGGTTCGATTGCGACATAGTGGAGAATAATGGATGGTATAAGTTTGTTTATGGTTTCAATCCCATAATGGTTCGATTGCGACTGATTTTGGTTAGAGTATACCCTGGCTCAAGAAGCCGTTTCAATCCCATAATGGTTCGATTGCGACTCATCTTTAACGTTCTCAAAGATAAGTTTCGCAAACGGTTTCAATCCCATAATGGTTCGATTGCGACAGCTTGAATGATTGAGCTTAAGATGCAAATTGAGAAAGTTTCAATCCCATAATGGTTCGATTGCGACAGTGAACTCGAATACAAAGCAAAACAATTAAGACACGAAGTTTCAATCCCATAATGGTTCGATTGCGACACTTGAATTCCATCTTATAGACAAACTTATAGACAAGTTTCAATCCCATAATGGTTCGATTGCGACTTTGTTAATACACGTGCAATATTGTATCAGTACAATGACGTTAAAAGTTTCAATCCCATAATGGTTCGATTGCGACTTACGAGAAAAGAGTGCAAACAGTTGTGATTTACAAGTTTCAATCCCATAATGGTTCGATTGCGACAGGGTCTCTTCGATGATCTGTTTTTGAATTTTTCCGGTTTCAATCCCATAATGGTTCGATTGCGACCACATATAGTTACGGTTTTTCCCAGTTTGTGAAAGATGTTTCAATCCCATAATGGTTCGATTGCGACCGATCTTTCTTTTCA
>Ga0078972_1017371_pt1 | contig 10343 bp, 9 predicted proteins | sample YelNatPaOPGAMG01_FD_67568 | JGI IMG/M metagenome (GOLD analysis project Ga0078972, IMG submission 67568) | Hot spring thermophilic microbial communities from Obsidian Pool, Yellowstone National Park, USA - OP-RAMG-01 (SPADES assembly) (version 2) | ecosystem: Environmental > Aquatic > Thermal...
CTGCCGAATGATTTCGATGGGAAAGGTTGTCTCCCACGGTTCGAGTTTAGGCGTCGGGGAATGGTCAACGACAATAAGCTTTGCAACGACATCGCACCCAGCGAGCGACTGTGCAAGCCGTACCACGGCGTCCTCGTCTTGGTAGTTCACCGTCACGACGAAGAGGCGCTCTTTGTTGGGGGATGATATCTTGCCCGGATTTGTCGGCGTGTTTGTCGCGTCTGAATCTGCTTGTCGATGCTTGGTCGCCGCGGCGTCAGTCTTGGCAAGCGGCGTTGGCCAGTCGTTGTCAAGCCACGGAGCGCAGGATGTCTTGCGGCTCGACTCGAGAACCCCATGGGCCGCCATGGGCATGGTCCCTTTGCCTATTCGGCGAAGACAGGCGCTGCCGCAAAATGGAGTCTTGACAGGAAAAATGAAGCGTCTCGCAGCGCCTCGATTAAGGGAGGGCGCCGATGACGGCCTCTTGACGATCAGTGGATGCGGCACATAGGCCGTTTTGATCCTGTACCGCAGAAAAAAGCGCTCCAGCAGCTCTTGCTCCGCTGCATCCCCCATGTCGGACCGAAATCCGCCAAGCTCTTCATAGACCCGTGTTTTGACAAACAGTCCGGCATGCCGCGGGAGCGCACGTTCAAGACTTCCGCGGCCGCCTTTCAAGGCCCCTTCCCGGTATTGATCCACTGTGTCTGCAGCGTTTTGTGGGAGTACCACGGCGTCTCCGTACGCTGCGTCAGTGTGTTCGTCGGAAAGGGACTTCGCGACAATCCAAAGGACCCTGGCATGGGAGAAATAATCGGAGGGATCAAGTACGACGAGCGCGTCACTGGTTGCGAGGCTGACGGCCTTGTTGACGCCCGCATATCGATTTTGGTTCTCTGCTCGGATGAGGGCATCATCGACATCCAATAGACTGTTGGCAATTTCCACAGTATTATCAACGCTCCCCAGATCGATGACGACGCAGCGCGACGGATAGAGCTGTCGCTTCACGGACCACATCGTCTCGCGAATCAAGGATGCAGCGTTGCAGCACACGATTATTACAGTAAAGGACGGCAAGAATTGCGGCATTTTGTTTGCAGCGTATCGATGCTTCCCTGGGTTTGGCGCCATTGACGACGCTGGTAAACGTTCTGCGCCTCGATCCCTTTTCAGTGGCAGTCGGGATGCCAGATATGATATCATCTTATCGGGTGTTGTACTCTCGGCAAAGGGCGCGGCGGCCGACAACATCGGACAGTCGAGTCATCGCATCATGCATTGTCCGTAAAGATATAGCATAATTCGAGGTATGGGAGCAACTCATGACCACCGAAAAACGAGCCCTTATCACAGGCATTACCGGCCAAGACGGAGCATATCTGGCGGATTTTCTCCTCAAAAAAGGCTACATTGTGCAAGGGGTGAAACGAAGAGCCTCATTACTCAACACTCAGCGCATTGACAGTCTCTATAAAGACCCCCATGAGGATCATTCCAACTTCACCCTAGAGTTCGGCGATATGACCGACTCCACAAACCTTATTAGAATTATTCAGCAATTTCAACCGACTGAGATATACAATCTGGCGGCCCAAAGCCACGTACGGGTTTCTTTTGAAACGCCAGAATACACGGCTAATTCAGATGCCCTCGGTACCCTAAGGCTCTTGGAGGCCATCCGGATCCTCGACATGGTGAATACGGTGCGATTCTACCAGGCGTCCACGAGCGAACTCTATGGACTCGCCCAGGAAACGCCTCAACGCGAAACCACCCCCTTCTACCCACGCAGCCCCTATGCAGTGGCCAAACTCTACGGATATTGGATCGTAAGAAATTACCGCGAAGCGTATGGCATGTTCGCATCAAATGGGATTCTCTTCAATCATGAGTCTGCCATGCGCGGTGAGACATTCGTGACGAGAAAGATCACCAGGGCTGTCGCGAGGATAAAATTAGGGCTGCAAAAGACCGTCTATTTGGGGAATCTCAACGCCAAGAGGGATTGGGGTCATGCGCGAGACTATGTGGAGGCCATGTGGCTCATCCTCCAATATCATGAGCCTGACGACTTCGTGATCGCCACTGGTGAAAATCACTCGGTTCGAGAATTTGTCGAACTGGCATTCAAGGAAGTCGGGATCACGGTGGAGTGGCAAGGCCAAGGGGTAGAAGAAAAAGGGATCGATGCGGAAACGGGGCAAGTTCTGGTCGCAGTCGATCCCTACTATTTCAGGCCAACAGAGGTTCACGAACTACTCGGGGACGCAACCAAGGCCCAGCAGCTCTTGGGTTGGAAGCCCCAAATAGGATTTAAGGAATTGGTCAGAAGGATGGTGGTGGCTGATCTGAGAGAGGCCGAGAAGGAGCAGTTGTGCCGAACAGCGGGCCTTATGTGAACGAGCCGCCAACCTCGCCGGCGGGCTCGTCTCGATTGGATACTCCTGATTAGTGAAAACACAGGCCATACTCAAGGAACCCCTCGCTGTCCGCTTTTACCGCTCAACAGCGCCTCCCATGGTGGAGCGCACGGTTGAGCGCCCTTGCGCGCAACGCGAAGCAATCTCGTGATACGCATTGAGACGACCGCTCATTCCACTCAAGCCACCAGAGCCTCTCTCTGAAGTATCTCCCCTCGTACGCCAATCACGACGAGTTCCAAGGGAATGGTCTTTCCGGCATTCTTCATGGCCTCACGCACGATCATTGGGAGCCCATGACAACAAGGTACTTCCATGACCAATACGGTGACGCTCTTGATATCGGCATTGGAGAAGATTTCAGTGAATTTCTCTACATAGGACTGGGCGTCGTCGAATTTTGGGCATCCCACCAGCGCGACCTTGCCTGTCAAGAAATCTTGGTGAATTGCTGGATACGCGAACGCGGTGCAATCTGCAGCCACGAGAAGATCCGCATTCTTGAGGAAAGGGGCCGTCGCGGGAACTAAGCGGAGCTGCACCGGCCAGTGGGACAAACATGATTTCACAGGGCTGTACGATCTCGGTTCGTTCGCCCGCTCGCATGATTCCGCTCCAAATGTCTGGAGTCTGGTGGATGGACATCCGCAGGGGAGTACTTCCTCGCGCTGCTGAGCAAGAGCTTGGGTCGAGAGGTGAGCTTCGACTGCAGACTCGTCGAAATCCTCGGCGGTCCTCTCCACGATTCGCAGGGCGCCTGTGGGACATTCCCCTAGGCAGGCGCCCAGGCCGTCGCAGTAGGACTCGGAGACAAGTCGCGCCTTCCCGTCAATCAAGGCCAACGCGCCCTCGGCGCAGGATACGATGCAGTTGCCGCACCCATTGCAGAGCGACTCGTCGATTTCGATGATCTTTCTCGTTACTTTCATTATGTTTCTCCTTTGTTGATCCTTATGGCTCAAGAGTGTCATTGTTTCTTTTGTTCAGAGGCCTCGTCGGCCAGGAGGATTGATTGCGCCAATGCCTTGCCAGATGTGGTAAGAAATCTCGTCTCGATATGTCTTTCGAGCATCTGCCTTGCCACCCCGTGCTTATTTTTGCGCTCCTCTAAGTTCACCAGCAGGTCTGCGTCGTACACTATCTTGAAATTAGTGGTCTCATGAGGACGCGGTTTGTGGTGATGTCCTACTATGTCGCATACCTCATCGATGAGACGCGGGTCGGCATCGAGTTTCTCCAGTATTGCCCTGGCCACAGGCGGACCCTCGAGATGTTGATAGCGAGCGGCGCTGGACTGATACTTTTTTTCGGCTTCCTTGATGCCGATGTCGTGGAGATAGGCGGCAGCCAGTACCACCGCGGGGTCTCCTTTTTCGGGTTCCACCAATTTATCCGCATAGCGGGCGACTCTGGCTGCATGGCCGATTCTCTTGAAATCGGTCTTGAAATACATCTTCATCTCCACTGCGACGCGGTCTTTGAAAAGGTCTTGCTTCTGCTGGATGAGTTCAGGCGGCAGGTCGCCGAAGCACTGCGCTGCAAATTTGCAGTGGGCTGCACAGCCGAAGTCCATTTTGGGATTGAGCACCTTATTGCCGCACTTTTTGCACGTCCTCCGAGTTTCATCTTTGAAGAACTCAACGGCAGCGCCGCAGTTTGGACAGACTGCGTCAAAGATTGCATCGAATTTCCAATAACGGGGGTCCTGGCCAGGGCATTTCATGGTGAGCTCCTCTCTCGAACTTCTTCGCTATGACAAAAATATCTACGATGCAGGTGGTTGGCTTTGACTTAAGTCAACAAATCGCTTTTTTTTGAAAAGACATGACATTTATCACACGCGCGCCAGTTCGAGACTTGCTCCAGGGGATTATGCTTGCCACGGGCGGCGTCGAATCGTTATAAAGGACTATTTGGTGCTGGAAAATCAGTAGACGCGTGAGGAGGTTGAAGGGAATGGCCTACCAGCCTGATCTTTCCGATAAGGTTGCCATTGTGACAGGGGGCGGCAAAGGCATAGGACGGGCGATCGCGCTTGGACTCGCTGCATCGGGCGCACGCGTGGTGGTGGCTGCACGGACCACCAGCGAAATAGAATCCACCGCAGAGGAAATACGAGCAGCGGGCGGGCAGGCGTTGGCAAAGACCACAGACTTGACGCAGGGCGCACAGATTCAAGACCTTGTCGATGCTGCGCTCCGCACGTACGGGAGAATCGACATCCTGGTCAACAACGCGGCGCGCAGCTTCTTTCGACCGCTCATGGACCTGCGGGAAGACGGATTTGACAAAATTTTTGACGCCAACGTGAAGGCGGTCTTTCTTTTGAGCAGGGCATGCGCCAAAGTGATGATGGAACATGGAGGCGGTAGGATCGTCAACATCACCACCACAGGGGCCGAACGAGGAGGCCCCATGATGGGGATATATCATGCCAGCAAAGCGGCATTGAAAATGCTGACCATGTGTATGGCCACGGAATGGGCGCCCATGAACATCCTTGTGAACGCGGTCGGCCCGGGGATGACCAAGACCCAGTTCAGTCAACCGATTTGGGCCAATCCTGAAATAGAGAAGATGATCGTCTCCAAGATACCCTTGGGAAGGCTCGGCGAACCGGCTGACATCGTGGGCGCGGTGCTCTTCCTCTGTTCAGAAGGAGCGAATTTCATCACAGGCCAAACCATTTACGTTGACGGCGGCATGCTGGCCAACACATAACAGGGGAGATTGCACGCCCTGGAGTACGCAATGAACGATAAACGACCATGGGAGCCATTCGAGAAGATCGTGTCCGAAAAATGGCGTCGCAGCCGGGAATATAAAGAACGGACAGGCTGCGTTGCTGTTGGCCATCTCCTGCCTGATGTTCCGGAAGAGCTGATTCATGCTGTCGGCGGCCTCCCTGTCGCGCTGTGGGGCGCAGGGGTCGAGTTGAGCCACGCGCAGGCACACATACCCAGCTACACATGCAGCCATGCCATGGGCGCCCTGGAACTTGGCTTTCGAGAGGAATTGGACTTCTTGGATGCGGCGATCATTCCCTATGTATGCGACACGACGCGAAACCTGTTCCACATTTGGCAGCAGTGTTTCCCCTCGATGAAAAACGAGTTTCTTCGGCTGCCCAAACGTCTGGACTATCCTGGCGCGCGAGTTTATTTGCGGCGTGAATATGAACGGCTCTTCGCCTTTTTGAAAACGCTGACCGGCAGCGACGCAGGCGTGGATGAGCTGTCAAGGAGCATCGCGCTTTTCAATAAAGGGCGGGGCCTGCTTCGTAGGGCGTACGGCAAGCTGAGGGAAGATCCCTCGGCGTGGACCCAGTCAAAGGTCATGCATCTCTTTGAATCATGGTTCTTAACGCCCAAGGAAGAGCACATTGCGATGATGGAGAAGCTGCCGTGGGACTCGAAAGCTGCGGCAGAGTCAGACGAACGCATACGCTTATACGTCAGAGGCAAGGTGTGGGATCCGCCTGCTATCCTGGCGCTTCTTGACGAGCTAAAGTTCGTGTTGGCTGGAGACGAGGTGGTGACTGGCTACCGAGTCGCTGCGGTGGATGCGTCCCTTGAACAAGACCCGTTCGACGCTTTGGCGGAGAGATTTATGAGGACCCCTGCGTACCCGGGCTATCACTTCGACCCTGAGCGCATGCGGGAGAGTTTCTTGGAACGAGTGGTTCAAAGCGGCGCGCAGGGCGTCCTTTTCCTCAACCCCAAGTTTTGCGAAGCTGCAGGGTTTGATACGCCGGATTTCCAGAAGGCGCTAGAAGAAAAAGGCATCCCCAGTATTGTGCTGGAGACATCAACTCGCGGCGTCTCGCTTGAGCAGCTCAGGGTGCGCCTCGAAGCGTTCAGGGAAATGATGTCCGAAGATCTTCCTTGATATGGGCTAGGATGGTGGACATGCAAGTCATCGAATCGTTGAAACAACTGAAGCAGATCAACATCGACTATTACCTTGCCGCGCACGGCGCACGACAAAACGGGAAATTTGTGGCGTATGTCAATGCATTCACGCCGGTCGAGTTGCTTTACGCAATGGACTTCATCCCCATCTATCCAGAGAATCACGCGGTCATCCTCGGGGCGAGGAAACTGTCCAGCGAGACCGCGGCCGCTGCAGAAGGCATGGGTTATTCCATGGATTTGTGTTCCTACGCCCGATGCGATCTCGGCTCCATACGAATTGGCGTCAGTCCGACTTGGGGACTGCCCAAGCCAGATATCCTCGTCATCTCAAACAGCCAATGCAGCACTTTGACGAAATGGTTTGAAGTGCTGGCCAGGATGTACAAAGCCCCCATGGCGCTCCTGGACGTCCCGCACAGCGGCAACGGGGAACGAGATGCGGCAGCCGAAGAATATGTCCACGGTCAATTGGAAGATTTGGTGGTCATGCTCGAGCGCATTACCAAGAAATCGCTGGATACACGAAAACTCCGTGAAACCATAGAATTGTCCCAGGAAGCGTCGAGTTTATGGACTCGCATTCTCGAGACTGGCCAGGCCATTCCCGCGCCAATGTCGGTCTTTGACCAATTCATCTCCATGGCGCCTATTGTTGCCCAGCGAGGAACCAAGGTTCCCGTCGATTTCTACCGCTCCCTCTTGGAAGAGCTGGAACAGCGTATCGAAAACGAGGTTGGAGCCGTTCCCAGCGAACGGTATCGGCTGTTTTGGGACAATTTACCGATCTGGCCAGAATTGAGGAGACTGTCTTTGTTTCTGGCAGAGCGTGGGGTTTGTCTTGTCACGTCTCTGTACACCTGGGCATGGGCTCGGCTATCCGTCGGAACCGAAAATCCTTTCAAGGACTGGACAGAGCAGTATCTTTACACCGCCAATCTTCACCTGCAGCGGCGAATCGATGATTACGTGGAATTGGCTCAGAGGTATTCCCTCGATGGCTTCCTTTATCACTCGAATCGGAGCTGTAAATTCGTCTCCCAAGACATTCCCGAAGTAAAGGCTGCTGTGACCAAGCGCACCGGTTTGCCAGGGCTTATCCTTGAAGCAGATCACAATGATCCACGCCTCTATTCCGTCGAGGCGCTGGAAAACCAGATCGACAATTTTCTTGACCTACTTGCATCGCGAAACAAGGGAATTGCCGCGTCTTGACAACCTATGCGCTGGTGGTCTAGCATTTGAAGCGCCGCACAGGAGGGATGGCCGAGTGGTTTAAGGCGGCGGTCTTGAAAACCGTTGATCGAAAGATCCGGGGGTTCGAATCCCTCTCCCTCCGCCACGCCGCAAGTAAGCCCACGTTCGCCAAAATCATTGCCTGTTGGAAAATGCCAAGTGCGTCCATGTTGCGGACGGAGTCGGCCGTGTCGCCCGCAGCAGTTCTCCAAGTAAAGCGTGAATTCGAGAGCAGTTTCCCCGCTCTATTGGCGCGAGCTGAGATTGATTCGTCGCCTACGGGACCTCGCAATGACAATGTTTTATTGCGTGTCATTGCGAGCGAAGCGAAGCAATCTCGTGATATACCCATTCTCGAATTTCCACCGGCACGAGTCCGCATCGTGTAGTTCCTGAGCGCTTTCCAGATCCGCATATACTGGTTCCCGAAAATAAATGCGAATTCCATAGTGGTTAGACTCATTGATTTCTACGAGCTCACATTGCCACGTCGCCTTCGGCTCCTCGCAATGACAATGTTTTATTGCGTGTCATTGCGAGCGAAGCGAAGCAATCTCGTGATAACTTGTGAGAACGACTATAGGCGCCCAGGATAAGTCTGCTTTTGTCATCGACGGGAGCGAGGCTCAAACCAAGTGAAGGACGGCGACTGAGAAATCTCGGTCTTTGGGCCAAGATTTCTCGCTTCGCTCGAAACGACGCCGAGTAGCGCGCTCGACGTGACGATCTCTTGATGGAATTCCTGTTTACTGTTGGGAACCGATATAGCTTTTCAGAATAGCTATCACTTTTCTGCTCAGCTTCGTTCCACAAACTCTACAATATTGTCATCCGGGTCTTTGACCATGGCAATCCGTGTGCCGGGCCGAATTTCCGTTTCCTCCAGGGCAAATTCGACGCCAATGCGCTTCAAGTCGGCGCACAGTTGTGAAAGGTCCTTCACGACAAAGGTAACGTAGCGATAACCCAGTTGCGCCTCCAGTCCCGCGGCTCCTTTGGGAGGGATTATCTTGGGTTCGATCAATTTGAAGTCACTTGTCCCGAATCTGAGTCGGTGCATGATCCCGAACCATAACGGTACGGTTCCGACGAACTGCAAGCCGAGTATATCCCTGTAGAAGCGCAGACTCGCCTCGATGTTGCTCACGATGATGCCTAAGTCCAATGAATCTTTTGCTGGTTTCATCATGCCTCTGGTTCCTTTCGCGACTTTTGCGCTGCCTTGCGGTCTCTATCCACCTTGCACACGACGCCCTGGCCTTCGAGGGCTGTCTCAAAACAGCCATTGCACGAGATGCATGTGGCCTTTCTGCGGTCTCTGCTCATCCAGCGTGCTATTAAGTGGGGTTCCCTGATAAGTGGACGGCACAAGGCGACATAGTCAGCGACGCCTTGCGACACGATCCGGGACGCCACAGAGACAGAACGTATCCCGCCAACTGTGATGATGGGGACGTCCAGGGTCTGTTTGAAGGCGCGGGCGAGGTCTGCGAGATACGCCTCTTGCTCCTCTTTGAGTATATTTGTGCGGGAAGGGATCATGCCGTTGGCCGAAACCCTACTCCCCGCGCTCACCTCGATGCAGTCTATGCCGTCCTGGACCAGGCGCGCGGCCACGTGCAGGGATTCTTCGAGAGTCAGGCCGCCTTCGTAGTAGTCATGGCCGCTCAGTTTAATGAACACCGGGTAGTCCTTGCCTACTGCTGCTCGAACTGCCTTCAGCGTTTCCCCAAGGAATCGGTATCGGTTGTCGATGCTACCGCCGTACTCATCCGCGCGTCGATTCGACGCCCCTGAGAGGAACTGGTTAATCCCGTATCCGTGCGCTCCATGGAGTTGTACGCCGTCGAAGCCAGCCCGCCGGCATCTCAGCGCTGCATTCGCATAGGCGTCCACCGCACGCCGTATGTCATCTTGCGTCATTTCCTTGGGAACCCTGCCAGTCAAGGGATCGGCTACCGCTGAGGGTCCCCAGATTTCTGCCGGTTCCCAAAACAGGTCGGGATTCGCTTTGCTTCCCGCATGCACCAACTGCGCCATGACTTTCGCGCCACCGGCATGAACTGCCTCCACCAATCTACTAAGGCCGTCCAAAAGCTCATCGCCGTAGTTCCCGACTTGATACTTTAGCGCAACCCCATTGGGCATGACGTACTGAAAACCTGTGATGATCAAGCCTACGCCGCCTGCTGCAAGGTTTCCGTACAATTCAAGAGCACGCGCGGTAATCCGTCCTCTCTCATCCCCCACCCCCGACCAGGTCGCGCTTCGCACGAATCGATTTTTTAGTTCGAGTGCGCCTATTGACGTTTTTTCAAAGATCTCAGGCATGTAGCATCGCTCCATTCAGGTGATATCCTTTTATGTGAAAGCGCCATGAACTCGATCGCGAGTCCGCTTTCGAAAAAACTAGCTCTTCGCGTGATTGCCGGCGCCATTCCAGGTCTTTTTCCCCATCATAAACAACGGGAGTAACACTGGTATGAGCCACAATATGTCCCACCATGTCAAACTCGACGCCGCAGCAGGTCCAAATGCCCACATCGCCCACGCCGCTGCCGCGAAAAATAATGCAAAAATCGGCGTCATGAATTTCCAATAGGGCGTGGAGGGGTGTCTCCACGGGGCAAAGGAGACAATGCAAAAGACCGCAACAACAGTCAGTAACAAGCCAGAAAAGCCCTCAGCCAACTTCTTTTGCATCAAGAAAATCAAGGCGAGAATGAGCACCCAGAGGAACGACCCAAAAAAACCGATTGTCCACCCTATCTTTTCGCATTTTCTTCCTTCC
>Ga0078972_1017373_pt1 | contig 10343 bp, 8 predicted proteins | sample YelNatPaOPGAMG01_FD_67568 | JGI IMG/M metagenome (GOLD analysis project Ga0078972, IMG submission 67568) | Hot spring thermophilic microbial communities from Obsidian Pool, Yellowstone National Park, USA - OP-RAMG-01 (SPADES assembly) (version 2) | ecosystem: Environmental > Aquatic > Thermal...
GGGGCGCTTAAGAATCCGCATCCCGCAAGGTTCTCGCCTGAAGACAAATACAGCAAGTACAGACTGGCGCTTACCCTCTCCGCCAGAAAAGGAAAAGATTGAGAGGTAATTATAAAAGCCAACCATTTAGGGAGTTTGCCTCAAGATCTATCTACATCCAGAGAGGATCAGATTAGAACGTGACCTCCTCCCCACCCTGCCGGATGGGGGCTTCCACTTTTCCTTCCATTTCACTTACTCCCTCACAGCCTCTGATCGGGGAGCGTTTTGCGGAAGCTTTTCCCCTTTTAGGGTACTCCAGGTTCCTGCTTCATCCGTAGGGCTTGTCCTCATCGGCAGCACTCCCAGCCAGCCTGGGCAGAGGCCCAGCCATCAGGCCTCGTATCACATCACATTTCATATGTGTCATCGGCCGCACACAGGCGCTTTAGGGGTGGCCCCTCCCTGCATCTGAGTAAAGATACAGCAGGAAGAAGGGATATATAGTTTTTGACTTTCATCCCCTTGTCGGACGGGGACTTCCTGCCGAGACAGTTTAAAAGGCTTCGCCCCCCTAATCGAGGCGATAGGATCTCCCTGCCAAACAGGTAAGTAATTAAGCAAACCTTTTGCAGATTAACTCTGTTGGGTGGTTTAATGAAGGCAAGTGTTGTTAAAGGGTTTTACAGGGACCTAAAGCCGGCAACAGAATTGCTCAAGAAAAAAATTGGCGAAGAAGAGTTAATTGGAGCAACTATTGGGTTTCTGTACTACCCTTACTGGCTGATCAATTTCGAAGTTAAAGCGAGTATGGCTCTAGGTGTTAACAAGACTTACGAGGGAGTTTATTTGATGGTCGATGGCATAACAGGTTTTGTGGGATATACCTCAATTCCAGATCTAGTCACGGAAGAGCTGGATGAGAAAAGGGTTCTAAGTTTGAAGGTTATGGAAGATGTAGGGCTTTGTGGAGCCAAAGAATATTTGAAGAAGACTTTCCAAAGGCTCAAAAGGTTGACCATGTTGAAAGAGATGGAGATTAATGTGATCGATAAAATGGTAATTTACAAGCAGTTCTGGTTAGTTCAACTCCCTAGAAAAAAAGAGAGGAGGGTTTGGTTGCTCCTTGATAGTGTGTCAGGATCCACTCACTTTGTAGTCCCGAGCGAAATTGGGATGGAAGTCAACTCAGCGAGATGAGACGCAGAGAAGATCTTGGATATGTTAGAGGCTACCACCTTTGTTTCTACTGACGAGGACCTTTCGATCCTCTTATCTACGGACGCGGATATGAAGTGCCTCTTACTTGCATCCACAAGACCCTGTATTTCTGGCGGCATCGGTTTCGTGATGAGGCTCACCACTACCATTAGTACAATTGATACTATTAGACCCGCGAAGAACGGGTGCATGGCTGTCACTGCTCTAAGTCCGGATGGGTCCCAAAGGGCGGCTGTTGCAGCGCCGCCAATCATGGAGGCGATTGCCCCGGCTGATGTCGCCCGCTTCCAATAAACGGCGGAGAGGTTTGTAGTGATAAACGCACATCCCAAAACGCCGAATGCAGAAACAACTGTGGTGAACACGCCACCTCCAGGTATCAGAGCAACAGCTATGGCTATCAGTCCTATTACGAACACCAGGATCTGGGTCCAGCGCATCCTAGTCCTGTCGTCCAGTTTAGGGTTTATGTATCTAACATAAATATCATTGAGTAAGGCTGACGCAGAAGTGAGTGACAGGGTATCTGCAGTGCTCATTATGGCCGCATACACCGCAGCAAGCAGAAATCCAGCAAGCCACGGATTGGTGAATTGGTAGAAGAACGTTGCAGCTGCAAGCTCGGGGTCAGACAACCCTGGAAGAAGCACTATTGCAAACAGTCCCAGGAAGACACAGGCATACGTGAATATGACGGCCCAAATGACGTTTACAATGATCGAGTTTGTTATTGTCTTCGCGCTCTTTGCAGACATGTGGAAAATGACGATGTGCGGCAGACCTATGTAGCCAATCATGTATATCAGGAGAGATCCAAGAATCTCACCGTACTGCCCGTAGTACATGTTATTTGTGCCCCAGACTGAGAGTATGGTTGGGTTTATTGCCATTAGCTTATCTGTGAGACCACCGAGTCCGCCCACCAGCGAAAAGCCAACAACTAGACCTATAACTGCTCCAATGATCATTATTAGCGCCTGCAAGACATCGGTCAGCATGACCGCGAGGAGACCGCCCAGACCAACGTAGATGAGCACAACCAAGCCTCCGACTATAACGCCCCACTGATATGGAACGCCCAGTAATAGCTGGGCCATCTTTCCGGCAGCAATCATCTGCCCAAGAAGGTAAACCCAGCAGAATATCGCTGTAATAAGACCTCCAACAGCGGATGTAGCTTTTGATGGAAATCTCTTTGAGAGTAAGTCAACTGGTGTGACCGCGCCTACCCTCGCGGCGAGCGTCCTCATTCTACGACCTAAGAAAGTGAAGTTCCAGAAGCCGCCTCCCGCGTCTCCAGCCTCGTACCAGAAGGCATAAGCACCCTCCGTATAGGCGTAGCCAGGTAGCCCCACAAACATGAAGCCGCTCATCGAGCCAGCTCCATGGCTCAGACCTACAAGAATGGCGCCGGTCTTTCTGCCAGCGACGGTGAAGTCCTCCAGTTTCTTGATGAACCTTCCGGACCATATCCCTATGATGACCATTATGATTAGATAGACCGCCCAGCCGACCAGAGCCTCTATGTGGAAGACTTCAGCCACGGCTCGATCCCTCCTGGGATTGAAGCTCCTCTTGTTTTTCCCTACGCCTTAAAATCCCCCAGGCCACGAAAGCCAAGACTAGCCAAAGGACAGGCCAGAAGAACATAATAGTCCAAGTCTGCCAAGGATCCACCGAGGTCGCTTTTGGTATAAATATGGCAAAAAGCAACACCAATGTAGGTATCATTATAACACCCGAATCCGGATGGAAAATAAGGTGTATTTAAGATTTTTTAACTTTTTAATCCCCTTAATTACAAGCAAATAGATCTGAAGAGAATTTTTATCATTATTTGTCACTAAAAATCGAAAAATATTAATAGAATCATATCTGTCGGCAGAATTCCAAGAGGGTCTAATCCGCATCCCCTTTAAGTTTACCTTTGCTATGGATTGCCTCACCATTGAATTTAATGTACCTTCTTGGATGGGCGAACTCTATACCATTAGCCGCAAATTCCTTCTTGATATCTCTTAGTAGATCGCGAGCCATACTGAAAGCGGTTGGCTGGTCTTTAGCTCTACTAAGGAGCCTCAATCTTACACCATTCTCGTGTATTTCCATCACCACGGCGTTCGGGAGGTCCCCTGCAGGAAGGCAGTTGGGATGCCTCCTTGCCACATCCACCATTATCTTCATGGCAAGGTCTAAGTCGGCTTCGTGAGAAACGTCAACAAAAACAGGAACTAGTTTTGTTGGGTCCTTAGCTGAATAGTTCACTATAACTTCAGACTGCAGGACGGAATTAGGAACCATCAGCCGCCTGTTATCCCATGTTCGAAGGATGGTGTACATTAGTTTCAAATCCTCAACAAAGCAGAACTCGTTCCTGAACAGAATGGCGTCATCAAGTTTTATTGGTTGTGAGAGTGACAACATTATTCCAGCGATAACATTTGAAAGAGTTGCCTGCGCGGCCAAGCCTATGACTATGGAGGCGAACCCAGCTGCAATAAAAAGGGAAGCTATCGCTGGACCGAGTTCAGGGAATGCTGTGAAAGTGACAAAGGAGACGCCTACAATTATGATCAAGGAGATAAGAATCCTCCTCAGGAAAACATAAGAAGTCTTCAATGAGGGAGACCTACTAACGACGCTCTCAACCCATTTCTTGATTATTTTGTCCAAAAATAGGACTATAATTAGCGTGAGCCCATAGCCAAACACTGACATACTCTCCTCGCTGAAGCTTCGGAGGTTCTAGGGTCTCTGCCGTTCTCAGAGTTGCCCCTTTAGGGGTATCAGTGCTCCCTTCGCATGCATCTCTGTCTGCATGCGATTGACCTATGCCTTCCACTAAAGGAGGACGCAATGCTATATTGAACGAAGCATTGACGTCGGCATGGTCAACATGTCCGCAGTGCGGACATTTGAACAATTTACCTTCCCTAATCCCTATGCTTCTACACCAAGAACACTCTTTCGATGTGTTTTTTGGCTCAACATAGGTTACGGGAATTCCTTCCAGTTTAGCCTTATATTTAATGAATTTCTCAAGCTGGTAGAATGACCATGAGTTCAGAACATAATTGAATGATTTGGTGTGTTTCTTATCATTTCTAATGCCGTCAAGCTTCTCGAGTTTTATCCCTGCATTGCTTTCCTTTGCGATTTCGACTATCTTCCTCGAGACCTTGTGGTTTAAGTCCTTCATTATACTGCTTTCCCTGTTCTTTATTTTTTTCAATAACCTATACTTCCCAGCCTTCTGGAGCTTCCTCCTGATTTCCCTGTACTTTCTGTGAAGATGCTCGGCTCTCTTGCCGAGTTTCCACACCTTCCCTGTTTGGGGGTTGGCAATAACGGCTATATGCCCCACTGCGTTCCTGTCCACACCTATCCATGTCACTGGTTTCATCATCGGCTTCTCAGGTATAGTTACGCTTACATGCGCATATTGCTCGTCCAGTTCTATCTGATTGACCTTATCGAAATCATTTCTGAAGTTGTAGTTCAATGTCAGTTTCAAAGACGGGATATATATTTCCCTCTTCTCCCTGTCTACCACAACACCTTGGCTTGGAACTGTGAGGTTCACATGCCTCACAACCTTGATCTCCTTATTTCTTGAATACTTCCTCAGTATCTGGTTTGCGATTGTGCTCTTCAGGCCAAACTGCTTTACATCTTTAGAGGAAAGCGTATGTGTCTTCAATGCGAATTCGGCTATCTGTTTCGCCTTTCTTAATTCGCCGGAGAGATCTCTTCCATGTTTTATGTTGAACGTTAATATCATTTTCCTTTCTGCTCCCCTATGTATTTTTTTACATCCTCAAGCGTCACTGTCCCAACAGATGATATGAATTTTGAGGGGGTCCATAGAGTAGGAGGCCTTCTTCTTAATTCTGGAAATTCCTCCCTGAGAACATGTGATGTGTATCCATTAATCCTGTTTACGACATGATATACTCCTATCTTAGGATTTACATCGATAAGAAGATGCACATGATCGGGCATAATTTCCATCTCAAGCACTCTATATCCATATTCGTTCTGTTTTTCAAGAATAAGCTGTTTGTCTTTCATCAATCGGCGGATTTAACACATTTCTTCTGTATTTCGGGCAGGATATAACGTGATACTGACAGCTATATACTAAATGATCTTCATGATGATATTCTTTCTCTTTATTTATTATCTCCATATATTAATGCTATTATACCATTAATATATATACACTTTATGTAAGATTATGGTCTGCCAAAGATGTTCAGTAAGAATCCCGATCTCCATTTTAACCATTTATCAAGGGTTACTCTTCTTAGATATATATTTTATATCGGGAATCCTCCCCAAAGATAATATTTTTTGATAAAATCCGATTTTAAGAGCGGTTCTTCCTACAATTGCCAAGAGGTCATCAGTAGGATTCCTTATGATATCTTCCAACGGTCCTTTTGCCCATGAAGATCATCAAGTCGCCCTTAACCCACTCTTTCAAGACCCTCAGAGTTCCATATTTTTTGAACCTTCGAGCCGACATCTTCACCACTATCTTCGGAGAGTAGAGGACTTTCCCGATTCTTCTTAATCTTAAGCCCAACTCTCCGTCGTCACATAGGGGGTAATCAGTATAACCACCAACTTTCAAAAAAGCATCCCTGAGGACTGCAGTATTAGTGCCCCTGGTCCAGACAACCCCCAATTTGTAGGCTAGGAGCGAAAACAAGTTGATTAATGAGTAGAGGACTTTATACTTGGGATCGGGTTCTAAGGGCTCGTCCGGACCACATACCGCCACAACGCCCAAAGAAAAATGCGAGAGAATCTGTTGTAACCAGTCATTCCTTACTATGACGTCGGCATCCGTGTGAACGACAACTTTGCCGCGAGCCACTGCTGCGCCGTCATTCCTTGCGCCGCCTACGCCCTTGCTTTTCTGCTGGATAACTAGATCAGCGTACTTTGAGGCGATTTTGACGGTATTATCGGTGCTGCCGCCGTCTACCACAATTATCTCGTAGTCACCCCTAGGCAGGGTCTGTGAGGAAATGGACCGAAGAGTTGCCTCTATCCCTCTTTCTTCATTATATGTGGGGATTATGACTGAGAGCTTTACCAAGGGGGTTCACATAAAAGAGCATATATTCCTTAGTTTATTTCTTTATCTTTGATTTGAACGAAAAATTTAGACCTGCTGGTGATTTCTGTGAAAATCTGCCTGCGACTCCATATGCCAGGGGTATTTGACACAGGCTGGGCTGAGAGGATGATTTCACTGATGAAAAAATATGGGGATTGTGTTCCCATAGTGGGGGGAACGGTCGGTGCGGTGGCAATGATGGACGCTCGCCTCGAGGGTAAAGTGAAGATTATCCAAGAAAAGTTCAGCGAATGGATCAACAAGAATCGGTTTGAATTCGATGTCATAGTTAATTCTATGGGTGCGAGTGATGTTGAAAGGATGATGGCAGACAGCTGGCACATCTATAAAAGGGCGGCGCTGCCCATTGTTGGCGTGGATACCAACAACAGGATTGTGGCTTTTTGGAGCGAAGGGGCAAGAGAATTTGCTGAAAGATTGTCTGAAGATTTGAAGTTTGAGCTCAAGAATGGCAAGGACTTTGGGATAACATATTGGAGAGAAGGAGAAAGGGAATTTAGGAGAATATTAGCAGTTGCACCTGGTGATTGGATACTGATAAATAAGATAGTTGTTGGAAAAGCGGAAGCGAAAGACGTCGTAGTGATCTGTGAAAAAGGGAAAATTTTGGATATAAGAGGAGCCACAATTAAAAGACATGGAATCGAAAAGCTGGGAAGAATAGAGCTGCCCGAGGCGAAAATAGACACCATAAAGGTATTGAGAAATATTGTTAAGAACAGGAGGACAGACCTAAAGGCTAAAATTAGTAAGAAGATAGCCTACATAGAGCATGCGGGGTACGATGTTTTAAAATTACTGGACGAGGGGATCTGCTCTGCCGTTACTGTTGGAGACGATACAACTATAATTGTAGGAGACATACTCAGCAGATTTGGAATACCAATCATTGGGATCACTGATGGAGACGCTGAAGGACTTTTACAGGGGGGAGGAGTAGCACCAAGGTCCACAATTTTTAAAGTTAAAGGCGACGACGAGGCAGGTAGGAGGATCTTCCAACAGATCTTCAAAACCAAGCCATTTTATGAGGGAGATCTAGATAATTTCAAGAGAAGGGTAGCAGAGGTCCTGGAAAGGGACGTAATTTCAGTTACTAATTTTTAGTGATTACTTGACGCCCTCCAAGACTAAAGCGGAGGCTCTCACTTACTGGGGGCGCATTGATCAGTTTTCAATTACTTTTTAGACTCTATACTCTGTCATAGTCCATCCAAGAAAAATGGGTTATTTAGGTGCCACACCCTTATCGCTGCTCTATGGGCTCATGTGTATATTAGCAGCCCCTCCAGAGATTTCGTTTCAGCGTGGCGACATGCGCCCTAATCCACGGCGGCATGAGGAGTGGAGGGGATCCCTATTAGATGTGGTTGGAGGCCCTCCCCCAGGATCCTTCCTAAAACCCTACGTAAAGGGGCTGCCAGGCTAACCAAAATTAGGGGGCAGGCATTGTAGGGATTTATTGAAAGATTAGGTCAGAGGGCGTTAGTCCCAACCCCTCTCTCAGGAGCATTATGGATTACTTGAATACTTTCCCTTTTTACCCAAACAGCGGAACTTGTTTTTCCCCTTTGGTCACCAGAACATCATACAAAGTATTAGAGAATTGCCCCCTGAACTTTTGCGGTTTTTCGAGCCTACATATAAAAGAGCCGAATTTGAAATTGTGACTTGACGTCAGAGCTTTAGGCTTTATTGTTAAGGTTTATGTTGATGGATTGAAAGTTGGAAAGCTAATCGATAATTCATTTTTAAGAAACCAAGAAACGACCAAACCTAGCGGCAAGACCTCTCAGTCGCTGAGGGAGAAGGGCAATTAACAATTCTAAATCGGCATTATTCACAATTTTTAGAGCCTTTAACATTATTATGTAAATAATGCCACCAACAACAATGTAGGCGGGCAGTAGATATTTCGAATAATAAGCCCACACAAAAATGAAAACAAATATTGACATGATGGAGGAGATAATGAGCGAAGTGTAGAAAGATCGCCAATCTATCAAATTGCGTATCTCTGACTTTACGTATAGGAGCATCGTGAGGAAGTTCACCAATGTCAAGGCACTTCTGCCGATCGCTGCCCCAACTGCACCTAACTGAGGTACAAAAAGGACAGAAACGAAGGTGCATGCTACTATCGCAGCAACTTGAGAGATGAAGAAAACAAAAGTTTTCCCTATTGAGGCAATGTATGTGTAGATTACATAATGCAGCGACAATACAACAGATGCGGCAGCCATGATCGCCAATGCTGGTGCCCCTTCTACATATCTTGATCCTGCAAATAGATCTACTGTGGGCAATGCCGTCGCAGCAAGTCCAAGAGCCAAGGGAGAATAAATAATAGCGGAGTACCTTGATGCAACTTTTGTGGTCCTGAAAATGCCATTGATGTCACCTTTGCCAAACAGACCCGAGGCCCGGGGAAATATGGCAGATGCCAAGGACCCAGATAGTGAAGAGACGTAAAGAACAGCGGTTGTAGCTGGAGAGTAGATGCCAAGTATTTGGGCCCCAACCAGTCCAAGAACAACATATCGATCTATAGTTGATTGAAGATAGCCCAGTATATTTGACCCATAGATTGGAGCAGAGTATTTCAACAGAATGGATAGTGGGAATGACCCGTGCATTTTTTGTATGATGTCGCGGCAGAATAGAAGAGATAGGAAAAGATATAGAAAGTCTGCGATTACCCATCCAAGGATTATTCCTGCAATCCCAAGACCCTGCAATAGAAAAGAAATCGACGCGACAGCCCTGACCGAATTAGAGATGATTGAAGTAATTGAAAGTTCCTTAAACCTCTGAGAGCCGTAGAGCAAAGAGGAAGAAAATTGGGACAAGAATGCAGCCAAGATATCTAGAGCAAGCAGTCTGAAAAAAATTGCTTCTGCTTCACTCTCAAAGAATATCAATGAGAGGGCAGGGGCGAATAATAAGCAAAAACCGCCACCGATGATGGCTAGAATGGTACCAATTTTAAATCCGGTGTAGGCAACGGCGCTTGCGTCAGATGGGACCCCCTTTCCCAAGAGTTCAGAGTAATACTTCGAGATCGCAGAGGGTAATGCGAATATTAGTGCCGTGAGAAGTAAGCCCGAAAACATTGTTATTGCGGATACTTTGCCCAGATCGGCGATTGTAGGGAGAAGTCTGGCAGCAAAGGCAAAATACACAATCCCAGTTATAATGGATACCACAGTCTGTGCAGCAATATAAGCGGCGGAGCGAGCTAACCGGACTTTCTCATCGTTCAAAGGACACACCAGTTTTGATTATATGTCAAACGAACATGGCTAAAAATTTGTGGTAGGTTTAAATTCAATTTTTTTGTTTTAGAAGATAGATCATAGCGGGCCCGGAGGGATTTGAACCCTCGACCATCGACTTAGAAGGCCGACGCGCTATCCAGTCTGCGCCACGGGCCCCAATTGCACAGAAATCATTCTGGAATTAAACCTTTTTGTTGTCAAATTTAACGGGCTGGTTTATGTTACTGAACATGAGCCAAGAATAAATCTAAATAACTCCCCCCTTTTTAGTGATCCTTAGTGCGGGGGTTCCCAAGTCAGGACAACGGGGCAGGGCGCCAATGAGGCGTGCCAAACTTAAGATCCATAGACTTGGGTGGATAGGGTATCCTGTGGCGTAGGCCTTCGAGGGTTCAAATCCCTCCCCCCGCACTTGTTATTTTTCCCAATTCGTCTAGGAGCGGTGCCCCGTTCAGATTTCTTATCAGATCTTTCACTTAGTTAACCTTGGAGTTTGGCGCATGTCACTCAATCTTTCTCCGTGAACTACCCCTCGCTATCGCAAGGGCTTCCTGCTTCAACGATGAGGCTTGCTGGTATCTCTACCAGTAGAGGCCTCTTCTCAGCAGGCGGATCAGGGCTTTCCCTTCCCCTCATCTTTATTCTATTTGCCGAGGTATAGTCCCTGAATGGGTCTTCAAAGCTCAGCCCTTCTGATGTGCCCCTCGGGTTCACCC
>Ga0078972_1017374_pt1 | contig 10342 bp, 14 predicted proteins | sample YelNatPaOPGAMG01_FD_67568 | JGI IMG/M metagenome (GOLD analysis project Ga0078972, IMG submission 67568) | Hot spring thermophilic microbial communities from Obsidian Pool, Yellowstone National Park, USA - OP-RAMG-01 (SPADES assembly) (version 2) | ecosystem: Environmental > Aquatic > Thermal...
AGCAAAATGACCACAGCCTTGCTTGACAGGGTAACTCATCACTGCGAAATCATAGAAACTGGAAATGATAGCTGGAGAATTAAAACTAGAAATTCTATGCAAAAGTAACCTTTTAGGTGGGGCAATATTCGACGCCGATGGTGGGTCAATTTTCAATGCTGATTGACACGGATCACTGAAGAGACTTGGCATAGGCCTTTGCAGCATAGTGACCCTGTATCTGCTGGCACTTCACGAGGGGGGTACTGCGCTTATGCTGCTTGTAGGCAGCCTCCTCGTATGTGCCGTACTAGGGTCTGCTCGGCAAGTGATCGGGAGTCTGCTGGTGGGGGCTTTTGGCTGGCTCTTTCTCAAGAGTGGGCTTGCCGGGAAACTGGCTGGCCTCTTCTCCAGGCGAATAGCCGAGCGTCTTTCCATCTGGCACGGAGACGTTGCCAATGCACAACTTGCGAGTTACTTCGATGTCTTGAGGCACTCCGGCTGGCTCGGATTCTGCGGAGCGGCTCGGTCTGCCCTGCTCACGCCCGCCGCCAGCAAGGATCTGATTCTCGGAGCAGTATCCGGACAGGCGGGCTTCGTGGGTGTCGCCATGGTCACTATTGCCACGTGCTGGTACCTTATGGAGATCGGAAAAGCGGTGGCTGGCTGCTCCAGTCCCTTCAGACAGGCGGCGAGTTGCGCGGGATTACTGACGCTGGCCGCTGGTGCATTGGTTGCCTATCTACCAGTCACGGGACTGCTAATGCCGGCAACTGGGATGCCTATCCCCGGTCTCAGCAGAGGGGCGGCTGTTGCCACTGCAGCTTCTCTTCTGCTGGTGGGCATCGAGTGGTTGACCAGTGGTGAGGAGGTAAGAAGATGAATGTCGGATTCAGAGTGATCATTGTAATGGGGATCGTCGTTACTGCATTACTCGGCGTACTGGCCGATTTCCATAAGCGGCAGCAGTCCGTGGCAGCGTATCGGCCCACATTTGTCAGGGTCGCCGCTGAAACATCTGTAGGACTCGTAGGGAGCGTGCGAGACAGGGATGGCCGGCTCATACTCGCTCGGGAGTTGGTCGATGTGGACGGGGTTCGAGTAGCGCAAATTCACTACTACTACGGTCAGGCCTTGGCGGCCGTATCAACCGGGCGCCGCCGGCTTGTTACGGGGATGCTGCGTAGTCTGAGAGCCCCAGGCGTGGAAGCCCCCTGGGCGAGCCCGGAGCTAACTGGCTGGTATCGGACGCTACTGGGGGACGGATGCCTATGCCCGAGATCATTACCCGATGAATTGGTGACAACCTTGGATGCCGCTCTATGCGTGCGCATCTACAAGCTCCTCAAAGCTACTGGCAAGCCTGTGGCTTCCGTCGTCGTGCTGAACAAGAATGCCGAGGCACTGGCTTTGGTTTCGTATCCGGGCCCGGATGTCGAGGAGTCGGACAGGCTTCCCGATCCTGCCCATAGTCTGAGTGTCTTTCTGTCTTGCTTTCCGGGCTCGACGATGAAGGCCATAGTTGCAGCGTATATGCTTGAGTCAGGTCGCGGCGATGTTGATGCAGCAGTGGTCTGCCCAGGAGGCAGCCAATGTTGGAGTAAGCATGGACTCACTCGCGGGCTTCAGCAGGCACTAGTCCGGTCGTGTAACCCGTACTTCAGATTCCAGGCAGGTTCGTTTCCAGAAACCGAGTTCTACGCCTATCTGGCCAACGTCGGATTCTTTCAAGAAGCCGCCCTCGGTGTGCCAAGCGTTCCAGCCGTGATGCCTGCCCATACGTCTGGGACAGTTGATCCTGGCACAGCTATAGGTACGCAGATCCTGACATCACCCCTTTCCCTTGCCTGTGCATACGGGACCATCACTGATCCCGAAGGGCACCGGTTTACACCTCGCGTCTTCCTAAAGGCAGACGGGCAGCCATTGCCCGTGCCAGATCGGCCACAGGTGTTGCGTCCCGAAGTCACGGCGGCAATCCGTACGCACCTCAAAGCTGTGGCAGATAGAGGTACGGCTGCGGAGGTCGGCAGGTTACTTCACAGGAGGGCGTGCGCCAAGACGGGAACAGCAAACGGATCGGCACTTCTCGCTGTTGTTACACCAGTGGACACACCGGAGTTCGTAGTGTTGGTGCGCGTCGAAGGTGCACCGAGCGGAGCGAGCCTATCAAACTTAGCAGCGGAGATCGTGCGGGCTGCTGAAGAAGAGTGCCACTAATTAGGATCAGCGCGTACGTCAGTTGCGCGCGATGTCCGCACCTGCAACTGATAATGACAGGATGGTGGGCACCGTTCCGAGCTTGAGCTGCTCACCATCCTGGGTTTGCGCGGTAGACCCTGCAATGTTTGCCAGCCTGGCCGCCGAGTTCATTCAACTGCTGTACGGCCAACTGCTTGTAGTGCACCTGGACGAGCCCCAAAGCGAGAGTCTCCCTCTGTAACCGAGTGGCAGATATCCAGGTGACGTGGCCGCTATGGGACGGATGATACGGTCAGCTGAGCCGAGGAGTAAGAGGGAGGTGCGCTCTGGTAGGAACTACCAGGATGGTGCTTGCCCACCGTGTCGACCACACGATTCTATGCGGCTTTCACGCGACGTCGGCGATAGTTTCGGATCCACTTACACCGCAAGATCAGTCTTGGCATAGCCAAAGCGGCTGCGATGGTGTGGTCAGCCGCTTTGGTTATGTGACGATTCCTACAGTCAGTTTCGGATGATGAGATTGACCAGCCTGTCCCATTTCCTTTTCAGCGCTAGCCCGAGTCCGCCCACTGCTACTAGCGCTTTAACTTAGATTTTATTGATAGATGTCTCGTATTAGTAAATATGAGAACACCCAAAATAGTTTACCTTTGCGCCGATGAGCGCGCGTACCTTGATAAAATGATTCGCACTGGTTCGGAGTCCGCAAGGACCATAGCCAGAGCCCATATACTTCTGCTTGCTGATCGAAATCAAGATCAGCGAATGTCGGATGATGAGATTGCTCAAGCCACTATGGTGCATAAGCAAACCGTATACAATATCCGCAAGCGTTACGTGGACGAAGGACTTGACTCAGCTCTTCATGAGAAGCCTCGTTCCGGTCAGCCGCCCAAGATAACAGGCGATGTAGAAGCCGAGCTTATTGTTCTTGCTTGCTCTGACCCTCCAGAGGGACATAATCGCTGGACCTTGCAGATGTTCGCCGACAAGCTTGTCGAGCTTAATCTCGTCGAGTCCATCACTCCCGTCGCCGTCTATAAGCGTCTAAAAAAAACGCTTTACAACCGTGGCGGGTAAGCTACTGGTGCATCGGCAAGCCAGGTGGTAAGTTCGTCTCCAAGATGGAAGACGTTCTGGATGTATACCAACGTCCCTATGACCCATCCCGTCCTGTTATCTGTATAGATGAAAAGAGCAAGGAACTTCGTTCCACTCCACGGGGCTCTATAGCTCCAGTGGAGGGCAAGCCTGAACGAATCGACTACGAGTATAAACGCAACGGTACAGCCAACATCTTCTGCTGGGTCGAACCGCTCAAGGGAAGATGCGGTGTAACCGTTACGGATAGACGCACATACCTGGACTTCGCCGAACAGGTAAAACTGCTTGTCGATGTTCACTATTCCGATGCGGAGAGAGTGGTATTGGTTGCAGATAACCTAAATACTCATTCCGCAGCAGCACTGTATGAACGATTTCCGGCCGCCGAGGCGCACCGGATCAATCGGAAAATAGAGTGGCACCATACACCCGAGCATGGCAGTTGGCTCAACATCGCTGAGACTGAGCTTTCTGTGCTCTCTCGACAGTGCCTAAACCGGCGGATACCGGATAAGCATACCTTAGTAGCGGAAGTTGCCGCCTGGGAAAAGGCTCGTAACTCCACCAAGACAACTATAAACTGGCAGTTTACTACTGCCGATGCAAGAATCAAGCTCAGGAGGCTCTATCCTGAAACTAACAATGATTAGGTTAAAGGAGCACTACGATGTTACTGCCGTCTGTTTCTTCGTTCCCGCTTTCTTCTTGCCCAGGGTCCACATAAGATTCCCGATAATACTCCTGCTTCTCCAGGGACTCCAGAAGCCTTCCCGCAGCTATTCTTCTATCAGACCACTGTCCGGCCCAGATCACCTCATTATTCTTTATCAAGTAGTGAGACCCGCAGGCCAGGCTCCAGTTTCCAATGGACGGATAGAGCGAGATAGATCGACCGTCATAAGTGAGCTTCCAGTCGGTTGGTGACAGTGGCGTGACCACCTCGTTTCCACATCCGCAACAGCACTTGTGCACTACTGTTGCGTAAGCAATGGAGACATACAGAACACCGTCCTCTAAGTCTTCCGGGATATACTCAACGAACTTATGGATCATTGTCCTCACTCAACAGCATATTCACGTTTAGGGTGTAGGTGCAGTGATTCTCCCTGGTGGCGTCGCCGTAGAAGCCACAGAGCTTCTTCCATTTGACTACAGCCAGCGCGGCGTTAAGCGCGTTCAGGTCGGCGGTCTGGATGTTTTGAGAATAACCATCTTCACCTCCATCATCCGAGAAAGGAATCCGATTCCTTATATGATCCCTTGCTCGATCCGTGCTAGTCGTGATTCTCAGAATCCCTATGAGCTGGTCGTCGATGATCTCGATTCCCATTCCGACGTCTATGAAGGGTACCTCCCATTCCTCGAGCTTGCTAATAATCAGTTGCCTCGGCTCTCCCTTGTCCAGGCACAGGAATAGAAAGCCTGCCACCTGCAAAGCATCGATATTAGAAGCATCGATATAGCAATCGTGCGGGATGATCCTCCGGTGCATTTCTGAATAGACTTTGGCGAAGTAATCCACCTTCATGGGTGCGTCGGCGAGTTCTTCCACCGACGGCGCACCCGGTGAACGGAATGCGTTGTGCTGGAGGAGTCTGTCTCCATCGAAGAGATGAATCTCCGGCACTGGCGTCTTGGTCACAAGGTCGAGGACATATGAACCCGTACCGCCTAGTCCGACTATTGCGATCTTGCCGGTCGCCAGTTTGTTGGAGATCAAGCTGATACCAGCTCTACTGGAGCACGTATCGATGTAGTTGAACACCGACTGATCTCCCTCGGCTTCTATGACCTTGAACGTCTTTGCAGTTACGCTGTCATCAATCGATTCCGCCGGAGCCGAGATGATCTCGATGTAGCGCGTCATCTTATCGTAGTAGTTGACGTAGCCGCCGTTCGGCTTGTTGGAAAACGAATGTTTAGCCACTAGCCCGTCAGCAAGTGTCTGGTTCGGGCTAGAGTGGCTGATCTGGACTATGGCGGTACCGTCGTTATTGCAGGGATGATCTCCCGTGAACTGGACCACGTGGGTGCCCGGACAAGCCGTGACGTTACCCGCCAGCGTAAGCTCAGAGATGAGGGTTCCGAAGCAAACTTCTTTGGCCGAATTCACATAGGGCACGTTATGAACCAACAGATAGTTGGACCGCACCTCTACCTCGTATCCCTCGTCCCTGAGCCTCTTGAGGTCAGGGCTACGACTTATTAGTTCTTGTGACATTGAAGATCATCCCGTCCTTTACTGTCACTACTGAACCGGCGACCATACTGCCCTCGGGCTTGTCCTTGCCTTTTGTGTAGGTTACCGTATAGGCTGTTGTGTCATCCTGGTTGGCATCGTCGAAGGCCAGCTTAATAACGTCAAGGAACGAGAGCTTGTGCTCAGTCACGGTCTTCTGCCTGGCGTTCACTATGATCGTGTACTGCTTGTTCTGGCCAGGTGCTTCGTCCGGTCGATCCTGCTTACGCTCAACGGTACTCATAATAGTAAACCTCCCGCGCCCTGTGGCGCTACGTTAGGATTTGGCTGAAGCGAATCTCATCTCAGAAGGAGGAACCGGCCATGGTGAAGTGTAATTCCTCTTATGAGACAGTGTTTCACGAGTCGAACAGCCATGCATTCAGATTATATCAGGCATGCAACACTGTTGCAATAGTGAAACAGTAGAGCGGAGAAGAATTTTATGCCTAGAATTTCCATCGAACAGCTGGGGCCAATGCTGAGAGATAAGCGCGGTGGCAAAGGAGTGAGAGCGGCCGCTGCTGAGATAGGCATCAGCGCGGCGACGCTATCACGCATTGAGTCAGGCAAACAGCCCGACCTGGACACGTTCGCAAGGATATGTAAGTGGTTAGGTATCGATGCCGGTGAGGTGTTGGGGTGCTCGACTTCTGAACTCAGCTCAAGCACCGCAGCATCGGCAGGCTGTTATGCCCATTTCAGGGCAGACAAGACGCTCAGTCCCGATACTGCGCGCCACTTGGGAGAACTAATACTTGCAGTGCAGCAGGCGGTGAGCAATGAGTCTTCAGGTCAGCGATAGCCAGTCTTCCCGCTTTGAGCGAGGATTCAAGACCTGGGCAGAGAACACCGCCGTATCAATCCGAACCCGTCTCCAGTTAGGAAGCACCGACCCGCTGCCTCCGAAGGCACTGGCCGACCAACTGGGTGTTCGCATATGGACGCCACATGATGTGCCGGGACTCTCGAGAGAGGCACTGAATCACCTGGTTTCTTCGGCGGGTGATGAATGGTCCGCGCTGACTATACATGTCGGCGATGTCGGAGTGATCGTCATCAACCCGACTCACTCGCGCGCAAGACAAGCAAGCGATCTCATGCATGAGCTATCCCACGTGATCCGCGGGCACAAACCATCACAGATACACCATCTGCTCGACGGTTCACTAGTGAGCCTGCGGACTTTCGATGACCTCCAAGAAGCGGAGGCCGACTGGTTGGCCGGGTGCCTGCTTCTGCCTCGCGTGGTCTTGGCGCATTGTGCAGCCAAAGGGATGTCACCCCACGATGCGTGCGAGTTGTACGGCACAAGCCACGATCTTTACAAGTATAGAGCTAACATTACGGGCGTTAATCGGCAGTTCGCGGGGACAAGGCGTAGAGCTAATTGAGCCTTACCGAGTAACGGAAGCTACAGATTGGTGAATACATGAGCGATGTAGGACCCGAGGGGCGTTCTTATCTACCTATTAGGGAAGCGGACCTTTGGAGACTCGTTGACATAGCTCGCAAAGACCGCGAAGCCTATTTCGAGGAGTATCCTGAATGGGCGGTCTACGCCGACCGCATTGTGTGCGTTGCGCTGTGCCAAGGGGGTGCGCTACATATGGTAGACGGCAAGACAGGCATTAATGACTTCGACGTGTACACATTCTATGCCGAGCACTCGAGCAAGCGATGGTATGCCAAGAGGATCAAGTCTTATGACTTCGGCGACCCGAGGTTTGGGCAGTCCGCTGACCGTCCAGGGTTTGTTGGCAGACGCGTGGACTGCTTGGGACGAGCCATCAAAGTCGTCGACGGCGAAGACCCGGCATCGGCATTGCGCCGGTACCTGCAGCGAGGAAGAACCGAGACAGCAAGATGTCTGGCCAAGAAGGCCATAGTGCTCCTGGAACCTCAATGCGGATTGCTAGTGTGGCCCGATAGCGCATAGAATATCTGTGGTTGGGAGATCAGGAGATGGTGCGTGCCTCGCAAGGCGGGACGGCCGGTTTCCAAACTCGACATTCGGTTGGAGACCCAGCGTCGGACTGGTCGGACCATTGGTCGCTGATACCGCGTGGAAATGAACGCTTGGTAGCAGTGGTAAGCCCGAAGAAGCAGGTTACCTTTGGCTCATTCCACTGCACAACAACGGGCACCAGGGGTCCATCCCAATGGGAGGATGAAATGTTTCTGGCTAGCAATCTCCTGGCACACCGGAAGATAGGAACCTCAGCAAGAATCGACAGTTGAGCTGAGCACAGCACCGAATCGAGGCGGATTCTGAACTCGAATTGAGCTCAGTTTTGGATGATATACACGCAATCTTGAGAACTAGAGTTTGATGTAGCAGGCCAACCTAGGGCGTTTGGCAGGCAAGCGACTTCGCATAACACTGAGCCCGTTCTCAAGCCGAGTTTCTGGTTTCGATAGCGATTCCTTGCCCTACCACATGAATGACCAAGTCCAGAGTCCATTCCCAATTGAGGGAGTGGGCTTTTGACTTTTATAAGGATTTCCTTCTTGTCGGGATGCACGACGATGCTCCTGATGAACTGCTTAAGCACTAGCTTTTTCTGCCCATCATCAGTGCTCTCCAGTCTTTTCCTTAGCTCACGTGCTTTCTTCAAGAGATCATTTGCAGCAATAGGTGTGGGAGCCTGGGCGTTACCGAGTTGTTCCAGACGTTGCTTTTTAGCTGAAAGCTCTGACACGGCTTTAGAGACCTCGCCAGCGGGTAGTCCCTCCGCAACGGCTGTCATCAGCCGCTCGATCTTCAAGTCTATTGTTTCTATCGCTTCCAGACGTTGCTTTTCAGTTTCCTGATAACGTAAGCTTTGATCGCTTGCCCAGCTGTTGTAATGTCTTATTGTCTCGCTCAGCTGAGAAGCATCCTCTGGCAACGCATCTTCAAGGACATCGAAAACAGCCGCCTCTAAATCATCCTTTCTGACGTGCCAACAGACAGAACAGCCCTCGCCGCGGCGATAAAGATGGCTGCCACAGAGATAATAGTCAATTCCCTCCTTGGTTCTTCCTGCGAGTGGTGATCCACAGCTATTGCAGACCATCATTCCTCCGGAAAGCAAATATCGACTTGGTTTTCCGCCTCTGCTTACTACAATCTGTTTTCTGCTCTGATTGAGGGCATAGATCGCGTCAGCTTCCTCCAGCGTAATAATCGCAGGATGCGCGTTCTCGATGATCTTCCATTCTTCAGGATCCCGATATCGTTTGCCTCCACCCTGGAAACTGCGACGATTATAGAAACCAAAACCGGCATACTGGAGGATCTTGTCTTTCTGAAGAAGATAGTAGACACTGCTGGCGGACCAGGGGCCACCTTTTCGAGGTGATGGTATGCCAGCGGCAGTCAGCTCGGCTGCAATTCCATCGACACCTAGTCCACGCTTTAGACGCCAATCTATCAGCATCGTCCGTGCCCACTGCCATACAGGCTGTTCATTAATGACTTCTTCGTCCAGTAGCCAAATGCAATGGCTGATTCTCTGATACTTGCGGTCAACATCAGCATAAATGCGCTGGTTTCGATAGCCAAACTGGGCCATTCCGCCATTCTTGTATGCCCAGCCTGTACTGGAATCCCTGCATTCTGCATTCTCCAGGAGGCTCTTGTGGATCAGCTGCGACAACTCCATGCTGCGCACCTGATTCATTGCCTCACCGATGCTGTCAAAGATGACACCCTCTCGGGTTTCGGGATCATAGGGTTCGGTGACAGAGAGAACCTTGACGCCGCACTTGGATAATTCACCCTTGGAGGCCGTTGCGGTATACTTGTTTCGGGAGAACCTGTCGGACTTCCAGACAAGCACAAGTGATACGCTGGCATCATGCTTTGCCCTTGCGATCATATTCTTGAAGCCGATCCTCTTGTGTTCGTCTTTGTATGCGGAGACACCAAGATCCTCGAACCACTCAACGATCTCAATACCTCTATGCTCGGCAAACCTGGCAATCTCGCGCCGTTGCACAGCTATACTCGCCCCCCGCTCTGCACTATCTTCGTGGCTGACTCTCACATAAGCCACAGCATATTGAGTGTGAGATTCAAGAGTGCGTTTGTTCTTCGGCATATTCGTGAGATCATCAAGTATTTGGCTCAAGGTTTACCTCCTCTAATTCCTTTATGCGTCCGCTCCCTTCAGTTTATCATAGAAGCAGCTCGTGTGTATCCTGGTACATGAGAGCAGCAGTTCAATCAGTCTGTGTCTCCAAGAGCTGCCATTCTTCGCTGAAGCTTTTCGATTTCGTGCTGAATCCTCAACCGTTCCTCAGCCACTCCATCAAGTCCATTTTTATCATCTCTATTGAGCGACGATGCGATCTCAGCAACTTCGGCGTGCAAAGACTCCAGATTCGGATTGGTTATTGCAGAGAGAAGCAGATCCATAAGGCTACTCCAATCGAGGCATTCTTCTTTTTCGACTATCAAGTTAAGATTACAGCGACTAGGCAATATCCACCCCTCTCCGCGCGGACGCGGTGCGATGGTGACATTTAGCTTTATGCTCTGCATGCTGCACAGGAAGATTGCTCATCGCTTTTCTCCTCGCGTGAAAGAATCAGCGCTGATGATCTGCTAACCGGTGTTAGCAGGAATCTTGGATGCGCTCAGAATCCTAAGCGCGACTCACTGAGTCGCATCAGCGATTAAGCTGGTCGCGAGGAGAAATTATCGTTGGATGTCAAACTGCAGTATAGAAGTAACCGTACAACCACCCCCACATTTCAACTTTGCGATAGATGGTCCATAATGTATCCAAACGACGGAGGTCATTATGGAAAACGCGGAACTACAAGAAA
>Ga0078972_1017377_pt1 | contig 10341 bp, 9 predicted proteins | sample YelNatPaOPGAMG01_FD_67568 | JGI IMG/M metagenome (GOLD analysis project Ga0078972, IMG submission 67568) | Hot spring thermophilic microbial communities from Obsidian Pool, Yellowstone National Park, USA - OP-RAMG-01 (SPADES assembly) (version 2) | ecosystem: Environmental > Aquatic > Thermal...
CCTACTAGCGCTTTTTATATCAGTGAATATTTGCATATTTCCAAAAATGTGAAATTAGTTGAGCATAATGCTGCTGTAGATATAAATAAAAATAATTCTGATATGAATCGCAAGTACAAATATGACATTTGTTTTATGTCAGCAAGAAACGAAAAGCAAAAAGGAATATTATTGTTGCCTGAAATAGTTTATAGGGCGGGGAAAAAGTTTGGAAAGGATATTAAGGTAGTTATAATTGGAAGGTTCGAAGAGGAAAATATAAGAAAGAAATTTTTAAAAAAGCTTGATAAGTTTGGACTTGAGGCTAGTTTCACATTAACTGGCTATGTTTCAGAATATGAAAAATTTGATTTATTGAAATCAAGTAGGATTTTCGTTTATCCGTCAATAAAAGATATTTTCTCCATATCACTGGCAGAGGCGTTAGCCTTTGGTCTACCCTCTGTAGTATTTAAAGTTCCATTTACTGAACAATTTAATTCGAGTGCACTTTTTAGAATCAGCTATAAAGATTTGAAATTATATAGTGCGAAAGTTGCTGACCTTTTAAAAATAAATCATGAGAACCCTGATGAATTTAAAAAATTGTCATATATAGCCTCATTGTCAATTTTGAATAAATTCAGTTGGGAAAAGACATGCAAGGAACAAATCAATATAATAAGGTCTGTATTTGGTGAGTAGGAGTTATATCCAATTTCCTCATATCCACCGATCAAACATGCAGAACAATTTGGTATCATATACAGAAGATAAATTGAATGTTTCACATATTCGAATGCCTTTTGAAAATAATTACGCCGTATAACTATTGTTATACAATATGGTTGCTAATCACGACAAAAACCCAATAAAATCGCAAACAATATTGCTTAATTTTTTTAAATTTGCTATATTTAAGTTATATGCGTACCCGGAAAGATGCTTTTTTTCGTATTTCAGCTTCTGAGCTAAAATTTGGGAAGGTTTCTCTGAAGAAAAATAATTCCCTCAATTCCTGTTAGACTCTCCACTCATGCTATGTCCCTTCACCATTCCAGTTGGTTTTACATTCAACTTGATGGCTATGGAATCATCTATGCAACTTACTGCTGCTCCAGTGTCAATGAGACCTTTACTCTTTACAGCCTCGGAACTTTTAATTAATTATTGGTCAGATAGTCGCGTAATATGTTTGGTACTGCAACTTCAATATCTACTATAGGACCCTCCTTAGCTAACAAATCCGGGGCTAGGTTGCCTGATGAATGATAAATTCTACTGATTATTGGCATCTAGCAACCCCAGTTCCAGAGTTGGAATCCAGAAAATCTCATTCTCTTGAGATATTTTAACAATCAGAAACGGCTCGTTGCCATATTGCATAATTCCAACTTGGTAAGCATCAGTATCTGTGTCATAAATTCCGACCAAATTATGGCCCTTAATAAGTGCATATTTCCCTTCATAGTTTTTTATCAACTCTTTTTTTATTTCATTAAAATATGCATACTCTTCCGAAAGAGTTTGATTTACCATAATTACTCATCATATCTTCATTAATTAAATGTTGGGTCATCCCTATGGCGGAAAAAATAATGTACTGGTAGTCGATTAACTATTATGGATTCGAATAAATATAGTTGCGGCTTCTGTGGAATGGTAATAGAAAGTACTTCTTGGCCAGATAGAAAAATGGGTGGACCGTACACAGGGACCCCCGATGGCGTGCATTCTTGGTCTCGTATATAAATGCTAATTTAGTTGATGATTATCCCTTCTCCTTTTGTTTTACTATGTATTTTATTTTTGGGTCTCTTCAACATCCTGGGAGTAGTTTCAATCCACTTGCAACGGGATAGATGATTGTATCTCGGTATTCTTTAGCTTTGAATCCATAGGATCGTGTGAATGCTGTACGGATCTTGTTGTTCAATCTTTCAACAACTGAAAAATTTGCCTTTGTCCTTATGGTCTTTTCATCCAGCCAAGGTCCCTCGTTCATAGTGGGGCACAAAAATTCTCCTTTTGACTTTTTTGTTCATCTTTCCAATGACGTTTATTGAACTCCTTTGATAGAAAATAAGTGAAGATTTCTTATTTCCCGCCAAATGTTCTTCAATAATAGAAATAAATTAAAAATTTATCCATATTATTTCTCATCCCTTGTTGCTCCGAGAGCCCTGGTGAAAAAATCAATGTCCTCCGATCCCAGAAGGTCCCTTGCCTTGTCCATGTTTTTCTTCAGTTCTTCTTTTCGTTTTTTCATGATTTCATCCAGTAATGCCTTTCTAAACGTTTCAGAAAGATTGAGGTCCAGTTCCTTAATCTCTTTCAGAATTTCGACATCTAACCTTATGCTGACTTTGTGAGGCATATTATGGTGTAATAAAATTATAGTAATATGCACTTGTGCTTTATTTTCCCCTTTCAATTATGTATAGCATGTAGACGTATATACCATATTACCATCATTAAAATTTTATTAGGTTTTAGAACAATATTATTTCGTATTATTAATGTCGCAATTGTTGATTAAAACTTGGATCTCTTTAACATCATGAGGTTAGTTTCAATCCTCCCAAAACTGAGCATAAGATCGTGTCCCTGTATTTCTTGGCTTTACCTCCGTAAAAACGCTTTAACGCTTTCCGGGTCTTGTTGTTCAATCCCTTAGCAACAGCAGATTTTATCCCTTATCCTAGTTCCTCCATAATACCTTCAAGACATCTTGATCTTTGCAAACTTTATGATATCAGGCATTATTGACCTATTTTTCATTATATCGTAAGAGGTGGTAATATATTTCCATGGTCTGGGTTTATACTCTGTCTCCTTGCATGCACATAAATGGGATACAGGAATATATTGAGATGCCCCTAATTCCTCCCCTCTGTGTCATGTATACCGCATGATGATCCACAGATGGTGCATGGGAATCTTGATCTACTTAAAATTTCTATGAATATAACCGCCCTCTTTTCCTTGTGATCTAATCTTACATCCTTCATGGCTTTTGAATCGCCCATGCCAAGAAGTTTCCTGAAACGCTTCTCCCAAATCATGTAATGGGTATGTTTGGGATTTATTAATTATCCCAGAAGGTGGCAAATTAGTGGCGGAACTAAGGTTGAACAATTTCACTGTTTAAGGGGTATCCTTCCGATTTCCCTGATCCCATCAAAATCCACATCGTCCGTTATAATTTCTGATATGTTTCGTTCTATTGCACATGAAAGGTGGATTGAATCCCCTGGTTTCAGATTGTACTTTTCTCGGATAACTTGACTTCTCCGGATTATCTCACCATCTACAGGTATAAATCTTAAGAATGGAAAATTAAGGAACTTCTTGCCTACCTCTATAGAATCTGTTTTCCCAAGATCCTTTCGACAACATAATAGACCTCATCCCAAGTCAAAGTTGATGTATAGGCTTGAATATTCTTCAATTCAATCTCTGATAAAATTTCTCTTGCGGTTTCTGACTCTTTTAGATCATTGTAAAGAATTGGATACAGGAATACATTGGAATCAATGTAGAATGTTCCTTTCATATTGTTCCTCGGTTAACTTCTTTATATCCACTCTCCGGGTAAGTTTCTTTGAATATGTTGCACAATAATAGTCCACATATGATACTGACTCCGGTTTGATTTTTTTAATTATGACTGAGTCATCAACAATATCGACAATCACTTCGGAATATTCCTTTATACCTATCTTATCCCTGATTTCCTTTGGTATGACTACCTGCCCTTTTGGTCCAACTGTAGTCTTCTTTTCCATATAAGTGTTATATGTATAACTTACATTTGTACATTGCCACATGTCAGACTTTCCCCTGTGCTGTGATCTGGCAATAGGGTACAGCTTGTTGATGTGAAAACACCACTATCCCATTGGTCTGCCCCACCCCCTAAAATAGTGAGACAAAAAAAGATAGTCAAGGACAGGGTACGAAATACAGAAAAGTTGTGATTAAATGGTGGTACTAGATCCAGACCTTATCATAGAATCTGGCATCAGGAGTATTGTCAATTGAACCATTACACAGATTTGTACCTGATTTGCTGTAATTTCAAAAAGATCCTGTTCAACCCTCATCACTCTCCATGTTCATATATTTTCATATCTGCGAAATTGGTATTCAGATCATCAGAAAAGATCATTTTCGTGGAAGAAATCCATTAACTCATTTAAGAAAGAGAAACTTCTCCATGAATGCCAGGTCAATTAGAAATAATTTATCAGGTTGCTCACTTGCATAGGATAGAAGATCTTGATCAAAACCGCTTTTTGAAAAGACAACAAATTTTTTATCATTACAATGAAACATTTCAGATTTACGTTTAAGATCCATATAGACCCCTTTTCTAATTTTTGAGTTTTGCCATTTTACCTCCGCAAACAAAATACCGTCGTTTTCGTATCTGCCTACAATATCTATTTCTTCAATGTCATTTCCTTTTTTCTTCTCAGGGTTTCTGCCCCACCACCTCCCAATTTCCAGAAACTCTACCCCAAAAATATCCACTGATTTTAAAATCAGAAAATCCATGCATATGTACTCAAAGACCCTTGAAATATATGTATCAAAGGATTCTTCAATGTACCTAAGAAGTAAATTCTCCCTCCCAGTCTCCAGAAATTCCTGTCTTTCGAATATAAATCTGAAATAGAAGTTGAAATAATTGCTTGTTAATCTGTATACTCCTCCTCTTTTTCTCTTTGAGAAGACTGGGTATTCTTTGTTCAGAATTTTCATGGTGATGAGTTTATTTATGTACGGAGATAGCTCATTTGAATTCAGATTCAATGATCCTGAAATTTCCCCTGTATTTGTTTTTCCGTCACATATGAGTTTCAATATTGAATAGTATTTGTCTGGATACCTTAATTCATGGCTCAATATGAACTCAACATCGTTGTAGAAGATATTGTTTCTGTTCAGGAATTTTTCCAATGGTCTTTTCCCGTCACCCATTAATTCAAGGTAGTATGGCACCCCTCCAACTATACTGTAGACATATACCAGTTGTTCAATCCCTAAGTTCGGGAAAAATCCCTTTATCTCGTGGAACTTCATTTCAGTGAGTTCTATATTGCCAGTTCTTCTGCCGTACAGGGGTGAATTATAGTCTAAAATGTCATTATATACAACATTCACAAGAGATCCTGTAAGGATAAGCATTGAATCTGTATTTCTCAGATGAGTATCGTAAAATTTCTGCAACAGGGATAAAAAGGATTTATCCTGCTCGATAACGTAAGTGATTTCATCCATTACAATTACGATTTTTTTGCCAGAGGACTCTATCTTTCCTCCAAGATAATTAAAAAGCGAATCCCAGTCCGAAAAGGGATTGTTGAATATCAGAGTATCATCAAAGAACTGGGCCACTGACTGGGTAAATTTTCTTACAGTGAGTATTTTTTCCTCCTGTGTTGCGAGAAGATAAATTGCATTCTTTCCTCTTATGAATTCATTCACCAGGGCAGTTTTCCCTATTCTTCTTCTGCCATAAACAAGTATAAGGTTGCTTTTTGATTCTGAGTATTTTTCCTCAAGAAATCTTAACTCCCTGGATCTCCCCACAAACATGCTGTCTAATTGCGCTTGCATATTTATAATTATCTAAACGTGATTAGACTAAATGAATTTCGAATAATGAAAAGATACCGTATAAAGTAATGGAAAATATCAATTTATTTGGATTGATTTTAACAATGGGTTTAGATTGGACAATTGTACAAATTGAATCATTTAAATCGGTTCGTTTATGGCATATAGAAATTTGAGATTTGTATAAGAAAGATTTCTCACTTTTGGCATTTATGCTATTATGTGGATAATCTTCCCATTAATATTGAAATTATAGTTTGAATAGGACATGGTGTCGAAACAGGAAAAATAGTTTCTATGTCTCCACGAAATAGGAGGTTACCAGTATTTCATCCATGAAGCAATAGTATTATGCCGTTATAACTGCAACCATAATGTTATTTAATTCCAATTCCAGCCCTTACTGGGCCTAGAAAAGGAAATTTGATCTATTTGCGTGTCCTCCTCACAAAGTAGATCCCAACGGCTGCCACTGCAACGACAACTGCCGCAACACCTATATAGATATAGATGCTGAAAGTTTTCCCAGCTGAAACAAGAGATACATTCTCTGAAAGGTTCTCTCCTGCACTGAGGGAGATATTTAGGTATGCATTTTTATAACCTGAATGTTCAAACTCAACCTCATATGTTCCCGCCTTCAGGGAGATGTTATAACTTCCATTGTAAATGCCATAGTTTACGCCGTTGATTATCACTGTTGTCTTTGATGGGGAAATTTTTCCATAGATATATGCAAAATGAAGGTATTCAACAGAAACAGTAACATTGTGCCCAGAAAGTGTAAAGGAACCTGTTGATATGTTGCTGTAATATTCACCTGCGTTTTCGATGGAATAATTGAAAGCAGTACCATTGCTTGATGAAAACGTGTAAGAGGACTTTGTGACATTGATAACTGTACCGTTCAGTTTGAGAGACCAGCCTATACCTGCAGGCAGCCCTGATTCTTTAAAGGTAACGTTGTAAATGTGGGCATAATTTATGATCTCATTGAATCCGTTCCCCGTATAATCCAGATAACCTGACTGTCCGCCACCAACATACCAGTTTATAGTTCCAACCGAATAGGAATAGTTCTGGTATGTTCCGTTTAGAATTGGAAATGATATTGTTTTTCCCGTACTCACAGTTGTTTTCCCATTGAAGGTAACCGACCACATCTGCCCAGGAAGAAGTCCCTTTGAACTGAATATCGCTTCAGGCCGTGTCCATGGTTTCATAAGGGGGTATTTATCCTGAAGTGTTGCATTTACGTGATAAGCTGTATCCCCGATACCGTCACTTCCGGAAATGTTCTGATCAGGACCGCGATAATGATCCACCCCCGTATAATTTGCCCAGTAATTTCCACCTACTGGATATGGCGCATTGAATGTTGTGTTGAGAAGATGGGACAAATTTGTTGCCACTTTGAAATTTTCAAAATCGTTGTGGTAAAAGGTCGTATTTACCAGATCTGAAAGATTTAAGGCGATATATTGGTTCATAAAATAGTTCCCGTAAAAAGTTGCATTTATTCCAGATGCCGCCAATAAAGACGTATTTACCCCGTCAAATGTGTTGTTTGAAGCAATAAGATTGACGAATTGATTAAGTGAAAGAGCATAAGATTGGCTTCCATTACCTGCATCCGATCCTGCTATTATGAGGTTGCCATTTATCAGTGCAGATTCAATGCATGTAATCTCCAAACCACTAAAAGTGCCGGTAGAGTTATAGTTATCCATTATTGTATTGCCTGAAATTGAAAGGTTTTCATCTGGGTTACCATTGATCCATACACCTTTAAAACTCTTGCCGTCCGAGATCAGATAATTATTGGAAAGGGTGAGATTCTTCAGTGTATTCTGGAAGTACATCCCAAAAATAGATCCGGTCTGCTTACCGGTCATATTTACAGAATTTCCTGAAATTATTGAGTCATATATTCCATTATAAGTAACAAAATCTCCGATGCCTGTACTTGATAAGCTGGAGTTAATATTCACCGTATTATTGGATACAACCAACCCGGAACCTGAAAGCACTATTCCATTTGGTTCGCTTCCATTGAGATAAATACTGTTACTAGATATTGTTGTATTGACACCTCCAAAATAGATACCAGCAGCAGACCCATTCCGTCCCACAATAGTATTATTACTTACGCTGTTAATTCTTGATGATCCAGCACTGAATACTTTCATTATATCAGAGCTACCGATCACATTTTTCACGTTAATGGAATTATTGTCAACGTTTAGATTATGTGATTCAATTAAAACCGCACTGTTTGAAGGAAGTGATGAGTTTGCTGAATAGACAATAGAGTTTGAATCGGTTGTAGTATTAAAATCGCACTCTGCTATTGCGGGAGTATTGGAAGAGTTGACAATTTTAATGGAATTGCCTGTGACATTGAAATTACCATTAAACAATCCGACAAGAGCACTCCCGGATGGAAGGTTCTGCCCATAAATTGTATTGTCTTTCATCGATAGATTAGTGAAAAACGCTGTTAGGGCTAGAGAATTTCCAATCCCACCATAGAACGGGGAAACTATCTTCATGTTGTTTCCATTGAATTGGTCTCCTTTGAGCAATTGAAATTCGAAATTTACGAATCCAGCACCAAGGGAAACACTACTTCCGTATATGGTATTATTGGAAACCGTGGTGTAATTCTGATCGGATATGAAGACAGCAGGACCTTGTGTTCCGCTATAATTCCTGCCTTTCATTGTTATTGAGGAATTTTTCAGGGATGAGTTGGGTGAGTTAAACAGAACTCCATATAAGCCACCGTTATTGACAATCACATCTCCATATAGGGTTATGTTTTTAGATCCAGTACCTTGCTCCAAAGCGTGATTAGCCCCCAGATAAGAACCTGTCAAGATATCCCCCATAGCAATTATTGAACCTTTTCCAACTGAGATTCTGGAATGTGACACATTTATTGAAGATGTGGAATTAGAAACCTCAATACCCAAAAATGGCACAGAAACATTCACATACGTAAACTGATCCATTGATGTGTTCACAATAAGAATTCCTGCAGAGGTATTATTGATGGATGTTACAGACAGATCAGTAACTTTTACACCCCTGGCATTTGACACCGTAAGAACATTCAGTATTCCATTTTCACCTGTAATTGTATAATTATTTCCATTTATGGTTGAATTACTGGCTTCCATCTTAAGTGATCCAATCAAATTGCCTGTAAGTGTGTATGAATGCCCTGAGACCGATATTGGGGCATCCTGTACAGATAATGATCCATTCTCATAAATTGTAACATTCCCCTCAAAGGGACCTATAATTTGCGCCATTACATCTTGGGGGTGCGTGTTTTTGAACTCGGGTGCACCTAGAACCGAAAAAGATGAGGCCGCCATTGAAAAAACAATCAACATTGCAACAGTTACTTTTATATTCATTGAAACAGGACGATCATCTATATATATCAATATTCTGTTTTAATTGAATTTTCAATATCAACAATCCTAAATATATAAGTCTAAACCATTGATCACTGTAATTTAAAATGTTAATAATCTTTTACAAAATACTAAGTCTGTTGTTAGCAACTCTAAATAATAAGACCATTGACCTTGAATACATTTTTTTTGATAATTTATACTAAATATTAATTCATAAAATGAGAAATGTGATAGTTTTATTGGAAATGCCCTATTTCTTATAATAAAATAAATGCCTTGATACATTTTCTAACCTATATAACTGCATGAGAACTCAAACGGTTTAAGTCATTTAGGGATTTAGAGATAAAGTTGATGTTATAACATCCTCATATATTACAACTAAAGTGAAGTATCATATTTTATGAAGATTAAATATAAGCTCATATAAATATATAGTGTAATAGTGCAATGTGAAGAAGACTGTTATGTTATGGGAGACTGCCTATAAAGCCTTGTTGGAACTTAAAGATAACTAATACTCTTACTCTGAAGTTATACTGAAATTAGCTAATAAGTATAACAAGAAGAATGAATTTAAGAAATTTGCCGGTTCACTAGAAGGAAAATCGGATGATTGTGAGATACTCAAAAAAGATCATGAGAATGAAAGATTAAGAAATGCTCAAATGTTTCACTAAATGGAATGCTGTATACAAATGTAATTATTGTTTTCCTGATGAGAAAAACCAGTTGGTTATTTACTGGGCATGCATTACTAAGAATGCAATGCTACTAACTCATGATAAGGCATTTGAAAATCTGCACAGCCAATTTGTTGGGTTGGTTTAATAAGAACTCTCTCTTTATTTGAATTTTCAATTATTAGATAACAAGTTAATGAATATACCGACAAAAGAATACCAATTGGTTCCTTAATTTGGTCGAGTTTATGTTCTAAGGAATATGGAACTTCCTGTTTTCCAACCATGGATCCCTTTTTTCTATTTTTTGTTAAAAATATTGAATCCAAAGGATATTTCACAATAATGATTTTAAGGGCTGTAATGATCACAATGTAACGGTAAGGATATGTCAATGGAATCAAATGCACATAAAGAAGGAGAACAAAAATCTGTGCCCATAACCGTTGCTTATGGAGACGGAATTGGGCCGGAGATCATGGAAGCAACCCTTAGAATCATTAAGGCCGGTGGATCAAGGCTTGATATTGAAACCATAACAATCGGGGAGGCAGTCTTCAGGAAGGGAATAACCTCTGGAATCGAACCCTCCGCATGGGATTCTCTCAGAAGGACAAAGGTGTTCC
>Ga0078972_1017378_pt1 | contig 10341 bp, 9 predicted proteins | sample YelNatPaOPGAMG01_FD_67568 | JGI IMG/M metagenome (GOLD analysis project Ga0078972, IMG submission 67568) | Hot spring thermophilic microbial communities from Obsidian Pool, Yellowstone National Park, USA - OP-RAMG-01 (SPADES assembly) (version 2) | ecosystem: Environmental > Aquatic > Thermal...
ATCGAGGCCAAGGTATAGGCACAAAAATTTTAAATGAAATTATTAATAAAGCTAAAGAAGAAAATTGTTATAAAATTGTTTGTACTTCGAGATTCTCAAAACCAGAAGTTCATCAATTTTATGAAAAACTTGGCTTTGAAAAATTTGGCTATGAATTTAGATTAAATTTAAAATAAATCTATGAAAAGTAATAAAGAACAATTTAAAATTTGTGTTTCTGGAGCTGCTCAAACTGATATTTGTTGCTCTAATATCCAAGAGTTAGCTAAAGAAGTTGGTCGGGAAATTGCCAAAGAAGGGCATATTCTTTTAACTGGAGCCACAACCGGCGTTCCTTATCTTGCTGCTTGCGGAGCCAAAGAAGTTGGTGGCATTAGTATTGGTTTTTCTCCGGCCTCTAGCGAAAAAGAGCATTTGAAAAGATATAAACTTCCAATAGATAAATTTGATTTAATTTGTTATACAGGTTTTGATTATGTTGGCCGCAATTTGATTTTAACCAAATCAGCTGATGGGGTAATTATTATTTGTGGCCGAACTGGTACTTTAAACGAATTTACAGTTGCCTTTGAAACCAAAACTCCAATTGGAGTTTTGGAGGGTTCAGGTGGAATTGCTGATTTGATTAGAGAAATTTTAAGTCAGGGTCATCGGCCAAAAACTTCAGTTATTTTTGAAAAAGATCCTAAAATTTTGGTTCAAAAATTAGTTCAGCTCATTAAAAAAGAGAAAAAATTAAATCATTAATTAAAAGGTCGTTTTTTAAAAAAATATGCCAAAAAAGAAAATAGTTAAAAAAACAAAAAAATTGGCCAAAGAAGAAAAAAAAGGAATTAAAAAGGATAAGAAAGACAAAAAAACAAAAGTTGCTAAAGAGAAACCTCAGAAAGAAGTTTTTCTTGGTGAGGTAAACCATTATTACGATAAAATTAAGGTTATTGCTATAAAATTACTAGCTCCGTTAAAGCTTGGCGATAAAATTCGAATTGTTGGTGGCGAAAAAACTGATTTTACTCAAAAAGTTGATTCAATGGAAAAACAACATCAAAAGTTAAAATTGGCGAAAAAAGGAGACGAAATTGGCATTAAAGTTAAAGAAAAAGTTAGAGAAGGATATAAAGTTTATAAAGTAAGTTAACTCTAAATATTTTATATTAAAAGACTGGCGCGGGCTAGATTCTTGTTTCGTTAAAAATTAAAGATTTAAAACCAAAGATTAAAAAGTCGCTTCTACGGTGGGTCGCCGAAGTGGCGATCAAAAATAAAAACCAAAGATTAAAAAGCAAAAATCAAAAACAAAAATTAAAGATAAAAAGATAAAATTAGAATTTCTAAATTGTTCTGTCGTCTGCCTTTAATTTTTATATTTTTCATCTATGTTTTTGGTTTTTGGTCTTTGATTTTTAATTTGTTTATCACCATTCGTGATATTTGTGCCAAAATTCGCCTATATTCGCGATTTATAAAATAGAATCATTACCTGCCATAATTATCTTAGATAGGCAGATACAAAGATTATGAAATTTATTGCCGATTTTCATTTACACAGTAAATATTCTCGGGCAACTTCAAGTCAAATGAATCTTGAGAATTTAGATAAGTTTGCAAAGATTAAAGGTATTAAAGTTTTAGGAACAGGTGATTTTACTCACCCTTTATGGTTTAAAGAAATTAAAGAAAAATTAGAACCTGCTCAAGAAGGACTTTTTAAATTAAAGAATTCAACTTCTGAAACTCGTTTTATTTTAACTTCAGAAATTAGTTGTGTTTATTCGAAAAATCATAAAGTTAGAAAAATTCATATTTTAATTTTCGCCCCCTCCTTAGAAATTGCAGAAAAAATTAATAGCTATTTATCAATAGTTGGTAATTTAAAAGCAGATGGTAGACCAACTTTAGGTTTAGATGCCAAAGAATTAGCCAAAATTGTTTTAAATATTTCTCAAGATTGTTTAGTGATACCAGCTCATATATATACTCCCTGGTTTTCTCTTTTTGGCTCTCGATCTGGTTTTGATTCTCTTGAAGAATGTTTTGAAGAGTATTCAAAATATATTTTTGCTGGAGAAACGGGATTAAGCTCGGATCCTCCAATGAGTTGGCGAAATTCGGCTCTAGACAAAATTACTTTAATAAGCAATTCAGATGCTCATAGTTTAGCTCATATTGGTCGGGAAGCTAATGTTTTTGATACAGAATTGAGTTATTTTGCTATTAAAGAAGCTATAAAATTAAAAGATCCCCAAAAATTTCTTTATACAATAGAATTTTTCCCAGAAGAAGGAAAATATCATTATGATGGCCACAGATTATGCGGAATTTCTTTATCTCCTCAAGAATCAAAAAAATATAATAATATTTGCCCTGTGTGTCATAAATTATTAACTATTGGGGTTTTAAATAGAGTTGAACAATTAGCAGACAGGCCAGAAGGTTTTATTCCTGAAACTGCCATTCCATTTAAAAGATTGGTACCTTTAGAAGAGATTATTGCTAATGTTTTAAATCAAAAAGTTGGCAATATTAGAGTTATTCAAGAATATCAAAAATTAATTAAAAATTTTGAAAATGAATTTAATGTTTTAATTGAAGCAAAAAGAGAAGATTTAGAAAAAGTTACCTTACCAGAAATTGTCCAGGGAATTATTAATGTTAGAGAGGGGAAAGTTTTGGCTATTCCAGGTTATGATGGTGTTTATGGTAAAATTGAAATTTTGAGAAATCAGAACGAAAATTTAGATAATAATAAACCTTTGCAACAAACTCTTTTTTAATATGTTTTTAGAAAAACTTCTTTTAATTTCTTTTATTTCTTTTTCGCAATTTTTACAATTTTTTTCTCCTTTAGAGATAAAAGTTGAGAAACCAATTATTTATTTTTCAAATTTACCTGATGCTTTTAATGGTTTAAAAATTTTACACTTAAGTGATTTACATTTAAGAGAAATTACCAAAAAAGAAAAAGAGGCTTTAGAAATTATTAAAAAAGAAAAACCAGATTATATTTTTATTACTGGCGACATTATTGACTGGAAAACCAAAAATGTTAATGTTTGTCAAGATTTTTTTCAAGAAATTGCAAAAGAATTTTCCGGAAAAATTTTTGTAGTTTTTGGAAACCATGACCACCAAAATAAAAATTTTAGCAAACTAAAAGAAATTCTAAGCCAAAATAATATTACTGTTTTAAATAATTCTTCAGTTAAAATTTCTAAAGATAAGGGCGAAATTTATTTAATTGGAATTGATGATCCTACAACTCATTATGATAATTTAGAAAAAGCAATTAACAAAGTGCCAGAAAAATCTTTTAAAATTTTACTTTCTCACTCAATTGATATTTTGCCTAAGGCTAAAGAAAGAAAAATAGATTTAATTTTAGCAGGCCATTTTCATGGTGGACAAGTAAACATTCCTTTTTTAACTGATTTTTTATTCTCTTCAAAATTTGGCCCTTATTTTAAAAAATACAAAGCCGGGCTTTTTAAAGAAAACTCAACTTATTTTTATATCAGTCGAGGCTTAGGAGAAAGCTTATTTCCAATAAGATTTAATGCTCCAGCTGAGATTACTTTTATTGAATTAAGAAAATAGATTTAAATAATTAAAACTCATAGTTTTTTCAACTTCTTCTAAGGTTTTTTGAGCTTCTTTTTTTGTATTTTCAATTCCCTTTTCTAAAATTTCTTTAATTAATTTTTCTTTTTTTTCAAACTCTCTTCTTCTTTCTTGAATAGGTTCTAGAAATTTTATTAAGACATCAATTAATCTTTTTTTAACAGCAACATCTCCTACTTTTCCTCTTTTGTAAAGTTTTTTTAATTCTTCTAATTCTTCTTTATCTTTTAAAAAAACTTCTAAATAAGTAAAAACAACATTTCCTCTAAAATGGCCAGGATCGGTAGGATGAATTCTCTTTGGGTCAGTAAAAGCTTTCATTATTTTTCTTTCAATTTCTTCTTTTGAATCTTTAAGATAAATAGCATTGTTTAAACTTTTCGACATTTTTTTACCATCAATACCGGGTAATTTTGGAGTTTTACTTAAAATTGCTTGAGGTATTGGAAAAACTTCTTTTTGAAAAATTTTATTAAAATTTCTAGCTATTTCTCTGGCTTGTTCAATATAAGGCAATTGATCTTTGCCAACTGGTACAAATTCACCTTTTAAAGCTAAAATGTCGGCAGCTTGAATTATGGGATATCCCAAAAACCCATAACTTACTTTTGCCCTTTCAAAACCTGCCGATCTAATTTCTTCTTTTAGAGTCGGGTTCCTCTGTAATCTTCCTAAAGTTACTAACATTGAAAAATAAATTGTAAGTTTAGCAATTTCAGGGATTCTTGATTCTAAAAAAATATTGCTCTTTTCAGGATTAATACCTACAGCCAAATAGTCTAAAACAATTTCTTTAATGTTGTTTTCAAGCTCTTTTATCCTTAATAAATGATCGGTTAAAAATTGGTAATCAGCAATAATAAAAAAACACTCATATTGATCTTGAAGTTTCACTCGATTTTCCAAAGTGCCAACATAATGGCCTAAATGTAAAGGCCCAGTTGGCCTATCACCAGTTAAAATTCTTTTCTTTTTTTCTTGCATAAATTTATTTTATTTTAATATAATTTTTAGAAAATAGAAGGTCAAAATTACTGGTTGCTAGTTGCTAATTTTCTTTTTATTTTTTATTTACTAGCTATTTGTTAAAGTCATGCCAAAATTTGTGAAATTTGTGTTAAAATTAGTGCAAATTCGCGATCTATAAAATTCATGAAATTCGTGCTAAAATTCGTGTAATTTCGCGAGTTTAAAAATTGAAAATTTTAAAATTAAAAATTATTATTATTCGGAAAATTTGGGGACAGTCCCCGAAAAAATCAAGCGAAAAAAGCCGCATAAATAAAAGATTTTTTGCCCCAATTTTCCAATTTGGCACAAAAATGTATCATTTTTAAATCCTAAATCCTAAACTCTAAATTTTAAACGAAATTCGAAATTCCAAATACTAAATTCCAAAGATTTATGATTTAAGATTTATGAATTATGATTAAATTGTTTAAAAATTTAAATATGGTAGCCGGACTCATTGGCGGGCAAAAATTATTAGCCTTATTTCTCTTGGAATTTTTACTGTTTCTAACATAATTTCTAATTTTATTTTTGCTCTTTTATTCTATATTAAATAGTTGTTTTTTTCAAACAAATTGTTAAAATAAATAAAAATTTAGCCCTCGTGGTGTAATGGATAACATCTTTGGCTTCGGATTAAAAGATGAAGGTTCGAATCATTTCGAGGGCAGGTAATCTTGATATTTCAACAAAATTGTTTATAATTTTAAAATGTTAAAAAGGCAACCTATTTTTTTCTTATTTTTGTTGAGTTTATTTTATTTCTTTTTTATTCCAAAAGACATTTTGGCTGCGATTGATGGTTGTACTTCTACTCGTGATAGATGCTACGTGGCACACAAATTAAATCAAAATGGTGGAATTGCCGCTACCACTTGTCTGTGTTATGATGGTTTAGTCCCTTGCGGTAAAGAAGTTGATATAAGAACATCACTTCCTGACTGTAGTGTTAGTAGTTGCGGGGGCACCACTACCGTTAATTGCCAGCTTTGCCATTTTTTTATCATGCTTAATGCAATTATTAATTTTGTTGTAATGGATCTAGTCCCGCCAGTTTCTGTTTTACTAATTGTTTATGCTGGTATTTTAATTTATTTTGGTGGTGAAAATTCAAAAATGCTTTCTTCTGGAAAAAACATCATTAAATATGTAGCTATTGGTTTGTTCTTAATCTATGGTTCTTTTATGCTTGTAGGAGAATTATTAAACATTTTAGGAGCAACAAGTCAAAGCCCGTTACAAGGAATTTGGACTGGTCGAGGTATTCAAATAAATTGTACACCAACATATCATTGATAATTTTTAGATATCTCAAAATAAAAACGCCCCCATAACTCAATTGGTAGAGTAGCGGCCTCTTAAGCCGCGAGTTACAGGTTCGAATCCTGTTGGGGGCACAAATAAAGTTTTTTAAAAAGAGATCAAAAAATTGAGGCCCAAATATCATTTTTCCAAACCCATTTATTTTTTTGTTCTGCCATTCCGCCTAAAACCCAAATTCTATCTTGAAAAACAATTACTCCATGATCTTCTCTGCCTTCAAAAGGAGGATCATTTTTTGTTTTATACCAATCTTTACCATTTTCTGAATACCAAACATCTTTAATTGTATTATCTGCCGACCAACCGCTGATTATCCATAATTTTCCTTGATAATCAACTGTACCATGGCCATGTCTTTCTTCCCAGGGCGGATTATCAGTTACTAACTGCCAATCTTTGCCGTTTTCTGAAACCCAAATATCTTTATAAACTTTTCCTCCTTGTCTCATCCCTCCAATTAACCAGAGTTTATTTTGAAAAACATTTACTGTTTGATCATATCTTGCTTCCCAGGGAGCTTCAGAGATAATTTCTTTCCAATTTTTGCCGTCTTCAGAACACCAAACATCGTTATAAACTTTTCTTTTATAATAATCGATACCACCTAAAACCAAAATTTTGTCTTCAAATACTAAAACTGAATGTCCCTCTCTTGCCGGCCAGGGAGCTTGATAAAGCACTAATTGCCAATTTTTTCCATCATCTGAAACCCAAATATCGTTTTTGGTCTCGCCAAAATCTTGAGTCCAACCGCCAAGTAGCCATAATTTATTTTTAAAAACAACTAAACCAGGCGATCTTCTTTTTCCCCAGGGGGCATTTTCTTCTACCTTTTCCCAATCTTTACCGTTTTCTGAAACCCAAATATCGCTTGCATGAGGGGTTTTGCCATAAATCGGGTTTTGATTGTCAACTTCTTTGCCTTCAACTCCTCCCATTAACCAAATTTTATTTTTAAAAACAATTACTGCGTGTGAATCTCTTGGTGTCCAAGAAGCATTTTGAGTAATTTCTTCCCATTTTAAATTAGAAGCAGGACTATTTTCTATTATTGAATTAATTTTATTTTGAGATAAATTTTCTGTTTTTTGATTTTTTTTCAAAAAAATTTGATAAATTAAAAGGGTAAAAACTAAAATAAAAATTAAAATTAAAAATAAAATCTTAAAATTTTTTTTCATATGTTTTAAAATTTATTTATAATTTCATTTTTTTATTTTATCATAAAATTTCAAAAATTATCAATTTAATTAATCACAAATTTTTTATCTCGCGAATTTACACGAATTTGGGTACGAATACCACGAATTTATTTTACTCGCCGATAACCGAAAAGATGAGCCGTTGCTTAATCTTAGTAAGCAACAGGCCCCTAATTACCAATTGCTAATTTCTAATTAATTTTTATTTATTATTAACTTCTTGATTTATTTGGCAAATTTGATAGAATAATTAAAATTTATCAAAATAATTTTGTTATAATAAATTTTTGTTATAATAAATTTATGTTAAAAAAAGAAGAAAAAGAAAAACTTATTAAAGAAACCCAAATTCATGAAACCGATACTGGTTCGGCTGATGTTCAAGTTGCCATTTTAACTAAAGAAATCGAGAATCTTTCTTTACATTTAAAAAGGCATCCAAAAGACGAACATTCAAAAAGAGGTCTTTTAAAGAAAATTATTAAAAGAAAAAAATTGTTAAAATTTTTAGAAAAAACCGATAAAGAAAGATATCAAAAATTAGTTAAGAAACTTGGGTTATAATTTTTTATACAAAAACTTAAGGCAACTCGCTAACTTATTTATTTTGTAATTTTTATGTTAAAAAAGCCTAAAGAACAGCGGGTTGAAGTGCTCATTGATGTTCAAAATCTTTATTATTCAGCTAGAAATTTATACGGTGCTAAAGTTAATTTTGACGCAATTTTAAAAAAGGCAATTTCCGGTCGAAAATTTGTTAGAGCTTTTGCTTATGTAGTTAGGACAAAAACCGGAGAAGAAAAGCCATTTTTCGAGGCTTTAACAAAATTAGGTATAGAAACAAGAATTCGGGACCTTCAAGAATTTTATGGTGGAGCTAAAAAAGCTGATTGGGATGTAGGAATTACAGTTGATGCTATTAGAACTTCTACTAATGTTGATGTGGTTATTCTTTGTTCTGGCGATGGAGATTTTGTTCCTTTGGTGGAATATTTAAAAAATCAAGGTAAAAGAGTTGAGGTTATTGCTTTTGGCAGAACTGCTTCTTCAAAAATAAAAGAAGCTGCTGATGAATTTTTCGATCTTGAACAATCTCCTCGTAAATTTCTTTTTTTAAAATAATGACTTATCAACTTAAATTAGAAAATAAAAATTTAGAAATTAATTTAAAAACTCCAGCCGTTCAAGCAGCCGGCAGTGTTTTAGCACAATATGGTGAAACAGTAGTTTTAGCTACTGTTTGTTTTGGGCCCGAAAAAGAAGGTTTAGATTTTTTTCCTTTAACTGTTGATTATGAAGAAAGATATTATGCTGCTGGAAAAATTTTAGGTCCTCGATTTACAAAAAGAGAGGGGAGGCCTTCTCAAGAGGCAATTCTAATTGCTAGAGCAATTGATAGAGCAATTAGACCTTTATTCCCAAAAGATTTTAAAAGAGAAGTTCAAGTAGTTATTACCTGTTTAAGCTGGGATGGAGAATCAGAACCTGGCTCTTTAGGCTTAATTGCAGCCTCTTTAGCTTTATTTTTATCACCTTTACCTTGGCAAGGACCTATAGGCGTAGTAAGAATTGGTCAAAATAAGAATGGTCGCCACTTCGGCGACCTGCCGGCAAAGCATGATAATTTTATTTTATTTCCTAACTATAGAGAAAGAGAGGAAGGCGATCTTGATTTATTAATCTCAGCTGTCGAAAGGAATGGAGAGCTGTTAATTAATATGATTGAAGCTCAGGGCAATGAAGTTTCAGAAGAAACTATTTTAAAAGCAATCGATTTTGCTAAACCTTATTTAAAAGAAATTATTGATTTTCAAAAGAAAATTTTAAAAGAAAATCCAGTTCAAAAAATTGAGCTAAAAGAAAAAGTATTTCAAGAAAATCTTTTATCTTTTGTAAAAGAATTTTTAGAAGGGAAGCTAAAAGAAGCATTATTCAGTGGTCGCCCTATCGGCGAACCACCGACAAGGCGTGGAGATAAAATTGAAAAGTCGCCTCTAGGGCGACCTGCCGACGAGGCAAGGCAAGATAATTTAAAAAAGTTAGAAGAAGATTTAAAGGAAAAAGTTAAAGATAATTTTGGCGATAATTTAATTTCTCAAGCAATGGAAATTTATGAGATAGAAAAAGAAAAAATATTTATTGAAACAGTTTTAAACGAAAAAGTTAGACCAGATGGTAGAAAAATTGATGAAATTAGACCCTTAGATGTTCAAGTAGGTGTTTTGCCAAGAACTCATGGTTCAGCTCTCTTTTCTCGCGGTTTGACGAAAGTTTTATCAATTACAACTTTAGGCTCTCCTGGCGACCAACAACTTTTAGAAGGGATGGAAATAAAAGGTAAGAAAAGATTTTTACACCATTATAATTTTCCTCCGTTTGCTCCAGGAGAAATTGGCAAAATTGGATCCCCAGGGAGAAGAGAAATTGGTCATGGCGCTTTAGCTGAAAAAGCTCTTTTTCCTTTAATTCCAAGTTTTGATGATTTTCCTTATACGATTAGAGTAGTTTCTGAAGTTTTAAGCTCTAATGGTTCTACAAGTATGGCTTCTGTTTGTGGGGCTTCTTTATCTTTAATGGATGCTGGTGTTCCAATTTCAAAACCAGCAGCTGGTATTTCAATCGGTTTGGTAGCTAAAGAAGATTTAAAAGAATATTTACTTTTAACTGATATTCAAGGACCAGAAGATCATTTAGGTTTTATGGATTTTAAAGTTGCTGGCACAGAAACAGGAATTACAGCCATTCAAATGGATGTAAAAATACCCGGAATTACAAAAGAAATTTTGGAGGCAGCCTTAACAAGAGCTAAAGAGGCCAGATTAAAAATTTTAGAAAAAATGAAATCTGTATTGCCAACCCCAAGGTCTGAAATTTCTCCTTTTGCCCCGAAAATTTATTCTATTAAAATTGATCCTTCGAAAATTGGTAATGTCATTGGTCCTGGAGGAAGAATAATTAATGAGATCATTGAAAATTGTGGAGTCACTATTGATATTGAAGAAACAGGAAAAATTTTTGTTACTGGAGAAACAGCAGAAGCTGCTCAAAAAGCAATTGATTGGATTGCAAATTTAACTCGAGAAATTAAGGTTGGAGAAATTTTTCAAGGAAAAGTTAAAAGAATTTTAGATTTCGGAGCCATAATTGAAATTTTGCCAGGCCAAGATGGTTTATGTCATATTTCTCA
>Ga0078972_1017379_pt1 | contig 10340 bp, 9 predicted proteins | sample YelNatPaOPGAMG01_FD_67568 | JGI IMG/M metagenome (GOLD analysis project Ga0078972, IMG submission 67568) | Hot spring thermophilic microbial communities from Obsidian Pool, Yellowstone National Park, USA - OP-RAMG-01 (SPADES assembly) (version 2) | ecosystem: Environmental > Aquatic > Thermal...
TTACAGTAACTGGTCAGTGGGTTTCACCCTTACCATCCCCCTGGCTGATTTGGTCAGCCGCTCTCAACTGGCGCTGGCTAAAACCGAATTGGCCGAAGCCCAGGCCAAACAAAAAGCCCAGGAACAGCAGGCCATGTTTGAAGTGAGCGAAGCCGTCCAGAACATTGAAGCCCTGGCTAAAAGTGTGGATGCTTTCAAAGTGGCTAGAGAGTACGCCGAAAAGCGTTTGGAAGCTGAAACCAGAAAACTGACCGTCGGACTGACCACCAGTTTCTTTGTCCTTGATGCTCAGGAAAAACTGGCTGAAGCTCAGTCGGCCGAGCTTAAGGCTCTGGTAGAGTATAACCTGGCTCTGGCCAGACTGGAAAAAGTCCTGGGCACGATTCTGGAAGTCCGGAAGGTCAGTCTGGCTGACGTCGGTCAGAAGTAATTCTGGTTGAGCCTCCGGGCGGGGTTGTGTTAATATTGATTCGTGAAAATCTCAGCGGTTATCGTTACTTATAACAACGAAAAAAAAATCATTGGCTGCCTGGAATCACTTCAAGGAATAGTTGATGAAATTGTGGTGGTTGATAGCTGCAGCACTGACCTGACCAGAAAAATCGCTTCTTATTTCACCCCTCAGGTTTATAAGCATCCTTCGCCGGATTATGCTGAGTTGAAGAATTTTGGACAGCAGAAAGCCAATTTTGATTGGGTCCTTTCTCTGGAACCAGACGAAAGATTGTCCCGAAGGCTGAGACTGGAGTTGCTCAAAATAAAAGATCAGCCGGATGAAGCTGAAGGGTATTTGATTCCCAGACGAAGCTTTTACCTTGGCCGCTGGATCAAACACTCAGGTTGGTATCCTAACCGTAGAATCAGGCTTTACCGCAAAGAAAAAGGCTTCTGGGTCAAAAAGCCTTTTCAGGTTTCTCTGAATTTCTCCGGTAAGGCAAAGGACATTAAATATACGATAGAGCATTTAGCCTTTGCCTCTATCTCCGAACATGTCAGCTATCTCAACCGCATCTCCGAACGCAGGGCTCAGGAGTTGTACCTGAAGAGAAAAAAGGCTCGCTGTTATCATTTTTGCCTGGAACCCTGTCTCAAGTTTTTCAATATTTATTTCTTGAAGGGTGGCTGGCTTGATGGCTTCGCCGGGCTGGTGATTTCGGCCCTGTCAGCCTATGGGGTTTTCCTGAAATATGCCAAGTTGAAAGAGGTCTGGAAAAAAGGAGAGAGAATTGAGCCTGTGTCTTATAGCCAGTAATCCTCAGGATGAGCTGGAACTCAAGCAGCTTTTTTTAATTTCTCAGGAACTCAAGAAGAAAGAGTATAAATTTTTTATCCTGACCAATCAGGGCAGCCGACTGAGTTCACAGGCCAGGCAGCAGGGCAATAAAGTCGTAAACCACACTCTGGATGGGAATTCACGTTGGCTTTCAACCTGGAAGCTAAAACGATTGCTGGCAAAAAATCAGGTTAAACTCGTTCATTTTTTTGATCAGCAGGCTCTGGGCAGTAGCTTCAAGGCCGCCTGTAAAGCAGAGGTGGCGGTCAAGATCGCCTCTTATAAATCAGGCTGGAGTTCAAAGGTTCCAGTCAATTTCTTGAGTCAACTTGAGGCGGTGATCTGTGAGAACGAGGAATTAAAAAAAGTCTTGCTGAGAAATAATATCGCAGCCAATCTGGAGGTTATTCCGGTTGGAATAGATTTCTCCAAATATAAAGAAAATGGAAAAAGAGGACATCTGAGGAAGGAGTTAAATTTATCTCCCGACAATTTTCTAGTTGGACTTCTCTCGCCGTTTGAAGATTTAAAAACCTTCAAGAGTCATCTGGAAGCTGCTAGGATTCTGCAGCAGGAAGCCCCGCGGTTGAAGGTGATAGTCCTGGGCCAAGGGGGCTTGAATTTAGAAAGGTTAAAGCAGGAACAGCCTCTGGAGCTTGATAATCTTTATTTTTATCTTGGCTTTGATGATAAATTAGCCGACCTGATGCCTGGACTGGACCTTTTTGTTTTTGGCTCTTTTGCCCTTCCCGAAGAACTTATCTTAAAGGCCATGGTCTGGAAAGTGCCGGTGATCGGAGTTATGGCGGCAGGAAGGACCGAGTTGATTATCCACCGCGAAACTGGCTTTCTGGTTCCGCCTAATGACCCCGGAATCTTAGCGCAGACCATTCTTAAGCTTTATCTTGACCGACGCTTGGCTCAGGAACTGAGCCGGCAGGCTTATGATCTTGTTTCCAGAAAATATTCTGGCGAGGCTATGGCTCAAAAAATGATTAATTATTATGAGTTTTTAGCCTTGCAGAAAGGAGTAAAGCTTGGCCGCTAAGGTCATCATTCGTAAATTATCAAACCAGAGTGAGTTTGAAAGATTGGTGGAAATTCAAAGAGTGGTCTGGAAACACCCGGACCTGGACCTGACCCCCGTCCATCAATTCTGCATCTCCGCTTTTATGGGTGGGGTGGTGCTGGGAGCTTTCGTTGATGGAGAGCTGGCTGGTTTTGTCTATTCATTTCCAGCTATATTCAAAGGTAAATTTTGTCATCATTCTCATCTCCTGGCTGTGCTGCCTCAGTTTCAGGGATACGGATTGGGCAAGCGCCTGAAATGGACCCAACGCCGGGAAGTGTTGAAAATGGGGTTGGACCTTATCACCTGGACCTATGACCCGCTTCAGACCAGAAACGCTAACCTTAATTTTCACACTTTGGGGGTTATCTGCCGGAATTATCTCCCTGATTTCTATGGAGAAACCCCGGCCCTGAGATTAGGTCCCAATATTCCCACGGATAGATTGCTGGTTGAATGGCCGATAAAGTCAGCCCGGGTTCAGAAAAAAGCCGAGGCGAAGAAAGAAGAGCAAGCGGACCTGACCTTCCTGCCCAAAGCTCTGGAGGGCCTTAGCGCTGATGACGGCAGCTATCGTCCTGGTAAACCCAGCTTGAAGTTGACGGCTCCCGTTTTTCTGGCCGAGACTGTCCGCGATGTCAGGACTTTACAGGCTAAACCCGAGCTAATCGCAGAATGGCAGACAGCTCTTAGACAACTCTTTAATCACTATTTCAAGCAGGGTTATGCCATCATTGATTTCTCATTTGGTGAGAAGTGCTATTATGTTTTGAAAAAGATGCCGGCCGGTAAGGCTTAAGTTAAAGATTTATCGGGAGTAGGTCTAATTAAATAAATAAGTATCCTGTTTATTATCAAATAAAAAGGCAGGTGTAAGATGTTCATAGAGAGGATTGAACTTAATTTTCTCAGGCTTCCTTATGTTCATTTTTTTGAGACCAGCTTTGGCCGGGCCTACGACCGTACCTTCATCATTATCAGGGTTTATGAGGATGGAGTGGTGGGCTATGGCGAGTGCGTGGCCGAAGAAAAACCACTTTACAGCGGTGAAACCACAGAGACTGCCTGGCACATCCTAAGGGATTTTCTAATTCCCCTGGTTTTCAGCCGCGGGGTTGTTGAGCCCGAGAGTTATTATCAGGCTGTCAGGGTTTTTAAGGAAAACCGCATGGCCAAAGCTGGACTGGAACTGGCCCTGTGGGATTTGAAGGCCAAAAAGCAGGGGGTGCCGCTGTCCAAGCTCTGGGGCGGAGTCAAAGAAGAGATCTCAGCCGGTGTCAGTGTGGGCATTGAAGATTCTGTGCCGGAGCTTCTGGCCAGGATTGAAGGTTATCTCAGCCAGGGCTATCAGCGGATAAAAATTAAAATCAAACCCGGCTGGGATGTTGAAGTCTGCCGGGCGATAAGGGAAAAATATCCAGATTTGCTTTTGCAGGCTGATGCCAACGGCGCCTATACTCTGGACCAGGCTGACCATCTGTGTAGGCTTGATGCTTTTAATCTGCTGATGCTGGAACAGCCCTTCCCGGCTTACGACCTCTGGGACCACAGCCGGCTGCAGCGGGTGATGACCACACCCATCTGTCTTGACGAAAGCATCATTTCTTATGAAACAGCTAAAGCTGCCCTGGAAATGGGCAGCTGCCGCATCATCAATATTAAAGTCGGCCGGGTGGGCGGCGTGGTGGAAGCCAGAAAGATTCATGATTACTGCCAGAGATGGGGCGTGGGCGTCTGGTGCGGAGGCATGCTGGAAAGCGGTGTCGGAAGGGCTCATAACCTCCATCTGGCCACTCTACCCAATTTTAAGTACCCAAACGACCTTTCGGCCAGCGCCCGCTACTATCAGGAAGATTTGATTGAGCCGCCGATTGCGTTGAGCCGGCCGGGCTACATTCGGGTGCCTCGGGGGCCCGGCATCGGTGTTAACCCGGTTGAAGAACGTATAGAAAAGGCCACCTTAAAAAAAGAAGTTTTTAAGCCCTGAGGCGGTTTTGGGGCCAGAATTAATGAAAGGAGCTTATCTGGTCTGATGGCGGCGAGTGTTACAAGGGGTGGCTGGAAATGAAGCTTTTGGGATTAAACGGTTAGACTGAGGAAGAGATTATGAATTTATTCCGATTATTTCAGCCGAATTTATAGGTTTTAGGTTTTTTGCTGGCCAAGACTGGAGAAGAATAATAATATGGCTGAGAGCAGAAAGAAGCTTTACCCTGAGTCAAAAGTAGAGCTTACTCCATTTGTGGCCAGGCATTATGACCAGTTTCTGGACCTGCTTTCTGGCGGGACTTACCGCCGATTTATAGCCAGAGCGATAAATGATCTTGGCCTTCAGCCTGATGATTCTATACTTGACCTGGGCTGCGGGACTGGAAGAAATGCTTCTCTTATGCTGAAACATCTTGGCCCGGGTGGTAGAATAACCGGTCTAGATTTGCTGCCCGAAATGAAGGAGCAATTTGAAAGAAGATTTGCTGGGGAGCCCAGGGTAGCTTTTCGCCAGCAGAAGATTGATGTCCCCTTTAACCTGGAGGAAAAATTTAACCTGGCTTTTATCAGCTTTGTTCTTCATGGTTTTCCCCAGGAAGTCAGGAAAATCATCCTGGAAAATGTAGTCAGACACCTGAAGCCCGGGGGCCGGCTGGCCATACTTGATTACGCTGAATTTAAGCTGAGCGATAAACCGTTTTTCTTCCGCTGGGTTTTTAAGAATTTTGAATGCTCTTACGCTTTAGATTTCATAGAGTTTGATTGGGAGAAAATTCTGGAAGGATTTGGTTTCCAGGTTGAGGGGAAAAAATTCTATTTCAGGAATTATCTGCGGTTGCTGAAGGCTAAGTTAAAAAGCTAAGCTAAATTAAGGACCTTTTGGCCGATTGGCTGAGAATGAAATGAGAAAGAAAAAAATAAACTGGTATAATTAAGTGCTTCCATAAGAGTCTGGAGCAGGTAAAAGGCGAAAGCTTAGTTTTTATTAAGGAGATAATCATGAAGAACCTGGTGATCCTGGGAGCAGGAACCGGTGGCACGATTATGGCCAATAAGCTGGTTGGGCCGCTTCGGCGGCGGGGTTGGAAAATCACTGTAATTGATAAGGATGATAATCATTATTATCAGCCGGGCTTTTTACTGGTGCCTTTTGGTATTTATCATCCAGAAGAACTGGTGAGGAAGCGCTCCCATCTTTTGCCCAAAGGTGTTGACTTCTTGGTGAAAGAAGTTGAGGAAATAAAGCCGCAGGCCAAAGCCATCAAGTTTGCTGACGGCCAGGAATTAGCCTATGACCTGCTGCTGGTTGCCACTGGAACCCACCTCTGTCCGGAAGAAACGCCGGGGATGCTGGACGGCTGGCGGCAGAATATTTTTGATTATTATTCCATGGATGGGGCCGCCCCCCTGGCCGAAAAATTGAAGGAATTCAGGGAAGGAACGCTGGTTGTTCACATCAATGAGATGCCCATCAAGTGTAATGTCTCGCCGCTGGAATTCGCCTTCCTGGCGGACTGGTATTTCAGGAAACGGGGAGTGCGCGAGAACATTAAGATTGTTTACGTAACGCCCATCTCCGGAGCTTTTACCAGGCCGGTGGCTACCCGTTACCTGGGCGACCTTCAGGCTGAAAAAAAGATTGAAGTGGAAAGTTTTTTTATGACCGAGAAAATTGACCCGCGGGCCGGCAAGGTCATCTGCTACGACGGTCGGGAAGTTCATTTTGACCTGCTGGTGACTATTCCCACCAACATGGGAGCTGAATTAATAAAACGCTCCGGCCTGGGCGATGAGATGAATTATGTGCCGGTGGATAAGTCCGGTTTTCGCTCAGAAAAGTATGCGGATATTTTTGTTCTGGGTGATGCGGCCGGGAATGATTGGACCAAGGCTGGGGCCGTTGTGCATTTTGCTTCTGAAATTCTGGACAAAATCATTCTGGCCGAGATAGACAACCAGAAGGCAGAAATTGAGTTTGACGGCCACGCCAACTGCTTTATTGAGACCGGATTCGGCAAAGCTGTGGTCATTGATTACAACCATGAAGTTGAGCCGCTCCCGGGTAAATACCCTCTGCCAATCATTGGACCGATGTCGCTGCTCAAAGAAACCCGCCTCAATCACTGGGCCAAGCTGGCTTTTGAGTGGGTTTACTGGCATTGGCTGCTCAGAGGCCGGGCCATTCCCTTTGTGCCAGCCCTGATGTCAATGCGCGGTAAAAAGGACGTTCGGCAGGCTTAATAATAAGAAAGCGGTGGTAAAAAACCCTACTATAATAGTAGGAATAAGCGAGCTTTATTTCCCCCTACCGATTAAAAAACCCTTCAATCATCCTTAGCCCAGATAAAACATTTGCCCTCATATGTCAATTTGTCAATCAAGCCAGGTTGAGAGCACGAACCTGCGGAGGTTAAGAGTTCCGTTCTTCAGACAGGCCACAGGCTCAGTCAAAGTACATTCTTAACCCCATTTTTCTTGTTATGTTAAACGTTTAAGTTACTAAAATTTAAACAAAAAATCCTTGCTTTTACCAGATACTTACCGATACAATGGAGCGAGCCTCGTCAGCTTGTTGCTTTCAGGGCAAAATCTATCTTATAAAGGAGAAAAGCATGAAAAATTTAGTCAAAGGTCTTGCTGTAATTGCTGTTTTGGTGCTCTTCTTGGTCATGACGACCACACCCTCCGTGGCCGGAGTGAAATTTGGGGTTAAAGGTGGTTTGACCCTGGCCAACATTAAGTCAGTGCCCGAGACTTTTGAAGGTTATAAGTGGGAAACCAAGCAGGGTCTGGTGGGGGGTGTTTTTGCTGAAATTGGTCTGGCAGGGGGTTTTTCCCTTCAACCAGAAGTCCTCTATGTGCAAAAAGGTGCAAAAATCTCAGTTTCAGAAGGTGAGATTACAGGTACTCTTAAAGCCAACATTGATTACATAGAAATACCATTGCTTTTTAAGTACAACCTGATTTCCGGTGGACCAACCGTTCCTTCGGTCTATGTTGGCCCGTTTGTTGGATTTAATACCAAGGGCGAATTTGTTATTAAAGCAAATGGTTATGAGGAAAGAGAAGATATTAAGGATAATTTGAAAAGCACCGAATACGGTCTGGCTTTTGGCCTCGGGCTGACCCAGAAACTGGGTGTGATGAAAGTTACCCTGGATGCCCGTTATGACCTCGGTCTTTCCAACATTGTTAAAGTAACTGGTGAGAATGGGCCTGAATCCATCAAGACCAGAACCTGGCTGTTTATGGTCGGTATCTGCTTTTAATAATTTATAAGAGCCATCAGGATGAAGGGAAGGGCATTTCTGCTCTTCCCTTTTTTTATTACGGAAACTTCTGCTGGCAAGCCTCAGGCTAATTCGGTCTTCTTAACGATAATTATCTGAGAAGCTAAGAAGTTAACAAGCGCTGTCTTTTAATATTTTACAGTTTAGCCACCTGGTGTGGAATTTCAGCCTGGTTTATCTTGTTAAGCCTCAGGCATCTTTCAGGCCACGTTCATTGAATAATCTGTAAAAAGGTTGCAGTTAGCTGAATAATATTTGATAATTAAATCAAATAGGTTAGCTAAGTTAAAAGGGGAGGCCAAAATCTCTGAAACACATCCTAAGCCAATCTGTCGGCTGGTGTTTGAAATCGGGAAATTGATGGAAGATTATCCTCCAGAGATAAGGGACCGGAACAAGAAAATCGTTTTTGAAATGGCCTGGCTGCCGGGCACAACTTCTGATGGAAGGTTAATCTTCACCCGCTGGAAGGCGATGGAGTTGCCAGAGTTTTTTCCTCCCGAGCCGGTCGCTGATATTGAATTTAGGGAAGATGGTTTTCAATATGAGCCGGCCCCGCAAGGCGGTCAGGCGCTGGAGTGGTACCTGAACTTTGCCGACCCGCATCTTTTTGCTGCTTATGGCGGTCCGCTCATGGCCCAGGATGAGATTCAGATGGCGGAACATCCCTGTCTGGCTGCTCTGCGGGAAGCTCTGGTCAGCCTTGACCTGCCGGCTTTAACAGTGGAAGATGGAGAACCAACACCGGTTCTGGTTATGGGGGCTGAAAGGCGCTGTGCCCTTGACTTTGAGACGTATAACCTTTACGGCAATAACTTTGCCCGGGCCAAAGCTGAGGTGGTTAGAAAAGCGACCAGAGCTCTCAACCCGCCGAGCAAAACCAACATTATCGCCATGGCTGCGCCCATGGGCGGCTATGGGAGATATTCTCTGGAAGAAATCATCTACATAGTTAAAACGGCTTACACCGGATTCAGAGCAGCTCATCTGGAATCTGCCAGGCAGCCTGGGAAGTCCCCGGAAGTGGTGGTTCACCCCGGATTCTGGGGCTGTGGTGTTTTTGGCGGAAATAAAGTGCTCATGACCATGCTCCAGTTTCTGGCGGCTGACCTGGCTGGGGTTGATAAGCTCGTCTTCCACACTCTTAACCCGCAGGGGACAGAAGCCTTTTCCCGGGCCAAAAATTTGTATGAGGAAATTGCCGCCGGAAGGGAAAAATTAAAGGTAGATAAAGTTCTTCACCGGGTTGAGGAGCTTGGGTTTGAATGGGGTGTTGGCGACGGGAATTAGTTCAGGACAGCTTTTCTCAACTTTGCTCAGGCTTTTCGCGGTAGTTTCTCCTGATATAAACAAAGCCGAAAATTATAATCAGGGCTAAGACAGAAAAGACCACCAGGTCGCGCCGGGCAAAAGATGGGTCATGTTTGGCGAACATCATCCAGCCCATGGCATTGGCAGCCAGGATCTGGGTGAAGAAAAAGCCGTAGAAAAGGTAAATTAGGGGGTAAGCTTTATCTGCCCTGGTCCAGAGCAGATAAACGCTGATGAGCCCGAGCGGTATCGAGAAGCCCAGGTCAAAAACGCGGACCAGCCAGAAGGCGGTGGGGGCAATATCATAACCCCGCGTCGTCCCGGTTCTGATTACTTCCACAACTTCTTTAATCCACATGCTGGCAAAAATCAGCAAGAAAAGAACAAAGAAAGATGAATATATGGTTAAGGATTTTTTCTTGAAGTGCGCTGAGACCTTCTTCGGAAATACTGACAGACAGTAGAGCATGATGAGCAGAGCTGCAATCAAGATGAAGAGAAAGTAGAAGAAATACCTTTCGTTATTTCCTGCGTAAGAGGGAGAGCTCCATTCCCAGCCGATGGTGTAGCTAAGGGCGTAGTAGATCAGGAACAGCGGAGTGGCAATAAGCAGGTATTTAGCCAATTTTTTTCTTCGCAGAAGCAGGACTCCGCCAGCGATCAGTATGGAGGCTAGCACTACCATATTGACCAGATCCTGGCCAATTAGCTGGTTGGTTACGACGTCAGCGGTTTTATATTTGATCTTTCCGGTTATAAGCGGGCCTGCGACGGCTAAATAAATGAGGATCACTCCCGTTGCTACGGAAATCAATCCGATAAAAAACCGCTCAAAATTTGAGCCAATGGAATTATATGAATAATCATTCATATTATTCTCCTTCTCTGGATAGGCTTAATCAACCAGGGGCTAACAAGTTAATTAGCCTATGGAAAGCAATGATCAGCCCGAAGGTTATTTTATAATTTACTCCGGCCACTGTCACCTGTTTTTAATCAGTTCAATTAGTTAGGGCTGGATCTCTTTTGTCTTAGCTTTATCTATCCCACTAAATCCTTTTCAATTAAATCGATAGATGGAGTGGAATTTAATTAGCTTTTTGTTAAGAGATTAGGCCTTCTTGGTCCATCAGAATTTATAAACCTGGCCTCGCAGGATGACTACTTCCGGACTGCCCAGATTATCAAATGATTTTAAGGGGTCAGCGTTCAGTATCTGCAGGTCTGCGGCTTTACCGGCTTCTATGGTCCCCAGCTCATCTTCCAGTCCGAGGATGCGAGCTCCGTTTCTCGTGGCGCAGACTATTACTTCCATCGGCTTCATGCCCAGCCGGGCAAAATATTTCATTTCTTCAAAATAAATCCGGGGGTAAAGCTCGCGGTATTCTCCGTTGGCATCGGTCCCGAT
>Ga0078972_1017380_pt1 | contig 10340 bp, 2 predicted proteins | sample YelNatPaOPGAMG01_FD_67568 | JGI IMG/M metagenome (GOLD analysis project Ga0078972, IMG submission 67568) | Hot spring thermophilic microbial communities from Obsidian Pool, Yellowstone National Park, USA - OP-RAMG-01 (SPADES assembly) (version 2) | ecosystem: Environmental > Aquatic > Thermal...
GTTACATCTTAAATTTGTTGGTGCATTAGGTGGTGTATTCGTTACTGTTCCTGTTGATGACTCAACAATATTTGTATATCCTCCCCAGTCACCAACATGATTTACAGCTTTAACTCTATACCAGAATTTACCTGGACCGGGATTATCTGTCCATGTTGTCACATCCGCTTCTGTTACATGAACCATTTCAAACGGTAGTGCAAAATTATATCGTCCTGTTCCGTGTCTTGAATTAATATCAGATGGTGGTTGCACAGATGAACGTTCTATCACGAACCCTTTTTCTTCTCTATCACCTTTAGAATTATCAGATGTATGTTGCCAGTTAAGAACAATTGTTCCACCTACTCCTGGAGTTGCAGTGAGATTAGTTGGAGGATTAGGCCAGCCGCCGCGCTGTCTTAGAGGTACTATACCGCTTGCTAAATGGAATGTTTGTGTTGCTGTTCCTCCTTTATTGTCGGATGCCTGTATACTTACTGTTACACCTTGTGATGTTGTTGGTGTCCAGGTTACATATCCTGTAGTTGAACATGTCATTCCAGCGGGTCCTGACAACAGAGAATATGTTAATGTATCACCATTAGGGTCAATCGCTTTTGCTGTATAAAAGTATTTTCTGTTTATAGGAGCGAATCTGCACGGATTAGATACGAAATATGGTGCTACATTTTCTCCTGATGGTTTAACATTAATAGTGAAACTTTGAGTATCCTGTAATCCTTCAGGGTCACGATATACAACTGTTACATTATAATTACCGGTTGTTGTTGGTTTCCATTCAATACGTCCGCTGTATGACCCTATTGTCATACCTGATGGTGCAGTTGATAACGAGAATGTTGCTAAATGTCTGTTCCAGTAATACGGACAATCTTCTGCATCGTAACCGATAATATGATAAAGATAACGTCCACCGACAACTGCTTCTGTAACAGGTGTAGAATATATTTTCGGTGCTCTATTTGAGAAATTTGAATTTCTCACTATAGGGATATCCGGGAACCCATAAACATAAACAGGAAACTTTGAGATTCGTATATAGAATATTCCGCTTGAATCAACGAGATATTTACTTACATTCCCTTGGTCATCTACAATTTCGAGGTCAGTATTTGGTGCTGTTCTTATTTCAACTTTAGTAAAATAATTTGAACTTGCTGCTTCATTTGTCCACATATAAAGTCCGACATAATTACCACGTTTTAAAGCCCATATTTCTGTTCTGACTAATTCTGGCATTGATGGTAAATTATCACCAACATCAATTCTTCCTAACGGGAATGTGCCAGCAAGGTTATCAGATAAAGTTCTAACTGAATTGATACGTTCTGAAAGTGGTTGTCTATACGGATTAACTTTTCCATCCCATAATGGTTGTCCTAAATAACTAGGATTAAAGATATCTAATCTAAGCACACCACGAACATATGAACCGACACATGCTGTTTCAACAGATGGCCAGCTACCTGTCTGCTTATTAGCATGCCAGTATGTTAACCCGATATCATGGATACCACCAGTATTACCGACATGTATCTCGCCATCTGTCATTGGTCTAGAATACCCTTTCTGTTTCATATATGAAGTCCAGTGCCAGACATCACCTTCTGTTGCACCACTATCAACACCGAGTGATGGATAATGTATAGCGAAAATATCAAGGTTATCTACACACTCTCTGAAAAACGGGTCATAGAAAGAATCCCTTGTAGAAGGTTCAACAAACTCATCCGGTGCACCAATTACTTCATCAGTAAACATTGGTTTTAATGTTGTTGTAACAAGGTTAACATACTGTCTGAATGCATCTGCACCTGCTGTCCAGAATCCGCCATCTGCTGGTTCATTACCCAATGTTACTACTAAATTATTTATACCATTATTTAGTAGCCAGTTACCCCAATCCTGTACTTTTTGTGCTGTTAAAGGCCATGTTGTATCCCAACCTTCTTTAGCAAATGCATAGAGTCCTTGGGCACACATCGCTTTCTGGAAATTGAGCCAGTTATTATCTGTGGTATTATAATTTATATCACCAAAATTGGTTCCACCAAACCCTAACTGTAACAGAAAATATGCTTGTTCAGCGAATTGACTTGATATTGTTGGTGTCTGATGCTGCCAAATTGGTGATACTAAATGGTCAGAATATCTTATTACTCCTGGGACAAGTGTGATATCAAGTGTCCCGCTATCCGAACTGCTTGTTACATTTAATGTGCATTTTGTTGTTGTCATAAAATATGCAGGTATCCGTAGTTTACCACCAACAACTGGTTCTGAACCGGATATAGTTTCATTATATATATTTGATATTGACCAGTTTGCTGTTGTTGCACCACCAGAAATATTGACAACAATATCTTCGCTCGTATCAAAACAGTTTGCTATCCTATCAGTACTGAGAGAATATACATTAATACTCAAAACTATAATTAGAAAAATTATCTTCAATAATAAAATATTTTTTCGCATATTTTCTTTTACTCCTTTCATCCTTAAAAATTTGGATTGCTTTTTTGCAGTGTTAATACCTGAGAAATTACCTCTGCCCCTTTTATTTTACCTTTTATTTTATTATTACTGTGAATTTGCCGACACCTTTCTCTTTCGGTGAGTTGTATGTGTATAAATATATTCCACTTGCTACTGGTTCTCCGTTCTCTGTTTTACCATCCCATACTATTTCTTTACCTGTTCCTGGTCTTAATTGCTTTACTAATTCACCACTTAACGTGTATATCTTTATTATTGTTTCGCCTGGAACTATTCCATCACCAAAAAATGTTAATAACCCTTTATTCGGATTATACGGGTTCGGTTTGACTAATACGCATGTTGCTGTCAATATCACATTAACTGTTGCTGTGCCACCATTGGATGTTATCGTTATTGTCCCTGTGTATTGTCCTTCTTTCTGGTTTAGGACACTATTATCTACTGTCACAGAATGTGTTTGACTCATTCCGTTTGTAATACTGAATGAAGGTGGGTCAACTGTGAGCCATTCCTGGTCACTCGTCAGTGTCCCTGTCAATGTTCCACCTCCTGTATTAGTTATATCAAATGTTAATGTTGCTTTCTGTCCTGAGTCAAGTGTCCCGAAATCAAGTGTATCAGTACTGACTGATATTATAGGTGTAATTTGTGTTGTAATACTGAATGATGCTATTTGTGAGAACTGTCCTGCTAAATCCTTATTATCCCAGGTCATTACTTTCCAGTAATATGTGCCGCCCTGCTGTAATGTTACCCCAGAATATGATACAGTATTTGCTGTTGATATTACTTTGTTTGTATCCCACATATTCCCATTGTTGTTATTTAAATTTGTTATACTGTTTGCAACAAGGACTCTGTATGCAGATTGAGTATCACCTGTATCAGGATCAGAAAAAGTCCAGGATAAATCTGGAGTATAATCATTTATCCCTTTTGGGTTCGTCTGTCCATTACATTTTAAATTTGTAGGTGCATTTGGTGGCTGATTGGACTGAACTGTTATAATAACACTTCCTTGAGTTAATCCCGGTGATGTTCCAGTAACTGTTACTGTTCCTGTTGTAGTTGATGACTGATATTTTATTGTTGCGATGCCACCTACTGCTGCCACAGGATTAGTTCCGACAAGTGTTCCTGGACCTGTCATAGTAAATGTAACTGTAGCAGTTGAATCACTCACCAGATTATTGTTACTATCACATATACTTGCAGTTACAGTTGAAATACTTGTTCCTGTTGGTAAGACAGAAGTCGGATTAGCGGATAACAGTAGTTTTGTTGCAACTGTTTTTAGTGTTGTTGCTGATGCGATATTAGATAATGGTGACCAGTTATTAGCATCATCCATCGCTTTTAACCCGAAATAATATTGTGTATTAGAATTGAGATTGTTCACAACAAAAGTTTCTGTCTGACCTGCTGGTTTCGGTGCAGGAACACCGGAACACAATGTTGCTGATAGCCAGTTACTTTCTGTTATATTATATGTTGCATACCTTATATTGTAACTTGTTGCTGTGCCAGTGTTACCATCATCACCAGGTGCTGTCCATGTTAGTGTTATACTATTAGTAGTAGGATTTCCTGCAGTAAGATTATTCACCTGTGCAGGTGGTGTTGTATCACTGCTAATAGGAGGACTTACTATCAAGTATGTGTTATCAGAATAACCAACCATCCAGTCATCAGGTGACGGTGGTAATGCTGCCAGAAACAGCATATATACTCCGGGAACATTTGCACACAATGAAATATTTTGTGATTTTTGGTTTGTTGGATTGAACTGGTTATAACCGCCTAATGGTAAATCATCAAGACGCCAGAAAAATATATTAGGACTACTACTCCAACCAGTAAATGTTGTTGTTGAGCCCTGGTTAGCAAATTTAGTGACTCCAGCATGACATACTGTCTCGTTTGAACCTATCCCGGTATAAACTCTTACATAATCAGGTAAACTTGATTCTTCACCGTCACTGACGATAAGTTCAATTATATATTTACCATTTCCGCCCGGATTAAATGTTGGTGTAGCAGTATTTGCATTAGTTAGAGAAGCACTTGTTCCGTGTGGTGTGTTCACTATTCTCCAGGAATAAGTTAATGTCTGTCCTTCTGGGTCAAAAGATGCTGTTCCATCTAACTGGATAGAACCTGATGTTTTAGAACTACGGCCTGCCTCAGCAATAGGTGCACGGTTACGTCCATTAACAATATTACTGTATCCTGATTCAGCAGTAGAATTACGTGCTTTAACTCTGTAATATACATTACCAGCAGGTGGATTAGGGTCGCGATACCATGTATTAGGTGTGGTTGCTATTTCTGACCACGGTCCTGTTCTACTTTGAGAACGTTCAATTACTGTATCACAATTAGAATATTTATTCCAGACCAGAGTTATACCGTTACTCGTTCCTGTTACAGTTAATCGTGCTGGATTTCTCGGTGGATAATCACCATCAGCAGGAACTTCTGGGTTTGGGACAACAGCAATTTCAAATGACTGTGCTGTATTACCACCTTTACCATCTGATGCTGTAATTTGGACCTGGTATATACCGACTGTAGTTGGTGTCCAAGTAACAGAACTATTGACTAACTGCATCCCTGATGGGCCCTGTGTAATAGAATATGTAACAGTATCACCGTTTGGATCCCGTGCTTTAGGTAAATAGATATAGAGCCCATTTTTTACTGCAACAGGAGAAGGTCGTGATATAAATTCAGGTGGCAAATTTGTGCCACTTGGTTGAACATTGATTGTTAGATTGGTTGATGCTGAAGCACCATCTGAATCTGTTAATCTAACTGTTGCATTAAACTGTCCTGCAGTAGATGGTGTCCATTCAATTAATCCAGAACTATTACGAATAGTCATTCCTGAAGGTGCTGACCCTAATGACCAAGTGGGATATCTTCCACCCCATTTTAGTAATAACATATCAGGGTCATAACCATCCATCTTAAAACGTAATGGGACACCGACAACAGCTGTTATTTGGCCAGGGTCAACTATTTTTGGTGTTTCATTAACAGAATTAGGAATAAAACTTATTGTATCATTTTCACCTAATCCGTGAACAAATGTTGCAAGGTTACCAATCATAATACGAACTTTACCGGCAGATGGAATAGCGGTATATTCGTTCCCGAATCCATCAACAATACGTAGTCGTGATGATGATGTATTAATTTCAATCAGTTGTCCTACTCGTGCTTCAAGTGTGAATGCACCTAAATATCTGTCATTACCTCGTTTATATAAAAATCCCATTACATTCGGGGGCAGGTTCGGTATACGTGATAACAGTTGTGTGCCAGCAAGTTCATCTGCAACAATTCTTGTCTGCCAGCATAGTTCACTAACAGTGGTCATTTGACCACTATTACTGCGATTCTGGAACGGTTCATATAATCCTGACCAATCTTCAAGCATGAATACTCCACTATGACATCCTAAATCAAGTTGAACCATTATTGAAGTATCCATTGCTCCTGTTATCTGTTGTGCAGCGATACCAGTATAATATTTACGCCAATCACTTTCTGTCCAACTGTGTAGTCGTCCTCCTTCTTCTGTATTTATAAACGGTTTCCAGTTATTTGTTTTCAGCATTTCTCTGAATGTGAATCCACTATGTGCATAGAAATCGTCCATTGTATCACACGGGAAATCAGCAGAGAATACTTCAAAATTACCGTTCTGGAGTAGATAATCAGTAAAATTGACATTATAAGCCCAGTTTTCTGGTGCTACAAGCCGTATTTTAGGATTAACAGATTGTAATTGTGTATGAGTATTATTAAGAAAATTAACATATTTCTGGTCGGAATTAGATTGTGAAGTGTTCCACCACCAGGATTGCTGGTCAGCACGACCAACAAAATAATATTTATCAATTCCGATAGGATAGTAATACTGAGCAAAAGTGCGTATAGCATTGTTCCAATTAGTATAATTTGACGGTTCATTCTGTATTCCACCGTTCCAGGATTGTGCTCCAACTATTTTGAAACTGAGACGCACGAAATTATTTTTACAAGCAAGAAAATATGCTTCCCTGTTCGGGTCATAAACATAATTACCTGCTGATGGATTGAATTCGTCCATCATATATTCAACACGAACTTCACGGAATCCTAATTGACGCCACATATACGGTTCATTATATCGTTCTGTTGCATTGTTCCACGCTATAATACAATTAGAGACAATATCATTATCATTAAATGTGCATAACACAAATGGGGTCAGGTCAGGATTATAATCAAGTATCGGTGGCATTATACCACCTGTTATACCACTACCATCACCACTGATAGCAAAAGTATATTGTGCATAATGTAATCCGTAAATCGGTATTTGTATCCTGCCATTCTGTACCTGAGAAGTTCCTGTGATAGATTCGTTATTATATAAAACATTGGTCAGTGTCCAGTTAGCATTTGTCCCATTTGCTAATGTTGTATTCAATGTAATGTATTCTTCGTCACCAGAAAACAAGTTTCCCGACCTATTAGTTGAAATACTGTAACAGATTTCCACCAGAATTAGAATAATAAACATAATTATAAAACAGTTAAATTTTATCCTGCACATAGTAATTTCTCCCTTTCATTGATTGCATTGACCGTATCAATGCTTAAATTTTCACATCATCATTGAATCTTGACTGAATAAATTACCTTTGTCCCTTTTATTTCTTTATTGTGAATTTACCGATACCTTTCTCTGTCGGACTTTCATAGATATACAGATATATTCCATCAACTATTTTCTCTCCTTGCTCATTCATACCATCCCAGTCAATCTCATCTCTTCCTGCTTTCTCTGTCAGTGTCTTAACTAAACTTCCATCAAGCGTATATATCCGTATCTCTGTATTCTTCGGAACTATCCCTGAACCAAAAAATGTTAATAACCCTTTATTCGGATTATACGGGTTCGGTTTTACTAATACGCAGGTCGCTGTCAGTTTAATATTAATCAGTTGGTCAGCACCTCCATTAGATTTTACAGTTAGAACTGCTGTATATGAACCAGTAATTTTATTCAATCCAGTACTTGTATTATCAACAGTAACATTAATAGTAGCACTGTTTGAAGCAGAAATATTGAATGATGTCGGACTTACTTTCGCCCATGTCTTGCTGCTTGTTATACTCCCTGTTAATGTTCCTGTCCCAGTATTAGTTATATTGAATTTCATTGTCTTTTTCGCTCCCGGGTCTAATTTACCAAAATCAAGTGTTGTTACACTGACTGTTATTATCGGCTGTTCAGGCGGTATAATCGAAAAATCAGCATCAGAAGTATCAGATGGTGTCCCATCCGCTTCACTCACTTTTATACGACATGTTGTGCTTGGAACATCAGGAACAGTAACTGCTTCGCTACCATCATCTGTTATCCCTGCAGCAAGATTCTGCCATGTGCTACCTCCATCTGTTGATAAGTCAATATTGATAGTACCTGTTATACCTTGACTTGTCCAGGTAACTGTCTGTGTTGTCCCTACTATCCATGTCTCACCACCATTTGGTGCTGTTACTGTTATACTCGGTGGTGCAGATATAGTGAAATTGCTATCTGATGTATCAGTAGGTGAACCATCGGGCTCCTGAACCCTTATCCTGCATTGTGTACTCGGTGTATTAGGAACTGGTATTGCTTCTGAACCATCATTCGCTGTATTTGATACAAGTGTTGTCCAGTTTGTGCCACCATCTGTTGATAAATCAATATTGGCATTACCGACAGAACCCTGTGATGTCCATGCTACTGTCTGTGTTGTCCCTGCTGTCCATGTCTCACCACCGTTTGGTGATGTTACTGTTATTGTTGGTTGTGGTGGTGCTGTGATAGTAAAATTAGAATCAGAAGTGTCAGTAGGTGAACCATCGGGCTCCTGAACCCTAATCCTGCATTGTGTACTCGGGGTATTAGGAACTGGTATTGCTTCTGAACCATCATTCGCTGTATTTGATACAAGGTTTGTCCAGTTCGTCCCTCCATCTGTTGATAAATCAATATTGACATTACCGACAGAGCCCTGACTCGTCCAGGTTACTGTTTGTGTTGTTCCTACTGTCCATGTTTCACCACCATTTGGTGCTGTTACTGTTATTGCTGGTGCTGGAGCAATCGTGAAATTATTATTAGATGTATCAGAAGGTGAACCGTCGGGTTCCTGAACCCTTATCCTGCATTGTGTACTCGGTGTATTCGGGACCGTTATCGCTTCTGAGCCATCATTTGCTGTATTTGATACAAGAGTTGTCCAGTTCGTGCCACCATTTGTTGATAAATCAATATTAAGTGAACCGACTGTTCCGGAACTTGTCCATGTTACTGTTTGTGTTGTTCCTGCTGTCCATGTCTCGCCACCATTAGGCGCTGTTACTGTTATTGCTGGTGTTACTACACTTATTGTAAAATTATTATCCGATGTATCAGAAGGTGAACCATCCGGTTCCTGGACACGAATCCTGCAGGTTGAACTCGGTGTGTTAGGAACTGTTATTGCTTCTGAGCCGTCATTACCTGTATTTGATACAAGTGTTGTCCAATTCGTGCCTCCATTTGTGCTTAAATCAATATTTACATTACCAACTGAACCCTGACTTGTCCATGTTACTGTCTGTGTTGTCCCTACTGTCCAGGTCTCACCACCATTTGGTGCTGTTACTGTTATTGCTGGTGCTGCTACTATAGTGAAATTATTATTTGACATATCAGAAGGTGAACCGTCGGGTTCCTGAACCCTAATCCTGCATTGTGTACTCGGTGTGTTAGGAACCGTTATTGCTTCTGAACCATCATTTGCTGTATTTGATACAAGAGTTGTCCAATTCGTACCACCGTTTGTTGATAAATCAATATTAACATTACCAACAGAACCCTGTGAGGTCCAAGTTACTGTCTGTGTTGTTCCTGCTGTCCATGTTTCGCCACCATTAGGTGCTGTTACTGTAATGGTTTGTGTTGGTGTTCCTGTGCTACTGAAATATCCTGTTACCCAAGTTGGATTATTCACTAATGTTCCATTATGGCCATTTCCTGAAGCATCAGATGTTGTTGTTCCTGTTCCTTCATTAAAATGCCACAATGCGAGTGTATTCGTATCTGTAACGAACTCCTGAGTTGGAACCTGATATGTTGTCCCGGTATACCTTGGTATATTACTTATTCTTACTTCATCAATAACACCACAGAAAAACTCATAAGGGTTCATTAAACTGCCTGCTGATACTTCTACATTAGGGACAGCGCCTAATGGTCCTGTTAATGAGTTACTTGCAACGCGTTGTCCATCAACATACAGATATATATTTGTATTAGCGCCGACCAATGCTACATGGTGCCAGGTTCCACTTGATACTGTTGATTGTGCTGAGGAGATATAGTTCGCATTATTATGGTTTCCGTCGTATGTATATGCGCCTTCAACATTACCTTCCCAACCACTTCCGGGACCACCTATAATGATACCCCATTCCTGTGACCCCCACTGTTGTCGTTCTAAAATTGCTTGCCAGGATTCTGTTCCACGTAACCATTTAAAGAAACATTCGACAGTAAAATTTCTTCCTAAAGCGGGAACAGTATTACCGAATAGTACCTGATGACTTGTCCCATTAAACTGTAATGCGTACTGTTGACCATAAATAATATTTGTGAACAATAATAACCACAATAAAATTCTCACTGTTTTGTTTCTCCTTTCTGTATTAAAATTTACTTTTTTGTTATTACATACTTATCAGATACGATACTAATCTGGCTCGGGTCAGTAACATACATAACAGGGTCACTCTGATACCACTCTATT
>Ga0078972_1017385_pt1 | contig 10339 bp, 11 predicted proteins | sample YelNatPaOPGAMG01_FD_67568 | JGI IMG/M metagenome (GOLD analysis project Ga0078972, IMG submission 67568) | Hot spring thermophilic microbial communities from Obsidian Pool, Yellowstone National Park, USA - OP-RAMG-01 (SPADES assembly) (version 2) | ecosystem: Environmental > Aquatic > Thermal...
AGATTTTTGCCATTTTCCGCCACCCCCTTTGCATTTTCATAACCCATTGATATCACGCAACTTCGTATTTTGCAAAGGGGGTTGCAAAGATTTTCATACCGGACACCTATGCCCTTGAGGGGGTATACATATTTGTAATATTTGTAAATTATATTGCTTACTATTATGCCCTTCCGTGCCTTTCCTCTACCTCTCTTATTCAGTTTTCAATGAGCAGAAATAGTTATTAACAACAAGGATAGATATCAAAATATTTAATTGAATGCAAGAGATTTTTTTAGGAATTATGTGATGGGATGAGAATAATTATGGATTCTATCACTTTGAAGCACGGAAATATCTCTCAAATATTAAAAAGGGCAAATCCAGTGATTATGTCCATATGTCTTCTTTTGAATCTATCTGATTGAGAATCTCCTTGAGTTCTTTGTCTGAGTAGATATGAGAGTTGTCAGATTTGAGCTTGTTCTTTATCTCTGATTTTGAGAGATAATTAGCATATATGCTATCTCCGTTTGTAAGTTTTTTCATCTCCTCGATGAGGGCCCTTAAAGCAGGATTGTTTACTCTAAATTTGCCATTTATCTGCTGAATGGTTGTGCTGTTCTTTGAAAAGATGGATATGGTTGATTTACCTCTGTACATAGACTTGATTTTTTGAATTGCCCAGATTAGGGATAGATATTCTGCCTCGATTGCTGAGCCTTCTCTCTCGATTGATATAAATTTTCTTATCTCCTCATCGGGTGTCTCTATCAGCAGATCTACAATCATTCGTTTTGTAATCGGATTATAGCCTGCGTCCATATAGATATTTATGTTTTTCATAACTAAACCTCCATTGAGGATATTTCATCGGTGATAACAGGTTTTAGAGTCTGCGTATGAAATCTCTGAATCTTTTTTCGGCACTCGTCGCACAATTGATAGACACTTACTCTGTCTGACGACTCAATATATCTCTGAATCAACCTTTCGATAGCACCTTTCTGCTCTGGTGTTACATTAAACTCAAATACACTATACTGCACTGGTGAGCCAAAATTCTTGAGTTTCTTATATAACCTCCTTCTATTCTTTGCCTTCTGTTTTGGATCACCATTTATTTCACTCACATCGTATGCTATTACCAGATACATCCTTCTCGTCCTCATCTTAAGTTCTTCTCCATAATTAAGAATGGTTTATACTCCTCACCTGATACAACCGCCCGCCTGAGTTTCTCAGTCTGTATCTCAATCAATCTCCAGGTAGTGGTCCTGATAGAGTTGTCTACCTCCACCTCACTATCAAGATTAGATGCCCATTCTCTAAGAAATTTTTTGAGGGAATCTTCTTTGAAGAAAACTCCGTTATCAGTGTAGGTAAAGGAGTCTTTACCAAAATATCCCTGATTTATCAGTCTTATCACCAGACGATCGCATATATAGGCTCGTAATTCTTCCATAATGTCAGAGGCAAGGGCTGGGTGACCAGACCTTTGCTCGTGTAGGAAGCCTATATTCGGGTTGAGTCCTGAGATAACAAGCATTGAATAACAGATTGTATGAAGGAGCGTATATGAAAATGAGAGCATACTATTTACTGGATCCATTGGTGGATGCTTTGTACGCCCCTCAAACCCAAAATCTTTATCCAGTATCTTTGACAGAGCACCAAAATATATCTTCGCCGAACTCCCTTCATAGCCAAGAATCTCCTTCATACTGTCTGATCTTATGAGTTTATCAAGAAGGCTTTTAAGTGATTTTATATCCTCTTCGAGATCGGATTGATTTTTATATCTTCTGGATATTATACTTAAAGAGTTTCTTATCTTAGCCTCTACAATCCTTCGAGATAAATTGGTTCTAAACCCTGTGTCTTCAGACCTCTTAATCTGCATAACCATAATCTTACTGTCATTGTGATAGGGTGGCACTATCTGTCCAATGAACTTACCTCGCATTGATAGAAATGAGATAATAATACCCTCATTCAAGCATCTGTTTATGGCGACTGGAGATATGCCAATATTACCGAATAGTACTATCTGACGGATATTTATTAGAGGTATGTCGAGTTTTGTCTGCCTGTCTACTTTCACATATATCCTGTTCCCTTCTACAGAGAGGTAGGAATTCTGCTCTGTAACAAATAGATTGATTCGCTTTTCCATAATACACCCCTTAAGTATTAGGAGATTTGATTTTAACAAAGTGAGGACCCTGAGCAGGCGGTCTTTCGAGATAATTCTTTGCCTTCATATTTCTTCACCTCCCCAAAAGATACTTTTTGCAGTTACCTGAAGTTTATCAAAGAGACTCCTGAAACATCGCGGGCATAGATTGTGGAATCTATCAGACTTGACTCTGCCTCTTGAAAAAAAGACTGCCCTCCTCTCCTTACAGATTACACAAATCCTTTTACTCATAATTACCTCCTTTTGCTGGTATTATGTGTTTTATTGTCATATGGGCTATCCCCAATACTCTGAATCATTTTAGATAAAGTGGGTGTTCTACTAATGTACTGAGCAATCTTGAGACCTACATAGGTTACTCCCGCTGCTCCGATAATAGCACCTGCAATAAAAGCTCCTGTTTCTGAACAATTGCAATTTTGTGGAATCTTACTCTTCATATTTACCTCCATATGGCGTTTTTAAATACGCATAATCCGTGCCAAATATGTAAAAATGACAGAGGCTTAAAAATAGCGTTATATCAATGAATTAGAATAAGATTTTTTACATTCTATGTAGCAGAATGGCAAAAATTCAAATTATTGAAATTCATATTAATGAAGATTTTCAACGATTGATTAGGTTGTTTAGGAGATTCAGTTGCTGTGTTTTTAAAAAACATAATCTTTTTTTGTTGAAAAAGGCTATCAAAATATCTATTTTATAACCGCTTAATTTTTTAACAAGGGAATTCTAAATATGTACATACTTGACTGGAGAGTCAGGATATGATGAGAGGGGGAAGGATTTTAAAGTGTGACCCAGGGTCTAACCACGCTTATTCAAACAGGCACGACTCTTTATACCTCAATTTCAAATTCAAGACTTATATCTCTCTGTGTCCACAGAGGGGATCGGAGAGGATGCTGAGCAAATCTATATATGATAACAAAAATAATTTAGTGGGTAGATACAAACAGATTTTTCTTAAGGAGGATTTATGTTGGGTCAAAAAAGGGTAGGTGTCCTGATTGACACAGTCTCGATTCAAAGATATATATTCAGCACAAACAATCTAAAAGAGAATGTAGGGGCATCGCACCTCGTCAAAAAGATATATGAGGATTTCCTGGAGGAGGTAGTAAAGGATTTGTTCTCTGATTCGATAAATATAGACGAGTGGAGACAGAGCCCTGAGAATATTAAGATCTTAAAGGACAGTACCCCATTTGAGGTTGGTTACATCGGCGGTGGGAATGCCCTTCTTTTCTTCAGAGAGGAGGACAAAGCGAGAGAGTTCATAAAGAAATGGAGTCTGAAGCTGCTTATAGAGTCTCCGGGGATTATTCCCGCTTTTGCGGTGGGAGAGATAGACTTTGGTAATTTCTCTAATAGCCTGCAAAATCTGTTCAAGACCCTCTTAAAAAACAAGACAGAGTTTCTCCCCGAAGTTATTATTAAGAGACACGGGATTACCGCAGAATGTCCAAATACAGGTTATTCGGCAGAGGTGTGGTGTGATCAGGAAGGGGAATTTATCTCATCTGTATCCTATGCAAAAATAAATGCAGCAAAGGACGCATTGAATGAATTGATCAATAAAGATGAGATAAAGAGACTGCTTAAAGATAGCTACACATTTACATTCAAGATAGACAAACTCGGACAGAGGGAGAACGAGGACAGTCATATAGCTATTGTGCATATCGACGGCAATGATATGGGCGACCGTATAAGGAGGATTGATAATCTGGTGGATCTCCGCAAATTCTCAAAGAGCCTCAAAGAAGCCACAGAGAAGGCCTTCAACGAGATTTTAAAGAAGATAATTGAAAGAATAGAAAACGGGGACTTAGAGAAGGTAGGCATCTATCTTCAACGCGAGGAAGATGGGCATAGAACGATTTTACCCTTGCGACCCATAATAATCGGTGGAGATGATATAACATTTGTCTCAGAGGGAAGACTCGGGATCTGGCTTGCAAAGATATTCCTTGAGGAATTTCAGAGACAAGAGGTTTCAGATGGCAAAGGGTTAACCGCTTGTGCTGGTGTTGCAATCACAAAGACCAAGTATCCATTTTATAGAGGTTATATATTGAGCGAGGAGCTGACGAAGAGTGCAAAGGAGGCAAGGAAAAGTAGAAATAACAGTGGCTCCTGGATTGACTTTCACATTGCTTATGGTGGATTCTCCGAGGGAATAAAAGAGATAAGAGAAAGCCAGTTCAGGACATCCGATGGCAAATCAGTTATTATGAGACCATACAGGATTGAAGACTTTGATAAACTCCTTGAGGGAGTAGCTCATTTTAAGAATACTTTCCCTCGTTCAAAGGTTATGGAGTTGAGACAGGTTATATACTCCAGCGAGGTTGATAGGACTCTGTTTATGGAGAGGCTGAAGGTGAGAGGTTTAAAGCTCCCAGAGTATAATCCTTCTTACTGGGAGAAAGAGCAGAAAAAAGAAAATGAAAATTTATTTATTAAGCAGGCTGAAACCCAGACGGAAACGACTCCATATTTCGATATGATTGAACTTATGGATTTTTATCCGGAGTTTGCCATAGAATCAAAGAGTAAAGGAGGCAAAGATGATCAGTTATAATCTCAGTATCACTCTTGAATCTCCCTGTCTTATTGGTTCGGGAGAGGGGTTTGGTGCTATAATCGATTCAGATATAGTATTTGACGATATAGGTATCCCTTATATCCCTGCAAAGAGAATTAAAGGGTGCATAAAAGAGTCTGCTATTGAGGTATGTGAGATGTTTGAGCAGTCAGGGATAGATATACTCGGGGATTTGAAGAATAATAGAGAGTATGGCGAAAACAGTTATAAAATAATCTCAGACATATTCGGGAAACAGGGGAGTGATAAACCATCACCTGTGTACTTCTCGAATCTTACGATAGAGGGTTATGATTCTGCAGTCAAGTGGTTCAGATACCTGACAAAAAAATGTAACAGCGTATTCAATCGCGAGGCAATAATCGAGCAGTTCACAGAGATAAGACAGCAGACTTCTATTGAAGATGGGGTTGCCAAGAAGCATTCCTTGAGGACTATAAGAGTGGCAAAGAGGGGGCTTGTCTTCAAAGGTGATGTGAAGTTTGAAGAGGATAATCAGATCTGGCTTTCCCTGTTATTTTTTGCCTGTAAAAATTTCAGGTATATGGGTTCAAAGAGGAATAGGGGTTTTGGCAAAATAAAGTGTGTAATTGGTGATGATTCAATAGAATCAGAAAAATTGAGAGAAATGGAGGCAGTATGCAGCAAATAAAATACAGAATAACATCCCTTTCTCCGTTATTGTTTTCATCAAATTCGGGCGATCCAAATATGGTGGAGACCCTCGATTATATCCCCGGAACATACATACGCGGTATGCTGGCTCAGGAGTTCATAAAGAGAAAGAGGCTTTTAGATGCCCATAAAGACGAAACCTTCTATAACCTCTTTTTGAGAGGTGATGTTGTATTTACGAATGCATATATCTGCGACAATTCGGGACAAAATACTTATCCCGTCCCCCTCTCATTCCAGAAAGAAAAATACCCTGAAAATTCATCGAAAAGCGATAATGGAATTCCGATATATGATATGTTGTTCATAGAAGACGGAATCGACAAAAAGACAAAGAGTATAGAGGGTTACTTCTTCTTGGAGAGTAATAATCTACACACAGTTCGTGTTAAGAGGAGGCTGAACTTCCACCACGCAAGGGACAGGGAGACGGGGACATCAAAAGAGGGTTTTATATTCAACTATGATTCGATTGAAGAAGGACAGGTATTTGAAGGTTATATCATTGGCAAGGAAGAGAGATTGAGACAGATTATAGATACCATTGAAGATGGCATATATTATGTTGGTAGATCGAGGAGTAATCAGTATGGAATGATCAAGTTTAAGATAATAGAAAGAGAGCCTGTGGATTTTGTACCCGAAATAGCCTCTGATGTTCAGAATAATGGAGAAATAGTACTTACCCTCATTTCAGATACGATAATATATAACGACAATGGATACTCTACAACGGATACTATGGACTTTGAAAAAGAACTCAGAAAACTTGTGGGGACTGATGTTCATATAAAAAAGGCTTTTATAAAACAGGTTGAGGAGGAAGGATTTATATCAGTATGGAAGTTGAAGACCCCATCGGAGGTCTGTTTTAAGGCCGGTTCCTGTTTCTTACTTGAAAAGGTTGATATATATAGGCTCAAAGAGATTCAGAAGACCGGCATCGGAATCAGGACGAACGAGGGGTTTGGAAGGTTTGTAATAGGGTTGCAGAGCGCTGAGAAAATATTTGCACCTGATGAATCAAATGAAAAGATAGTGCCCAAAAAACCTGAAGTTGAGTTACCCATAAATATAAAAAGGGTAGCAGAAAAGATTATAAGCGAATACATCAAGAAGCAAATACAGCTTAAGGCAATCAATAGTGCTGAGGAGTTTACAACGGATCCTAAGAGAATTCCTTCAAAGTCCCTTCTTGCTAAACTGGAAGGTGCTGTGAGAGAAGGAAGCTTAAAGACTCTACTTGATGGTCTCAAAAAAACTGCAAAAAACAAGCTCGAACACTGCAGAAACTCAAAGCAAGACCTTTATGAATTTTTGAAGAATTTTTCCATTAATATTGAGAATGAAATAAAAAAAATTCCTGAAGGCCTATGCGATGAGATCTCATACAAACCCGGAAAAGAACTTAAAGCAGAACTTGAAAAGACTCATCTTTTGACATTTCTTTCAACAATGAGAAAGAAGAAGAAACAACTTGAAAGAGAAGGAAAATAAAATGGAGGCAAACAAAATGACATATAACAAAAAAATTCTAAAGGGTAAGATAATTCTTGAAGGTGTGATAGAACTCCTATCACCAGCGATTATTGGCTCGGGCAGGGATGAACATAGCGATATTGATGTGTTGAGGGACAGTGAAGGCAAGGTATATATACCTGCTACATCTTTTGCAGGGGTGCTGAGGCATACTATTAAATTGGATGACTCTTACAAAGGCAAACTTGAGCATTTCTGGGGAACCTCTAAAGAGGAGCAAAATCACCAGAGGTTAAGACAGAGTTCGGTCAGGATAGATGACCTTTTACCAGTTGATAAATCGTCTGTGGTTATAAGAGACGGAGTAAAGATTAACAACAAAAAAGGAATCGCAGAAGACAAAGGAAAATTCGACTATGAAGTTATCGAGCCTGGTGCAAGATTTAATTTGCACATTGAGGTTACCCTTGATGGAATAGAGGATGACTTTAAGAAAATAATGCTTGCTACAATAATCAATCTTCTTAAAGAAGGAAAAATAAGAATTGGTGCAAAGACAAATAGTGGATTTGGCAGAATCAATCTCGTTGATGAAAAAATTTGTATTTTTGACTTCTCAAAGAAAGAGGATGTCTTACGATGGCTCAAGCAGGATCTTTCTGTCTTATCTGCCCTTGGTGCCGATCCCTTCGAACTTAAACCCAAAACCTTCACGATCAGTGCCGACTTTGTGATCAAAAATTCTCTAATTGTTCGCTCCTATATTTTTGACCCCGATAAACCCGACATTGAAAATATCAGATCAAATGGCAAGCCTGTTTTGCCTGGTACATCTATTAAAGGTGCAATCAGGGCAAGGGCTGAGAGGATTGTAAAAACACTCGGGAAACCAGAAAGTGTTATATCAGATTTATTTGGTGAAGTTGACGAAAAGAAAAAGTTAGCAAAGAAGGGCAGAATTACAGTTGAAGAGAGCGTCATTGATGGTTATCCTGAAGAGGTACAGACAAGAATCAAGATAGACCGATTTACAGGGGGGACAATCGAAAGCGCCCTTCTTGAAACAAAACCATTATTTAGCAAAAAAGATGGGAAGGTGATAAACCTTAAAATCACTATCAGGGATTACAAAGACCACGAGGCAGGTCTTATGCTTCTTGTCCTAAAAGATTTGTGGACAGGAGACCTTCCTATCGGTGGGGAAAAGGCCGTTGGTAGAGGTGTGCTCGAGGGAAGAAAAGCTGTAATAGAGTGGGATGGCGGGTCATCTAAGTTTGTAAATATCTCGGACCTTAAAGAAGGAGAAAGAAACAGTCTACAAAATTTTGTTGGGGCACTTGTAAATTATAAGTTAGAAGGAGGCAAAGATGTCAGAAATGAAATTAATGGATGAAGCAAATGGACTTAAACTATATTTGATAAAATCAAAAGCCGAACCATTCTCCATAAACAATTTAGAGCACGCATTATCTCTTTTCAATTCCACCGGCTATATAATTGCCTACCTGGACTATAGAGTGCTCATTGGCAAAGTAAATAATAATGTTTTTGAATTTTATAATAACGAAAAGATTGAAGAAAAATACATACAGAAACTTCGGCTCTTCAACGATGATAGAGAACTCCTTATATGGAGGAATAACGACGGGCTGAAAGGTAGATTGAGAATTGATGGCGATGGTGAGGATACTAAGGATACATTTGTAGTTGATGCCTGTCAGGTGCTCTGGGGAACCAAAAAGGATAAGTTGGGAAATGGCTGGATAAAGCTCTATGAGGATAGAGGAACAGAATTGATAATACCATATAATGAGGATGTAGTAATAAATGAAGGAAAGAGACTATTTATCAAAACCCGAAACTATGTCTCAACGACTCCTGATGAGAATCAAGAAAACCCTGCAGATTATAGGTTCCAGGCAAGATATACAGACTGCAGATTTGTTGAGTTTACCGAAAGTTATTTGAAGTAAAGGAGTTTTAATATGGAAAAGGCAAAACTTGAGCTTATCAAGACCAAAAAAGGGGATTTTGCGGTGTATATAATACTTGAGAATGGGAAGAAAATATCTTTGAGCGATTTTAAATTGAGAGACGATAGCCTTAATAATAAAGAGGTTGAGATAATAAGAGAGAACGGAAGAGTTGTCAGTATGGTCTGTGAGGGTAGAGAAATATATTCTCGGAAAAGCAGCAACGATAATAGGTCTTATAAACAGGAGAATAAGAGGATGGTTGGAAGAAATAATCCTGAAAAAGATAAAGGTTTCGATAGCAATAAAAATAGGGATATTTACTCCAGAGCCCCCTACAACTTTATTCCTTTAAACAGAACGGTTGTTCCTGCAGAAAAAATCCCCGAATTTGATAGGTATTATACCGAAGATAGATTTACTGGCTACATAGACATAGAGATAGAGGCCCTGACACCGCTTTATATAAGAGATGCCTTAACAGAAGAAGAATATAAAGAAAAATTAGCGAAAGAAAAAAGAGATAAAACTTATATAAACCCCGACTTCTTCTCCCCAGGTGGAATTCCTCGTATCCCCGGCAGTTCCCTTAGAGGTATGATAAGGACGATGGTAGAGATAATAAGTTTTGGGAAGTTCGGATTTTTCGATAACGCAAGATTGTATTACAGAGGACTTGCTGATATAAGTAGTTTGCGTAAAGAATATCAGCGCCATATGAGTTCATTTGACAAGAATAGCAAAAAAACCCAGTATAAAATGTCAGCTGGTTTTTTACACAAAAAAGGATTCAATTATTTTATAACTCCAGCTAAGGGCTTCAAGCAGATCTTAAAAAAAGAAGCCCGACAAATGGTAGAGAAAATTGGTGAAAAGTATGAAGATTTCAAATTTTACAAAATTAATAATGGATATATAGTTGTTTCAGGACCTATGCAAAATAAAAAGAGAGATTGGTTTATTGATTTACCTGATGCAAATGCGCAAGAGTTCAAGATTCCTGAAGAAGATATTTCAAATTACAAAAATGACAAAAAAAGAAGTGACAAAGTCCCGGATTTGCTAAAACTGGCAAAGAATGGCGTGCCATGTTTCTATGTAAGATATAAAGATAGTCAAGGCAAAGATAGGATCTCCTTTGGTCACACGGGGATGTTCCGTCTTGCTTACGAAAAGACCATTGGGGACCATATCCCACCTGAACTTAAAAATCCCAGTATAATGGATATTGCAGAGGCAATTTTTGGTAATGAAAAGACTCACGCGGGAAGGGTCTTCTTTGAAGATGCTTATATTGATGAAAAGCACAAATATGAGTTAAAAGATGCAATTATCCCCAAGATTCTGACTGACCCAAAACCTACCTGTTTTCAACACTACTTAGAGCAAAGTGAGAAAAATTTAGATAATCATCCT
>Ga0078972_1017386_pt1 | contig 10339 bp, 9 predicted proteins | sample YelNatPaOPGAMG01_FD_67568 | JGI IMG/M metagenome (GOLD analysis project Ga0078972, IMG submission 67568) | Hot spring thermophilic microbial communities from Obsidian Pool, Yellowstone National Park, USA - OP-RAMG-01 (SPADES assembly) (version 2) | ecosystem: Environmental > Aquatic > Thermal...
GGATGTTCCTGCCGGGGCCCTGCAAGTGGCCGGGTAATGCGCTACGCCGCCAACCGGCCTAAGCCAGGAGGGGAGATGGTGTTTGGCCTTGAAGCCGGCGCTGCCGCCTGCGGGCGGCAGCGCCGGCTTCAAGGCCAAACACCATCTCCCCTACAAAGGGTCCGTGCCGGGTTTGCGCACCGCGTGCAGCCCGGCAGACGCCCAGGCCAAATGGCGGGGCTAACGCCGCCGTTTAGCGGTATTGACAGCGAAAGACGACCATGATAGAATAATTCCGATGTCAGAATCGGAATTAAGGCAGGATGCGATGCGTTTCTCGAGCAAGGAAGAGTTTGGGCTGCGGGCCATATCGGACCTGGCGAGCCACTATGGAGAAGGGCCGGTGCCGCTGAGCGAGGTGGCCGAGAGTCAGGGGATTGCGCTGGATACCCTGGAACAGATCGTGGCCCCGCTGCGGCGAGCCGGGCTCTTGGTGAGCACGCGCGGCGCGAGCGGCGGCTATGAGTTGGCCCGCCCGCCCGCCGAGATCACTGTGGCCGATGTATTGGAGGCGCTGGAGGGGCAACTGGTGCCCATCCCCTGTTTGGACGAAACGCCGCCCAGCTGCAAACATGCCAATGGCTGCACGGCGCGGCCGGTGTGGGCCGTGGTGCGTGACCGCCTGGTCGAAACCCTTGACCATATGACCCTGGCGGACGTATGCAATCAGGAGATAAGGGGCTAACCAGCTATGTCACTCTGGCGTACACTAAAAGAGGATTTGCAGACCGTGTTCAGCAAGGACCCCGCGGCACGCAGCACGGTGGAGGTTTTGTTGTGCTACCCCGGCTTGCATGCCCTGTGGCTGCACCGCGTGGCCCACGCCCTGTGGCGAAGACAACACTACCTGCTGGCGCGGGTGCTCTCTCAATTCAGCCGCTCTGTGACTGGCATCGAGATCCATCCAGGCGCCCGTATTGGGCGGCGGTTTTTTATCGATCATGGCATGGGCGTCGTCATCGGTGAGACGGCCGAGATCGGCGACGATGTGCTGATGTACAAGGGCGCCGTGCTGGGGGGCACGACGCTGGAAAAGGGCAAGCGTCACCCGACCCTGGGCAATGGCGTGGTTGTGGGCACCAATGCCGTGGTGTTGGGCGCGATCACGGTGGGCGATAATGCCAAAATCGGCTCGGGGGCGGTGGTGGTCAAGCCGGTGCCTCCCTACGCAACGGTAGTCGGTGTACCCGGGCATGTGGTAGCGCCCAAAGGGCAGGCGCAACCGCCACGCCTGGACCTGCAGCACGGTAAGCTGCCCGACCCGGTCATCGATGCGCTGCGCAATCTGGAGGCGCGCATTGAGGAACTGGAGCGCGTGACCCGGCTGCCGGTGGGGCAATGCCCAATCTCTCTGGTGAACGGCGACGGCGCCCAACCTGCCCCCGCAGCCAAAATCACCGGGGAATGAGCGGGAAAAGGAGATGGATTTCACCACAAAGACGCCAAGATCACAAAGGGATACAGATCCTTAGTGTCTCTTGTGCCTTTGTGGTGAAATGTCCCCCCTTGAATCAGGACTTGGGAAGTCTCGGAGACTTCAAGTCTGAGACGAACGAGGAGTTTGAGATGACGGAGAAACCGACACGCACCGTCTATATGGACCATGCGGCGACGACGCCCGTGGACCCGCGCGTGCTCGAAGCGATGCTACCCTATTTCACTCAGAAATTCGGCAATCCATCGAGCATATACGCCCTGGGCCGAGAAGCTGCGGAGGCGCTGGATGGAGCGCACAGGACAGTCGCCGAGATCCTGGGCGCGCAACCGCGGGATATTATCTTTACCAGCGGCGGGAGCGAATCCGACAACCTGGCTATCCGGGGCTGCGCTTTTGCCCAACGGAAAAAGGGCAAAAACCACATCATCACCTCACCCATCGAACACCATGCTGTCAGCCATACGATCGAGCAACTCGTCAAGGAATTCGGCTTTGAGCAGACGGTCGTGCCGGTCGACCGCTATGGCGTGGTAGACCCGGCGGAGGTCGAGCGGGCCATCACCGAGCGCACGGCGCTGGTGTCGATTATGTATGCCAACAACGAAGTGGGCACCATCGAGCCCCTGCCGGAGATCGCCAAGGTGACTCGGGCCAAAGGGGTACCCTTCCACACCGATGCGGTGCAGGCCGGTGGCAGCCTGGACCTGAATGTGGAGAGGCTGGGTGTGGATATGCTCTCGCTCTCGGCGCACAAGTTCTATGGGCCCAAGGGGGTGGGCATCCTGTACGTGCGCCGCTACACGCCGCTCATGCCCATGCAGACAGGCGGCGGCCACGAGCGCAACCGGCGCGCAGGCACAGAGAATGTGCCCTACATAGTTGGGTTGGCCACAGCGCTCAAATTGGCGCAGGAAGAGCGGGAGCGGAACAATGCCTATGTGGCAGGCCTGCGCGATAGGCTGGTGCAGGGCATCCTGAGTGGCATCCCTGATGTGGAGCTGACAGGGCACCCTACCGACCGCCTGCCCGGCAGCGCGAGCTTTGTCTTTCATGGCATCGAGGGCGAGTCGATCCTGCTCAACCTGGATATCCAGGGCGTGGCGGCCTCCAGCGGCTCGGCATGCACCTCAGCCTCGCTAGAGCCCTCACATGTGCTCATGGCCATGAAGCTGCCGGTAGAGATTTGCCATGGCTCGCTGCGATTGACCCTGGGCAAGGACAACACGGCGGAGGAGGTGGATTATGTCGTTTCCATCCTGCCGCCGATCGTGGAAAAGCTGCGCGCCATGTCGCCAGTGTACCACAAGTAGGGTGGCCTGCCGGGCTCCGAGCGTTGCTTGTACCCGGCATGAAGCTCGGTGAGTTGGCCTTGGGCAGCGCAGGCGTTGGCGCTGCCCAAGGCCAACTCACCCGGAATTAAGACCGGCTGGTGGCAGGGCAGGCTGCCCCGCGACGGCCCAGGCGCCGCTGGCAAGGATTGTGCCCGCATTTGCAGGAGCCTGGCCACAGGCAGAACTCAACTGGAGCGCCCTCCGGCCCCAGCCGGCTCTGCCCCCCCAGTATGACTCGCCACCAGATCCAGGAGCGTATCCAGGCCAAAGGGCTTGCCCAGATAGTCGGCGGCCTTGATCTCGACCATAATGGCTCGGGCATCGCGCGAGGCCGTCATCACGACAACGGGCGCATGAGGCCCTGGCATTTCGGAGTAGGCGCGCATGAACTGCCGGCCATCCATAACGGGCATCCAGATATCGAGCAGGATGAGATCGGGCGGCTTTTGCTGTATGAGCGCCAATGCCTCGGCGCCATCCCGGGCGAGTTCGGTTTCATAGCCCTCATCGGCCAGCGCCGCGCCCACAAATTCGAGAATGTACTCATCGTCATCGATGATCAGAATTCGTGCTCTTGACCTCATCTCGCCTGCCCCCCGACTGTTCCGCTGGCTCGAGGCCCCGGGGCAGCGTCACCGTAAACACGCTGCCCCCCTCTGCCGGAAACTCGGCCTTGATATTGCCCCCATGCAGCTGGACGAGCTGGCCGCCCAGGTACAGGCCCAGGCCCAGGCCGCCGAAGGGCTCCACACCCTGAACTTGATAAAAGCGGCTGAACAACTGACCTCGCCGTTCGGGAGGGATGCCCGGCCCATAGTCACGCACAGCGATGCGCACCGTATCGGGGTCCGGCGTCGAGACCTGAATGTCGATGGGCAGATCGTCGGGGCTGAAGCGGATTGCGTTTGCAAGCAGGTTACTCACGACCTCCTCGATGCGCACCGGGTCCACGATGGCAGGCATAGAGGGCGGCGCCTGCAGATTCAGCTTGTGCCGCCGGGTGCTGGCCTGAGCGCGGGCCACCCACTCACGCACCAGCTCGGCAAGATCGACCTGCCGCCGCTCCAGCCGCAACTGCCCCGTATCCAGGCGCGTGATGTCAAGCAGCTGTGTCACCAGGCGCGCCAGCCTTTCCGCTTCCTGATCGATCACTTGCAGCGCCCGCCGCACCTGTTGTGGATCCAGGGCGCCCTCCTTATCCAGGCGACGGAGCACTAGTTGAGCAAAGCCGCGCAGGTTCGTGACGGGCGTCCTGAGCTCATGAGCAGCCGCTGACAGGAATTGATCCCGGGCGTGCAACGCCTCTTCAGCTTGCTCGCGGGCGCGATTCGCCGTGGCGTACAGGCGCGCATTCTCGATGGCCAGGGCGGCCCGGTCGGCGACCAGCTGCAGCAATCGGACCTCATCGGCAGTGAAATGGTGGGGACGGATGGTATCGACATGGGCAACGCCAATCAGGCGGTCCTGCACCACAAGCGGCACCCCCATTAGGGAGTGGATGTTCGCTCGGAGCACCGGGCTGACGACCTCAACGGTGGAAAGATCATCGATCACCAGCGGCTGGCGGCTGGCGGCAATACGCCCAGCCACACCGCGCCCAAAGGGGACCTGCACCTGCTTCCAGATATCCTCCTGCAGCCCCACCGAAGCGCGCACGATCAGACAGCTCTCATCCTCGCTGAGCAACAGGATGGTTGCCGTATCGGCGGCCAGCACCTCACGGATACGCATCAGCAGCTCGTGCAAGAGAACATCCAGATCAAGGCTCGAAAGCGCGGCATCGCTCACATACTGGATGGCGCGCAACCGGGCGAGGGCCGCCTCTTGAGAGGCAAGGCATGGCTCGCCCGGTGCGGGGGTCTCTGCCGCCTCCGGCGGGCGGCGCTCATCCCCCCTTCCAGGCTCCGAGGCCTCCGGGCTCGTTGCTATTCGCCGGCCTGCTTTGCTGTCCAAGGCACCTCCTCTGGCGTGGCTAGCGCACCATGGGCAGGCTAAACAGGGTAAGACACAGCAAAGGGCATGCCTCCATGAGCAGGCACCCTGGCAGCCTGCCTCCTTTTGATTCCTGTCACTGTGAAAGGCTATTCCCAAAGGCCGCGGGATGTGATACAATGATCCTGGATCATTCCATACCTGGCAGGTGTGACTGTTGAGCGGAAAGGTGTACGGCAGGCAGGCAGAAGCCGGGCTCTCGCCCGGTGAGCGCGCGGCGCTCTCAGCGATAGAGGGCGTGGTGTTTGACGTGCAGCGCTATTCGCTGCACGACGGGCCAGGGGTGCGCACAGCCCTCTTTTTCAAGGGGTGCCCCCTGCGCTGCGGCTGGTGCAGCAACCCGGAATCGCAGGCGCGCGAGCCGGAGCCGGCTGTCTTTGCCCGGCAGTGCATCCGCTGCGGGCAGTTCAGCCCGCCCTGCCCCGACAAACCGGGTGCCGTTGATGCCGGGCGAGCGGCGCGCTGCCCGGCAGGTGGGGTGCGTTTGATCGGCGAGCGGCGCTCAGCGGGCAGCCTGATGGCGCAGGCACTGCGCGATGCGCCCTTTTACGAGGAGGGTGGCGGCATTACGCTCACGGGCGGCGAGCCGCTGTTGCAGCCGCGCCTGGCCGGGGCGCTCCTGCGGCTGGCGCGGGCCGAGGGCATCCACACGGCCATCGAGACCTCTGGCGCGGCGCCCTGGGAGGCGCTGGAAGCGCTTTTGCCGCACCTGGACATGGTCCTTTTCGATCTCAAGCAGATGGATAGCGCCATCCACCGGACCTATACAGGCGCAGGCAACGAACAGACCCTGTCCAACCTGCGGCAGGCAGCCGCGCGGGGGGCGGCGCTGACAGTGCGGGTGCCGCTGATCCCAGGGTTCAACGCGACGGTGGAGGCCATCGGCGCTATCGCTCGCTTTGTGGCCGGGCTCGCAAGCCCACCACCGCCGCTGGACCTGCTGCCCTATCATACCCTGGGGCGCGCCAAGTACGCCGCGCTGGGGCGGCGCTACCCCTGGGAAGAGCATGAGCCCCTGACGGCGGCGCAGGCGGAGGAGATGGCGGAAGTGGTGCGCGGATACGGCCTGCAAGTCACTGTCGGAGGCTAGGTATAACGAGTAATAAGTAATACGTAAGGTTGCTATTGCGGAGAGCCTGCTGCTTTACAGGGCATCCGCTCGGGCAGATACGGATTGAGCAGCGAGTTCTGCGTGAAAGCGACCTTACTTATTACTTATTGCTTATTACGTATCAAAGGCGTGCAGATATGGGACAGGATGGCATAGGGCTGGAGTCGGGCAGCACCGAGCGGGTGCGGCGGCTGCGCGAGCGGCTGCTGGCGACGACGCCGCAATTGTGTGTGGAGCGGGGGCTGCTGGTGACCGAGGCGCACGCGCGCTATGCCGGCGACCCGCCAGTGCTGCGCCGGGCCAAGGCGCTGGCGCATGTGCTGGATCACATGACGATCTATATCGGCGAAGGCGAGTTGATCGCCGGCAATCAAGCCAGCTCGCCCCGGGCGGCGCCGCTGTTCCCCGAGTATCTGGTGGATTTCCTGGCCGAGGAGATCGACGAGTTTCCACGCCGGCCAGCGGATGTCTTTCTGGTGAGCCCGGAGGCGCGGCAGGCGATCCTGCAGACGATCGTGCCCGCCTGGCGCGGGCGTACCCTCAACGACCGGGCGCAGGCCCTCATGACTGAGGAGGTCATCGCCGCACAGCGAGCAGGGGTCATCTCGGGCCGGGGGAATATCACCTCCGGCGACGGGCACATTATCCTCAATATCGAAAAGGTGCTGCGCGTGGGGCTGCAAGGCATCATCGCCGAGGCCGAACAGGCGCTGGCGCGCCTCTCGCCCTATGAGGCGGCGGACCTGAAAAAGCGCCCCTTCCTGCAGGGGGCCGTCATCGCCCTGCAGGCCGCGATCCGCTTTGCCGCGCGCTATGCGGCAGAGGCAGAGCGCCAGGCCACGGATGACAAGCTCTCCCCAGAGCGCCGGCAGGAGCTGCGCGCCCTCGCTGACACCTGCCGCCGCGTGCCCGCACAGCCGCCGCGCACCCTGTGCGAGGCGGTGCAGGCCGCCTTTTTCGTCCACCTGGTCAGCCAGATCGAGTCGAACGGGCATTCCTTCTCGCTCGGCCGCTTTGATCAGTATATCTACCCCTTTTACCAGGCTGACCTGGCGGCGGGCCGCATTACGCGCGACGGAGCGTTGGAGCTGCTGGAACTGCTTTGGCTCAAGCTCTTTGCCATCAACAAGGTGCGCCCGTGGGACCACACCCGCTACGGCATCGGCTATGCCACCTACCAGAACGTCACCATCGGCGGCCAGACCGCCGACGGGCGCGATGCGACCAACGAGCTCTCGTACATGGTGCTGGAGACCATCCGTGCCGTCCGCCTGACCCAGCCCAATGTCTCGGCGCGCATCCACGCGGGTACGCCCGACCGCTTCCTGATCGAGTGCGCGCGCACGATCCGCCTGGGCTTCGGCATGCCGGCCATCAAGAACGACGAGATCATCATCCCGGCGCTGCTGGAAAAAGGCGTGCGCCCGGAGGATGCCTACAACTATGCCATCGTCGGCTGCGTGGAGGCCTCGGTGCCTGGCAAGTGGGGCTACCGGGTGACGGGCATGTCGTTCCTCAACCTGCTCAAGGTTCTCGAGATCACCCTCTACGGCGGGCGGGACCCGTCCACGGGCGTGCAGCTGCAGACCGGGCCGGGGCTGACGGGTTGCCCCACCTTTGCTGCGCTCTACCAGGCCTTTCACACGCAGCACCTGCTCTGGGCGCGCACGGCCTTTGCCCTCGACGCCGCCGCTGATATCGCCCTGGAGGAGGTGGCGCCCGACGCTTTTTGCTCGGCGCTGGTGGACGATTGCATTCAACGCGGGCTCACCGTCAAAGAGGGCGGGGCGGTGTACGATGTCGTCAGCGGCCTGCAATCGGGCGCGGCCAATGTGGCTAACGCCCTTATGGCGCTCAAGGTGCGCGTCTACGAGGAGGGGCGGCTCAAGCCCCAGGAGGTCATGGCCGCGCTGGCGGCCGATTTCCGCAACGAGGGCGGCGAGGCCGTGCGGCAGTGGCTGCTCAGCGCGCCCAAGTACGGCAACGACGTGGACGAGGTCGACGAGCTGGCGGCGCGCGTGCTGCGTGACTATCAGGCCGAAATGGCGCATCACCACACCACGCGCTACGGCCGCGGGCCTATCGGCGGCGGCTATGCCGGCTCCACGGCCAACATCTCGGCCAATGTGCCCATGGGGCAAAAGGTCGGCGCTACGCCCGACGGCCGGCATGCCGGTGAGCCCATCGCCGAGGGCGTCTCGGCGGTGCACGGCACCGACACACTGGGCCCAACCGCCCTGCTGCGCTCGGTCAGCAAGCTGCCCACCATCAAGATGGTCGCGAACCTCCTCAACCTGCGGCTGGCGCCCGGGGGGTTGAGCAGCGAGGCGGGGCTGCAGCGCCTGGTGACCCTGCTCAAGGGCTTCCGCAGCCTCAAGCTGTGGCACGTGCAGTTCAACACCGTGGATACGGAGACGCTCCTGGCCGCGCAGCGGAACCCAGAGCAGTACCGCGACCTGGTGGTGCGCGTGGCGGGCTACAGCGCCCTGTTCGTGACCCTCGACAGGGCGACCCAGGACGATATCATCCGGCGCACCGTGCATGAGCTGGCGTAGGCCCGTGTGGTAACAGGTCCCGGCTATGAGGCCAGGTAAAATCCCATCTTTCCAGCCTGGCGCGAAACCGGTAAGAAGGCTATGGCGCACCGGCCAGCCTTGCCCTATACTGGGTTCAGCGACGGAGGAATGCTCTGATGGCAGAAATGACGGATGAGGTCAGGCGTGGGGTCGTTGCCTGGATCGCCAAGGCCATTGGCGGGCTGGTGTTCATGGGGGCGCTCCTCTTCCTGGCGGCGGGCGACTGGGGCTGGGTGGAGGCATGGGTCTTTTTGGGCCTGTTCGCCGCCGCTTCCGTTGTGCACGTCCTGATCCTGACCCCAACCAACCCTGCCCTGCTCGCCGCACGCTCCCGGGGCATCCGTGAGCCGGGCGGCAAAGCGTGGGACCGGGCCATCACCAGCGCCGCCGTGGGCCTGCTCCCGCTGGCTGCCTGGCTCATCGCGGCGCTGCAGGTGCGCTTTGACTGGGCGCCCTCCGTGGCGCCGGCGATCCAGGTGCTGGGCGGTGTAGGTTTCGCCGCAGGCTGGGCGCTGGTCCTGTGGGCGACCTACACGAACCGCTTCTTCTCCACCACCGTGCACATCCATGAGGGGCAGAGCGTGCAGACGGGTGGCCCCTACCGCTACGTGCGCCACCCGGGGTACGTCGGGGCCATCGTGTACCAACTCGGTACCCCGCTCCTGCTCGGCTCCTGGTGGGCGCTGATCCCGATGGCGCTCACCGTGCCTCTCCTTGTGCTGCGCACCCTGTTGGAGGATCGCATGCTGCAGGCAGAGCTTAAGGGTTACAGCGAGTATGCGCGGCAGGTGCGCTATCGCCTGTTGCCGGGCGTGTGGTAAGAATTGAGGAGGACAACATGGGCACCGATACGCAGAACGGACAGGGGCAGACGGGCCTCAGCGCGCAGCAGGTGCTCCGGCCCCTGGCGTCGCTGGTGATCATGGTGGGAGCGCCCTTCCTGGCCGCCGGGCGCCTGGATTGGTGGGCGGCCTGGGCGCTGATAGCGGTGACGCTGGCCCTCAGTGCCGTCAGCCGCATCATCCCGGCGCGCCGGAACCCGGACCTGCTCGCCGAGCGCGCCCGCTTTGCCGAGGTCGAGGGCGTCAAGAGCTGGGACCGGGTGCTCATGCCCCTGATGGCCCTGGTTATCCCCCTCCTCACCTGGGTCGTCGCCGGGCTGAATGTGCGGTTCGGCTGGCTGCCCGCCGTCTCGCCCGCGGTGCAGGCGCTCGGGTTCCTGCTGGTGCTGGCGGGCGGCATTTTGGCCACCTGGGCCATAGTCGAGAACCGGTTCTTCTCGGCGGTGGTGCGCATCCAGCAAGAGCGGGGGCATGAGGTCATCTCGAGCGGCCCCTACCGCCTAGTGCGCCACCCGGCCTACGCGGGCGGACTGGCGGCCGGCATCGGCACCGGGCTGGCGCTGGGCTCGGTGTGGGCGCTGATCCCGGGGGCATTGATGGCGGCCCTCACCGTCGTGCGCACCGCGCTGGAGGACCGCACGCTGCGCGCGGAGCTGCCCGGCTATGAGGACTATACCCGGCGCACGCGCCACCGCCTGCTGCCGGGCATATGGTAGGCCGCGCAACCCCGGACCTGCTCCCTGCGTAATGCTGCTAGAGTGGCCGGTGAAGGGCATCGGCTGCGACAGGGGGTTTACTGATGAATGCGCTGGATGAGCGCCAGATGGGTGTGCATGTGCGCATCGCCGGCTGGCTCTTGATTGCGGGCAACGCCTTCTTTCTGCTGATCGGGCTCTTTGTGCTCCTGCTGCTCGTGGGCGTTGGGATTGCCGTACAGGATCCCCAGGCGAGCCCGATCCTCCTTGTCGTCGGGGTCGGTGTGGGTGGTTTCCTGGCGGTGCTGGGCGTGC
>Ga0078972_1017388_pt1 | contig 10338 bp, 8 predicted proteins | sample YelNatPaOPGAMG01_FD_67568 | JGI IMG/M metagenome (GOLD analysis project Ga0078972, IMG submission 67568) | Hot spring thermophilic microbial communities from Obsidian Pool, Yellowstone National Park, USA - OP-RAMG-01 (SPADES assembly) (version 2) | ecosystem: Environmental > Aquatic > Thermal...
TTCGGGCTTCTGCAACTCCAACCCAAGCCGATCAGTATCTTCCAGACATGCCCGGGATGATAGGCGATGCCCCAATGCCGATGGATCTGTTCGGCCACCCGCCGGCTCGTCCACATCTCGGCGGAGTAACCGGCCGCACGCGCGCCCCGCTTCAACAGCTTGATCAACTGGTGCTTCTGGTGCGGTTTCATTTGGCACGGTCGCCCCGGCGTGGAAGGGCTTTCAAACCGGCCTTGCCTTTGCGGCGGACCGCTTGCATTCAGCGCACCAGCGAGCTTATGGAACACTGAACCATGCGGGCCACGGTTTGATACGAGTGCCCCTATTTCAAAAGCGCCACTGCTCTGCTGCGGCGCGCCTCCAGTTGTTGGGCTGTGCCTTTGGGTCTCACAAGCCCAACGGTGACATGGGTCAGAGTAAATATCCATTCTTTATGCAAGGCTCAGTAACATACAAGGCCGGCACGCGCAGCTCCTCAGCCAACCGCCGCGCCGCATAACTCATTACCTTGGTCCCTCCAGTCCAATTGATCTCCACTGCACCTCGGGGCAGGTCGGCGACAGCCCTCCGCAGCGTGTCCATGCAATCAGCCAAGTCGTCGGGTAACACCCGCACCGGCTCCAGCAGCAGCGCCTGTGACCCCGCCGCACTTAAAGCTTCACCGAACGCATCGGTCTGGTGCTCGCTCTCAGCCGTGACCACCGGCAGCACCCGCTTGGCCCCGGTCTGTAGCACCCCGATCACGTTGGGCATTACCTCGCCGCTGAGCAAACAAACCTGAGTCTTCATCGTTTGGGTCTAAGGCCCGCAGCCGGCTGTGCCGTCTTTCCCACGCTCAGTTCGCCCGCCCGCGGCGCCCAAGGCCGGCCGCCCGCTGCGCTTGTGCGTCCTCGCATCAGACTACCCGGCCTTTCTAACCGCACACGTCGTTCAAACTCAATCCCAAAACGTAACCGCCGCCGTCAGGCGGCGGACCTGGTGACCCGGCGGTTCAATCCGCCGACTGCCGTCGGCGGCTACCGTTTGGGTTGGTGTGGCGGCTCGAAGCCGGCACCTGGCTCGCCCGCGTTCGCTCGCTTCGGCCTTATAGGCCTCGTTCTGGCTGCGCTCAAGCACTCCATTGCGCTGCTTCCTAACTGGCGCAGGTCGGCAGGTTGGGCGACCTGCGCCACGCCGGGCATACCGGCCTGCGATACACTGAGATGCGCCCGACGCACGTTTCAATCATCGGCGGGGCTTGACAGAAATGGGCTCGGGCGTAGGTTGGGCTGGTGCCGAAAAAATCGGGCAATAATGCGCGTCGAAGCAAGGCGATCCTTCTGGGCGTGGGGCTGGACAGCGATGGCCATCGCCGGATCACCACCGGGCCGAATTTTGCCTTGGTGGGAGGTAGCGAGGAGACCCATCAGCTCATGACCGAAACGGCCATCAAGATCAACGAAAAGCTCGCTCAACGGGGCAAACGGCTCGAGGATGTCAGCGCCCAAGAGCTTGAAGATATCGCTCACTCGGTCGGGTTGCGTCGGCTCTCACCCTCCTAGGAGCCTGTCGGACTTTCGACGTAAGTGCTTGATGATCAACGAGGGGACATTTTGGCGCGAAAAAATTAACCGCTTGAAAATCAACATTTTGTGAATGTGAGACCTGCTAAGTCCGACAGGTTCCTAGAAGTCTGTCGGACTTTTTGTAGTGAGAGATTGACGCCTTGGCACAGATGCATACCCGGCGGTTGAACCGAGCAACGCGACTTAGCGGCTCAAAGCGATCGACTGCTACAACCCCCTCCTGCTGCTGTGGCTAGACTTGCGCCACTGGCAGGCCGAGGAGGACTTGGTCCACTTCGTCAACCACGCTGTCCAGCGGCTGCCACGGTCAGCCGTGGCCGTAAAGTCCAAAGGCTGTGGGGATGAACAATGTCCGCCCCACACGATGTTGGCGTGGCTGATCTCGGGCTGCGCCCACGGCATTTTCTGCTCCCGCCGCGTCGAACGGGCTACCCGTATCCACATATTGCGGTGCGCTATCACACCGCCAACGCCGATCCGGATCATGATAGCCACTGCGCCCTCCGGCACCTGAGGCCGCAATCAAATCTGACCGAACTGGACGCGCGGCTGATGCGCAACAGCCAGTCCAGGGGCGGGGCGCACTGGCACTTGCGAGCTACACCCACCGCGTGCTTGAGTGGAGCACCAACCCCTGCCTCCACTCTTGGCGCGGGTTGGCCCAGAGGGGTGGTTCGCAACACGTCTGAATGGCTGCGCATCCCACCTCACGGCACCCTTGCGCTATGTCTGAGAGCCCGCTAAGCCCGAACGACCTGAGGTTCAGCGCATGGCCTCGCTGTAGAGCCGAGCGCCGACCTGGCGACTAGCCGCGATGGTCTCCGGATAGGGCGTGTCAGCCACCTCCACAAAGCCGATTTGGTAGTTTTCTTCGTCGTACACGCGCCCGGTGGTGGGTTGGTCTTTCCATTGGAACCAGTGCGTGCCGACAAACTGCGGATGCCGCAGTGCGCCCAGCACATAGTCTCGGTAGGCCTGGGCGCGAGCAGCTTGGTTGTCCACCGGCACCAACCCGGTGTGGAACATACCCCGGTCCAGTGCGCCGAAGTGGAACTCACCAATGATCAAGGGCTTATCGCCGCCCGGATATTTGAACTCAGCCACACTGCGCCGATACAGGTTGTAGCTGACCACATCGCAATACTTACCGGCTGCCACGGCGGCCAGGTCATTGACCCACGCGAATCGGCACCCAAGGTAAAGCTGCTTGGGCGCCACAGCCTTGATGGCATCCCGGACAACCCTGAAGTAAGTCTCGGCTGTCCTGGTGTAAAAGGCGGTGAGGTCTGGACGGGCCTTCTTGGGGTCTGGGGCTTGTCGGGCTTCCAGCAATGCATCCCAAGAAGTATAGCCCGTGCCCCAAGCGGCATTCAGGCGCCCAATGTCGCCGTATTTGGCCTTCAGGTCGGCTACGAACACTTGCTTGGCTGCCTGGGTTGGGGGCGACCGTAAGGCCGCCACAGCCAATGAGGTATCGTCGCCCCAAGACAGTTCGTTGTCGGAAAAGTAGCCGATACACCACGGATCATTGGCGCTGGTGTCTTTTTTGGTTTGCATGGAGCGGCGCACCGCTTGCTCGAAGCTCGGGTCAAACACGTCCGGGAACTTACCCCAGTAACCCTCGCTGCCCTCGATCAGAGCGGCGCCGCGTGAGCTGATCGTGTCGGTATAAGGCGTGCGCCGGAGCAAATACACGCTTGGGTCGGACCAGTTGGCGATGGTGTTCAGGCCCCAGCTCCGGAGCCTCCGGTGAGCCAGTTCGGCGTAGGTCTGTCGCCACTCCGGCCCGTATTTGCGTTTGAGGTTGGCCCCAGCAAACGAAAAGCACCGCGGCCGCCGGCCGGCGTAGTGGCCTTTGAGTGCGTAACCTTCGGACAGGAACTCTTTGAACTCGGGCTGGGCGCCCGGGAAGTCCTCGAACCACGTCTCCCGTTCGTCTATGGGTGTGGTATCCAGCATTCGCACGCAATCAATCCCATGCGAGAAAAACAGCCGACCCGCCGGGTCCACCAGCCACCATTTGCCACGATACTTTTCGGTGCGGAAAAAGCCTGTGGCGGCTAGCTGCGGCCCAGCGGCCCAACCGCCGTATTGGTCCCAGTCTTTCGGACCAGGCTGGGCCTCCAGCTCACGTGCCTCGGCCTCACGCCGCTGCTTCAGCTCAGCCAGTGAATGGACTTTGCCGGGCCAATCTTTGTGTCTGTATTGCCCGAACGTATCGATGAACGGGAAGAACGGGTCGGCATCGTTCACCCAAGCTGTCGGCGGTGTGTAGGTGCCCGTGGCCCGGATGTCGTCCAACTCGAACCGGTGCGGCTGGCTTGGCTTGGCCACAAAGACAACCAGTTGCACGATGCGGGCCGGATCCACCGTGCCGGGGCCGCCGCGTGCCACCGGGTAGCCTCGCATCCCGAACAGTTTGCCGCCCAACCGATTCTCACTGTAGCGCTTCAGCGGCACTCGCAACGTGTCGATCTGGCCGGGGTTAAGGCTGATCGAGCCGGTCACGCAGTCCCGGTTGCCGTCGGCGCCGGGATTATCTACACGGCAATGGACCGTGACCCGGCTATCGCCCACGTTGCGGACCCGAAGGGTGATCTGGCCAAAAGCCGACAGGTCCCACCCACCTTGCGGGGCGCGCAAGGTCACCCCAGGCCAAGGCTGCGTGTGGCCGGTGCTGACTCGAAGCACCGTATTCCCCGGGCTGGCTGGGGCGACGACTGCGGTGGCGTCGTTCGTGAGAAGGGCCGAGGGTTCGAGCCCGCTCTCGAAGTCGAATAGAACTTGATCACCCGCCCGCAGCACGCCGGCGTAGGCCAGCCCAAACACCAAGCCCAGAGCCAATCTCGGAAGCTTCATCGGCTCTACAGACGCCGCCGGTTCAGTCGGCATTCGGCGCGCCGGGTAGTCGAGGCCCCTCCATCAAAGGTAACTTCCCCCTCGGCCAATTTGAGCACCACAAGGCTAGGCGTTGTCTAATGGGTAGCCGGGGCGCTACAGGCTCGAGGCGGGTTGTGGTGTGGCCGAGCCTGTCGGGTTTCTTGCGGTCTTGTGCGTGTAGTGTCTGTGGCTAGTATATCAGCGTATGGATGCGGCAGCAGCGACTCCAATCGGCAGCGCGGGCAACGCGGTCCAAGGAACCGGCCCACCCTTCCTAACTGTTATCGCCTATGAAGACTCGGCTAGCTTCGAGCGCGCCCACGTGACTTTGGATCGATTAGTTGCGCAGTTCGGGCTGCCCGGGGAGTCGAAGCGCTGGATGTGGCCGTTTGACCAGTTGCAGCTCACCGACGTGCGACGTGAAGCTGCAGCTATAGCCGCCCGGGCCGATTTGGTGCTGGTGGCAGCGCAATGTAGCACGCATCTGCCCGAGGCGGTCAAAAACTGGATTTGGAGTTGGTTGCCACTGCGCCAAGCCCGAGGCGGCGCCCTGGCGCTGACATTTGCCGACTGCGCTGAATGCCAAGGAGCCAGTGACCGGCCCGAATCACTCATTTGCGCTGCCATGCGGCGCGCTGCAGCGCTGGGGCGGATGGACGTAGTCTGCAGCAGGTCCAATTGGCAAGGACCACCTGAAGAGGCCTGCCTGCGTCGGATGCTGGAACGCGCCCACAAAAGCTCGACCGTGTTGGAGGGCATTTTGAGCCGACGCGGCATTCCGATTGGTGGCTTAAACGAATAATAGCGGCTTGCCCGCCGGCTCAAGCTGGCCAGCCCGCATCTGGCGCTACGACAGACACTGCAACTTGCCGCGCGCCTATGGGCAGGCGCAGACTGCCACTCTGAACCCTCCGCTACCGCAAGGTGCGCAGCATTACCTCGATCCGCACCCGGGCATAGCTGCTTGGACCTGCGGGGCTCCGGTGGGCATCAATCTGACCTGGCCGGTCAGGTGGTTACCCGCAAACACCTCGGAGCAGTGGCGCTTGGCCAAGACTTCTCGCAGGGCCAGCTTGTGAATGGCACGCCCCCAGCCAGGCATCGCAACTCGAGGGGGGCAGGCCGCAAGTTCGCGGCGGCACCAACAAGCCACCCACGCCCCCGTTCGGAAACACGGCGTTGGTGGCCCTGACGAGGCCGCCAGAGCTAAGGATGCCACCGCCAGCGCGCATCGCCCTGGTAGCGGTGACCGTCGCAGAGTGATTTGAGGCCACCCAGTTTACCAGCGTCACCACCCGCCATCATCAAACATGCCTGCCCAGCAACTGCTGCGGCCGTTGGCCAAAACCAAGCCCCTGAGACCCAGGCCTGCGCCTAGCCTCGACTCGGCCGGGCGCACCGACCCTTCGCAGGGTCGGTTCCCACCACAGCGGTAGGCGCAGCCGCCGCCCCACTGGTCCGAAACACCCAAGCGGACCGGACCTTGGGACTTGCAACGAGCGCCTAAGGGCCCGGTGGAGGCTGCGGCCCCTTGCCACTGCCCGCACTACACCTCGTCCCGGCGCCAATCCTGATACAGAGCGATCATGCTCGAAAAAGATTGAACAGCGGGCCTGGTCTGCCCACAGACTCCCCCCGCAATGAAGGCCGTCATCTTGGCTGCCGGCAAAGGCACCCGCATGCGTGAGCTGACCCAGCAACGGCCCAAACCCATGCTGTTGGTCCAAGGCCGGCCCATCCTGGAGTGGATTTTGGAGGGCTTGATTAGCGCTGGGATTCGTGAGGTGTTCATCGTCACTGGCCATCAGGCCGAAGTGATCGAAGATCACTTTGGCGATGGGCATCGGTGGGGCGTGCGACTTGTCTGCGGGCGACAGGTGGTTCAAGACGGCACGGGCCGAGCGCCAGAAGTGGCCCGAGCCTTTGTTGGTTCAGACAACTTCCTGTTGACCTATGGCGATATTTTGGTGCGGCCCGAGACCTATGCGCACATGCTGCAACGCTTTGCTGAGGGCGACTTTGCCGGGCTACTGACTGTCACCGCAGGCGAAGACGTCACCAAGGGTGCGGTGGCCTTCTTCGACGCGCAGTTTTGCCTGACGCGACTGGTGGAAAAACCCAGCCCTGCCCAGCTTCAGCAAATGCAGGCCGAAGGCTGGTTTAAACCGGATCAACCGGTGTGGTACAACGCCGGCATCTACATCTTTCGCCCGCTCATCTACCAGTTTATCGCGCGGCTGGAAAAGTCGTCTCGAGGCGAGTATGAACTCACCGATGCCGTAGCGGCTATGGCAGCTGCGGGCCATCGGATCGCCGGCATGCCCATCGCTGGGCGTTGGGTGGACGTGCGTGACCCCGAGATTCTGGCTGCACTCGAGACTGGGGAATTTCAGCTGCCTACTCAGTCAGGCCCCAAGCCTGACGCTGGTTAGAACGCTCTCAAACTTCATCTTCAACCACGGTCAAGATCCAGGCTCCTGAGGCTAGCCTGGCTGGCTGCGGGCCTTAGTGGGGAAGGCCTCTTGGATTCTTCCGCCTCGATTAACCGTTCAGAAGGCAATGGCCCCAAAGTGGGCCGGTCTCAGTCTCCACCGCGCCAACTCCAAACCTCATGGCCACCGCAGTGGTGAGCCCCACAGAACCCTGGCTGCCGATGAACAGTGGGCAGAAGCACACGACAGCCCGCCTGGCTGTTGGGCCCGCTCCTGGCGGGTTCGTCTGTCACCGGGCCTTTGCTGCCGTTGGCCACTTGGGGGCGTTGGGCCCATTGTGCCAAGGGTGTTGCTAGTGCCCCTGCGGTCCGGCTGCTCATGAGCCACAGATGCTTGCGTAGGGGACGCACCTCACTTTCTTGTTTTCCGCCGGCTCACGTCGGCGGTCACAGGCTCCCCCGAGCTGCGCACACGCTGGTCAAGCCGCCGCACCGTAGCCGCCGCCATCACGCGGCGGACCCAGCAGAGCAATCCGCCGACTCACGTCGGCGGCTACCCCTTGCCTTGACCCGGCGACTGGAACTTGGCGCCGGGGCAGGTTGGGAAACTCGGGCCACGCCAGCCACACCAACCTGCAATCAACCCAACTGCACCCCTGTTCCCAGCCGGGCAGGGCTTCGGGCCCACTGGCGGCCAGGTGCGTTGACCGCCCCTGGACCTGCCGGCTGGCCAAGCAAACAGCGGCCAGACGCATGGTCCGAACCGCCAAGCGCATCCAGATCCAGATCGGACCGATGCAGGGCCTACCGGACGCTAGCCAAGCACCGGCTACGGAGCTTGGCGTAGGGTGAAGAAGCGGGCTGCCCCAACCGCCACGCTGGTCCGGAACGGCGAATCGGTGGCTACCGGGGTCCAAGGCCCGGTAACGTTGGTGGCCATATACAGGTGCCAGCCAGGCGAATGGGGCGCATCCCACCTCAGCTCCACCTGCGTAGTGCTGACCGTGTTGGTAGGCAGGCCGGCCGAGTCGGTGCGCGTCAGCGTCAGGATGGGCAGGTTGAGCGTTTCGTGGAACACGGCCCGAATCTTGACCCCGTAGTACACATCGAAATTGCGGTCACCTGAAGCCTGGTGCACCTCTGCCGCCAAGACGTTAGTGCCCGGGCGCAGGTTGTAGATCGGCACGTTGGTGATTGCCCCGCACAGTGCATCCACCCAGGTCAGGGCAGGCGTAAAGGGCGTGACGAAGTTCGTTGGCATGTTGACCCTGGCGAGCTCGACGCCGTTCAGGTAAAAGACCGCGCTGTCATCGACTATGTAATAAAAATCCACTGTGCTGCGGGTGCCGTTGGCCGGGATTACGAACTGGGTGCGGAAATAGTAGGTCGGCACAGCAGGATCGCGCCAGGCGATTTGGGTGCGCAAAGGTGCACAGGGGTGGCTCACCGGATTGGTGGCCCAGTAGTAAGCGCCCCCCTCACCGCTAGGCCACAGGTCCGGGTCGCTGTCGTCATAGTCCGGCAGGGTCCAGGACTGATCCCAGAAAACGTAGTTGGTTCCAAGGATGTCCCTAGCCCAGAGGGCGTTGTAAAGCTTGGACGGACCTTCGTAGGGAAACAGCGCTGTCGGAAAGGTTATCCTGACTTGGTTGTTGCAGCAGACCAGGCAGTTTGTGCGGGTATCGCACACGCCCCGGACCGTCAGCACGTAATTGCTGCCCCACATCCAGTTGGTGCCCCCTACCCGTAAGATGACTGTGTTGCGGAAGTGCTGCGCGTTGGAGACCACCACCTGGTTGGTGGTACCCAGCAGGGTGATGGTATAGTTGGCCAGGTTAGTGGCTGTAGCCCGAAGCAGAGGCTTAGTGAACAGCACTTCAATGCTGTTGCTGGAGCCGGTGTCCCGCGCTGTGGCCCACACAATGCCAGGCGGGAAGGTATCCGGAACGACCTGCACATTGACCACGCAACTGGTGACTGCGCCGACCACGTTGCTGGCCACCAAAAAGTAGCTCCCTGAATGGCCGTCACTAGCGCTGGAGTAATAAAGCTGGTTGCTAGTTTGCCCGGAGACCAACGTGGCGTTGCCCGGCACACCTTTATACCACCGATAGGTCGGGGTGCACCCGCCGCTGGCCACCGTCATCCAGATCGACCACGGCAAGCCCACAGGCACGGTCACATCCGGCGGACAACCGATGATCTGCGGTTCACAACAGATGATCGCTTTCATGGCCAGAGCCCAGATCATGTCCGAGCTAGCGCCGTTACCTTGGTGCACCTCTACCGCCAAGGTGTTTTGGCCCTGGACCAAGTTGGTCGGCGTCACCATCAACGCCTCCAGCCCGTGCACAGCAATGTCATCAAAGCGATCGGCGAAGTGCCGATAAGTCGGGTCGCTGTAATCGATGGCAATCCGGGCCAGCTCAGCGCCGTTGAGGTAAATGACACAACCGTCATCGACCAAGTTGCACAAGACCAAGCTGGTGCCGGGGGTTACGTTGCTGGGGTAGTTGAAGGTGGTGCGGAAATAGTAAGTGATGATCTGGTTGGTGCCGTCGGGCAAATACCGGTCCAACAGCGTCCGGACCGTGGTGTACCCCAGCAGGTTTTCGTTGCTGGGATAGCCCAATGCACCCGGCCCTGACGCCCACCCGGAATCGTCGTAATCCGGGGCCTTCCAATCTCCCGGCGGCGCATTGCCAGCCTGGTAATACCGCCACTGGTGGGTAAAATCCAACAGGTTCAGCTCCGTCTGGGCCCAACCACTGCACCCCAGCCCACTCAAGACCCCGATCAGGAACGATGCCTTCAAAACTTGCCTGGCGACCATAACCACGTGACCGTTGACTCAAGTTACCGCTGTCAAGACGTCCTGCTGCCTGGACTCTCTAGCTCAGGTCCCAGCTCTGCCCTGGCGCGTCCTGTGTCTACCGAGGCCCTTGCCCAGCGTCCACATGACAAAGCAACCATCAGTTGCGCAATTGGGCAAGCTTTCCGCAAGCAAGGTCGGCAGCCAGGGGGCATCTCAGTGGATTGCCGGTGGGAATGGCTGGGGTGACGCAGGTTCTGAAGCTGCTGACTCAGGCTGCTTGGGAACCGGCGCAAGGGATTGGGCGGGCGCAGCGAAAGGAAGACCCCGGGGTCGAGCGAGCAGGGGCCAGCGAGTCGATCGCCCGCTTCCACTGGGCGGGCCAAGGTAGCCGGTGGCGTCAGTCGGCGGAATGATCCGCCGGCCCGCGCCAAGTCTGCGCATTGGCCTGCCAAAGGTCCGCCGCCTTACGGCGGCGGCTACGGATTGCCCTGGCGCTCCCCTGTAGCCGCCGACGTAAGTCGGCGGACTGGAGTTTGGCTCAATTGACTGCATAGAATACAGCACTTGCGAGGTGTGGCTCGAGTTTTGCGGGCTTCATGTCAGGGCCAGCACGCGCATTGAAGTCCGCTAAACTCTCCGGGTTCAGG
>Ga0078972_1017389_pt1 | contig 10335 bp, 10 predicted proteins | sample YelNatPaOPGAMG01_FD_67568 | JGI IMG/M metagenome (GOLD analysis project Ga0078972, IMG submission 67568) | Hot spring thermophilic microbial communities from Obsidian Pool, Yellowstone National Park, USA - OP-RAMG-01 (SPADES assembly) (version 2) | ecosystem: Environmental > Aquatic > Thermal...
GAAGAGGAGCGGCTGCGGCGGTATCAGGCCTTCCTGGAGAGCGTCCTCTACACCTTCGTGGAGCCCAACGGCGCCATGCGCGGCACCCAGAACCCGCACATCGTCGCCTTTGAGGGGGTGGCCACCGTCAGCCACGCCGTGCTGCCGGCGCCTACCATCAGCCCCCTGGCGGAGGACTACCGGGAACAGATCCAGCAGGTCGCCCAAGCGCTGGACCCCGAGGGTCAGCACCTGCAGGTCCGCCCCTTCGCCACCATGGCTGAGTTCGCGGCCGCCATGCGGCAGATTTTGGAGGAAGGCTACCCCTACCGGCTGTTCCGTAAAGGAGGCTAAGAATGCACTGGCTCGTCGCCCAGTACCAGCCGGTCGGCCTCTTTTCCCTCAAGCCGGGGGAGGCAACCTCCACCGGAGGCAAGAGTCTGCTGGTGCCGACCCCCTTCGCCATCCGCATGGCCCTGCTGGACGTGGCGATTCGCGTGCGGGGCGTGGCCGAGGGCCCCCAGGCCTTTGAACAGATCCGGGCGCTGCGGCTGGCCCTTCGGCCTCCCCGCCGGGCCGCGGTGACCGGCCTGCTCGCCAAAATCCTGAAGCCGGAGCGGGAGGCGGAGGAACGGGCCCGGGCCATGCAGCGGACCATCGCCTTCCGGGAGTACGTCCACCTGGAAGGGACGCTGGACCTGGCCTTCGGGGGGGAACCGGCGCACCTGGAGTCGGTGGCCCCTCTCCTGCCCCACCTGACCTACCTGGGCAAGCGGGGATCTTTCTTCCAACTGCTGAAACCGCCCGAGACGGTGGAGACAGCAGACGATCGACCGCCCGAGGGGTTTATCCCCCTGGTCCCCTGGAATCAGACAAAGGGGGCTTTCCCCCTGGGCCACGTCCAGCGCCTGGACGATTGGGGAGTCAGCCTGACCTTTGAGAAGGCCAACATCTATACATCCGGGAAAATTCAGGTGGGGAAAGATCGGATTCCGATGGACGTGGTCCTGCCTTATCGGGTGGTCCATTCCGGCCGCGGCTTCACCGTCTACGAACGGCTGGCCACCCAGGGGGAATAGGCCTGCCTCACCGGGGCGGGGCCGGCCGGTCCCGCCCCGGCCCCATCGATCCGGAGGGGATTCGATGCCTGCATCAACCGAAAGAGGACAGAAAACTCTTACCGCCCATCGCCTCCGCTTCACCGTGGAGGTTGAGACGCCGCTGGAACTCCCCCCTTGGCCTGGGGGGAACATCCGGGGTGCACTCTTGGGTGCCTTGCGCCGCCACTACTGCCCGGCTCCTGACGACCCCGACCCGGGCCATTCCGCCCGCTGCCCGGTCTGCTGGTTGATGGCCCGCGAAGACCGGTCCTGGCGTTGGGGAAGAAACCCCACCCGCCCCTACGCCATCGAAACGGAAGGGCCGGCCTTCGCCCTCGGACAGCGCTTCAGCCCCGGCCAGCGCTTCTCTTTCGACATCACCCTCTTCGGAAGCGCCTTCCACCTCTTCCCCTACCTCGTCCTGGCCGTTGGGGAGATGGGGCGCACGGGCCTTGGCCGGCGGCTAGAAGAAAACCGCAACCGGCGCGGCCGCTTCCGCCTTTACCAGGCAGAAGCCATCCACCCCTTGACAGGAGAACGGGAAACCATCCTTTCCCCCGGTTCCACCACTGTGCACACCCCCCACCTGGCCCTGGACGAAAGCCAGGTGCTCGCCTATGCCCGGACCCTGCTCCAGCAGAACCCCCGCCGGCTGCGCCTGGCCTTCCTAAGCCCGGCCCGTATCATCCAGGAGAAGCACCTGGTCAAAGAACCCAGCTTCGCTCCGCTTTTCGACCGCACCCTGGAGCGCCTGGAAGCCTTGGAAAGGCTGTACGGCGAACCTTCTGACTCTGTTCCTGGCCGGCCGGACGTCCATACCCTTCGCGCCTGCGCCCGGCAGGTCCGGCTGACGGACCACGAGACCCGCTGGATTGAGGTACGGAGCACCTCTCGACGCACTGGTCATACCACGCCGACGAGCGGCTTTGTCGGCTGGGCCGAGTACGAGGCGGAAGATTGGGCCCCGCTCCTCCCCGTCCTGGTATGGGCCATTGCCACCCACGTAGGGAAAGACGCCGTCAAGGGCAACGGTCTCATCCAACTGTTCGTTCGGGGAACCTCCGGAGGCTGGGCCCCTAGGGATGGGTCTGGAGGGTGAGAATGGCCATCGTCCGGCATCTGGTCCTCGCTGAACACGGGATCCACCTGGGGAAGCATTCCGAGCGGCTCCAGGTCACGCGCATCAAGAGCAACGAGGTGCTGGAGGAGGCTCCCCTGCTTCATCTGGAAGCGGTCGTGATCGCCGCGCGGGGAGTCAGCCTGAGCGCCGATGCGGTGCGGGAGTGCGCCGAGAGGGGGATTCCCATCCACTTTCTCAGCGGGACGGGCGTCCCCTATGCCTCGCTCTACAGCGCCGGCCTGACCGGGACAGTGGCCACTCGGCGGGCCCAACTGGAAGCCTACCGGGACCGACGGGGAGTTGTGGTGGCCCGTACCTTTGTCCAGGGAAAACTGCAGAACCAGGTCAACCTGCTCCGCTATATGGCCAAGTACCGCAAGGAGCGGGAGCCGGAAGTTTACGACGGGGTACAACAGGGGGTAGTCCAGATCCAGGGCTTCGTGTCAGCGATAGAGCAGGTGGATGGTCGGTGCGTGGATGAGGTGCGGGAGATTCTTTTGGGCCTCGAAGGGCAAGCCGCCCAGGTCTATTGGGAGATGGTGCGGCTGCTCCTGAAGGGAGATATGGACTGGCCTGGCCGGCAAACCCGTGGAGCGGGGGATGTCTTCAACCAGGCGCTGAACTACGGCTATGGGGTTTTGTATGGCCAGGTGGAGCGGGCGCTGGTACTGGCCGGTCTGGATCCCTATGCCGGCTTCTTGCACGCGGACCGGCCAGGAAAGCCGAGCCTGGTGCTGGATCTTATCGAGGAATTTCGTCAGCAGGTTGTAGATCGCACCCTGATCGGGATGGTCAACAAAGGGGTGAAACTGGTCCAGGAGGAAAGGGGTGGACTAGTCCTAGAGACCAGGAGGCTGATCGCGGAACGGGTTTTGGAGCGGTTGGAAAGTCCAGTACACTATGAAGGGCAGCGGATGGTGCTGCGCAACGTCTTGCAGAGCCAGGCGCGCCATCTGGCGACCTTCTTACGGGAGGAACGAGGGGCATATCAACCGTTTGTTGGAGAGTGGTAAATGAAATGCGCTACATCGTGATCTATGACATTCCGAATGATCGGCTGCGCGGCAAAATCGCTGACATTTGCCTGGACTATGGATTGGACCGCATCCAGTATAGCGCTTTCCTGGGACAACTCACGCGTTCCCAGCAGCAGGAGTTGTGGAAGCGGCTTCGTCGGCAGATCGGGAAAAAGGCGGCCAATGTGCAATTGTATCCCCTCTGCAACGAAGATTGGGCAGCTCGGGAGATTTTCGTCCAGGAGGATCACGATGGGTCACCTGGATGACGAAGTGCTGGCATTGCCGCCCCTGTCGCTCAGCGATGGGATGCGGCCATTGGTGTTTCCGGTGACCGATCTTCGGCAGTGGCACTTTTGCCGGCGCGTGGTTTACTTTCGCTTCAACTGGCCGCCTGTCCGACCGATGCCGTACCGGTTAGAGGAGGGCAAGGAAGCCCATAAGGAGCAGTGGCTGCGTTTGATGCGGGGTCGGAAGCTTCGGGGAATTCCCGAGGGGGAGTACCAGCTCGAGGTAAGTTGGATTACGGAGCGCTGGGGATTAAGCGGCAAGGTGGATCTGGTAGTCGTACGGGAGGATGAAGCGATTCCCGTTGATTTCAAGGACACTCGGAGGATCGAGGCATCGCATTTCCGGTTACAATTGGGCGCTTACGCCTTGTTGATGGAGGAGCGGTTCGGCCGGCCAGCGGTGCGCGGCTTCCTGTACAGCATTCCGTACCGCCACGCCGTTGAGGTGCGCATTACGCCCCAACTTCGCCGGAAAGTGGTGGACACAGTTCGCGAGATGGCCCTTTGGGTGCAGGGGGAAGCGGTGCCCGAGGGGCCGAGGAGCAAGGCACCGTGTGTCGCGTGCGAGTTCCGACGCTACTGCAACGACCGTCTTTGACGACCCGACGTTTCGCAAATCACACCTGTTAGCAGACCGAATCTCCATTTGCGAACCTGCGGAATAGCTGGTGGAGCACCCCTCGCGCGTTCTCCGCCGGCCATAGCACCAAGTGGGGACAAGCAGCTTAACAACCGAATTTTCCTCCCCTTCGGTGGGAAGACGAGCGGACTTGCAGCCAAGGTCGATCCGCAGGGGATACTGAAAGGTGTCTCGATAAAGTTCTCCATCCCTTCCCCGTAGTCTTGCAGCCAAGGTCGATCCGCAGGGGATACTGAAAGTCCGCGGTATGGGCAACCATGGCCGTCCCGGCGGCAGCTTGCAGCCAAGGTCGATCCGCAGGGGATACTGAAAGAACGCCGAAGACGGGAAATTTCTGCTGCAAGATCAGCTCTTGCAGCCAAGGTCGATCCGCAGGGGATACTGAAAGGCGCCGGCGGTCGGCGCCGGCCGCCAAAGGAGGTGCAGAATCTTGCAGCCAAGGTCGATCCGCAGGGGATACTGAAAGCGAAGACCTCCATCAACACATGTCCGCGGGGAACCTGCTTGCAGCCAAGGTCGATCCGCAGGGGATACTGAAAGTGAAAGCGGCTTCAGCTAGGCCTTGAGAAACCTTCTCTTGCAGCCAAGGTCGATCCGCAGGGGATACTGAAAGCAACCAGGAGCAACGATCCGGAGCGCGCCCGCAAGACCTTGCAGCCAAGGTCGATCCGCAGGGGATACTGAAAGTACCACACCCAGCCGCTCCATGGATCCCATTCTGCACTTGCAGCCAAGGTCGATCCGCAGGGGATACTGAAAGTTCATTCAGCGATTGCGAGAATGCCGCTCCTTGCGCCTTGCAGCCAAGGTCGATCCGCAGGGGATACTGAAAGATGGTGCTCGCTCGCGGCACAAGCCGCGAGCACTTCGACTTGCAGCCAAGGTCGATCCGCAGGGGATACTGAAAGTTGCGCGAACCGCAATGGGTAGCGGTCACGTTCCGGCCTTGCAGCCAAGGTCGATCCGCAGGGGATACTGAAAGACTTCATCCAGCCCAGCCCGCTGGTCAACAAGCGATCTTGCAGCCAAGGTCGATCCGCAGGGGATACTGAAAGGGCAGTAAAGAGCGTCGGGCTGGTCATCGTCACCAGCCTTGCAGCCAAGGTCGATCCGCAGGGGATACTGAAAGAGGAGAAGGCACCGGATTACCTTAGGCCGGTCATCGCCTTGCAGCCAAGGTCGATCCGCAGGGGATACTGAAAGGCGTTGACTGCCCGGTTAAGAGCCGCGCTCACCACACGCTTGCAGCCAAGGTCGATCCGCAGGGGATACTGAAAGGCACCGTCATTACCCAATCCCCGTCGTCCGGAAACCTTGCAGCCAAGGTCGATCCGCAGGGCATACTGAAAGTGACCGCGCGGCAAAGCGCGGACGAGACCACATACACTTGCAGCCAAGGTCGATCCGCAGGGGATACTGAAAGATTTTTTTGGACCTGATCCCTAGCACGCTAGCATCGCTTGCAGCCAAGGTCGATCCGCAGGGGATACTGAAAGGCTAGGCATCCGGCTCCGCCTTACGCGCGCGTGTTTGCCTTGCAGCCAAGGTCGCTCCGCAGGGGATACTGAAAGGTCACCGAGGAGGAGGTGGGAGAGGTGCTTTAGACCTTGCAGCCAAGGTCGATCCGCAGGGGATACTGAAAGATCGGCTAGCGGGCTCGACTAGATGAAGTAGGCTAGGCTTGCAGCCAAGGTCGATCCGCAGGGGATACTGAAAGTCGGCGTGCGACTACCGGTGAAGTAGTCGCCTCGTACTTGCAGCCAAGGTCGATCCGCAGGGGATACTGAAAGTGCCTGGACAGAGGACACCAACTACCCTGCTCGGGGACTTGCAGCCAAGGTCGATCCGCAGGGGATACTGAAAGTACCACGTGACGAGCTCAACCAACATCTCTTGCCGACTTGCAGCCAAGGTCGATCCGCAGGGGATACTGAAAGGTTCCGGCCCGCCAATTACGTGAAATGAAAAGCTATCTTGCAGCCAAGGTCGATCCGCAGGGGATACTGAAAGTTGCCCAGGCGGGAGATTTTATCGGGGGAAAAATGGGCTTGCAGCCAAGGTCGATCCGCAGGGGATACTGAAAGCCGCAATTGCCTGGATTCCATTGCTGGATAGCATAACTTGCAGCCAAGGTCGATCCGCAGGGGATACTGAAAGATTATTTTGTTGGTGAACGCACCCCGACGGGATGTACTTGCAGCCAAGGTCGATCCGCAGGGGATACTGAAAGATATCTAGCAAGCGTGCGCTTAAACCGGATGGGAGCGGCTTGCAGCCAAGGTCGATCCGCAGGGGATACTGAAAGGAGCAGGACATATGCCAATTCCGCCGCGCCCGATCCGCTTGCAGCCAAGGTCGATCCGCAGGGGATACTGAAAGGGGCACGGAGCTGTCACCAAATGTGCAGTCATGGACCTTGCAGCCAAGGTCGATCCGCAGGGGATACTGAAAGACCATGGTGCTCGATCCGGATAGAATCCCCAATCGGGCTTGCAGCCAAGGTCGATCCGCAGGGGATACTGAAAGCGATAAAGTAGGAGGATAAGATGGGCGCGCGATGCCGGCTTGCAGCCAAGGTCGATCCGCAGGGGATACTGAAAGCGATAAAGTAGGAGGATAAGATGGGCGCGCGATGCCGGCCTTGCAGCCAAGGTCGATCCGCAGGGGATACTGAAAGCTCTTTTTCGCGCGTGATTTCAGCCGCAAATCGCTGACTTGCAGCCAAGGTCGATCCGCAGGGGATACTGAAAGACCGGCCATGGGAGGATCCGCTAGAGCGGGAAATTATAGACTTGCAGCCAAGGTCGATCCGCAGGGGATACTGAAAGGCCGGAGAGTTCCGGCTGGCCAACCTAGGCGCGTCGTCTTGCAGCCAAGGTCGATCCGCAGGGGATACTGAAAGCGCCAGCGGGTCCCAGGCGATCAGCCGCGAAGCGTCTTGCAGCCAAGGTCGATCCGCAGGGGATACTGAAAGAAGCCCTAGCTTAATTGTCGAGTCAGTACTCTGGAACCTTGCAGCCAAGGTCGATCCGCAGGGGATACTGAAAGCCGCATCGCCCGGTCCGGCGATAGGTAGTACCAGGTCTTGCAGCCAAGGTCGATCCGCAGGGGATACTGAAAGATCCGGATACGCGACCACAACCTGATATTTCCTCTCCACTTGCAGCCAAGGTCGATCCGCAGGGGATACTGAAAGAGCACGGAATTCCTTCCCGTGCTCGGCCAAGGCCTTCGCTTGCAGCCAAGGTCGATCCGCAGGGGATACTGAAAGGCCGGCCGGGTACACGTAGTCTCGGCGGCTCTCAACTTGCAGCCAAGGTCGATCCGCAGGGGATACTGAAAGAAGGTGTAGTGCTTTTCGAAGTCCAGTTCCCGCGGGGCTTGCAGCCAAGGTCGATCCGCAGGGGATACTGAAAGAATCGCTTTCCCGCCGGATAATCCTATCCGGATGCGTCTTGCAGCCAAGGTCGATCCGCAGGGGATACTGAAAGAAAAGGTCGTCGCGCGCGGGTTGCGCGCGACCGCCGCCCTTGCAGCCAAGGTCGATCCGCAGGGGATACTGAAAGAGCCCAATTCTTTCCATACCATATCCATTCACGCCAGCTTGCAGCCAAGGTCGATCCGCAGGGGATACTGAAAGATGGGGAACACGAACCGTTCCCCATGGATATCCGGCATCCTTGCAGCCAAGGTCGATCCGCAGGGGATACTGAAAGGTTTTGCGCCCAGCCGCGAACCTCGACCACAGCCATCCTCTTGCAGCCAAGGTCGATCCGCAGGGGATACTGAAAGTTGGTGTCGGCGCATTTCACATAGACCTGCAGGTGGCTTGCAGCCAAGGTCGATCCGCAGGGGATACTGAAAGAGCCGATGGATCGCTTCTCCTGAACCTGCAGATCCAGCTTGCAGCCAAGGTCGATCCGCAGGGGATACTGAAAGTCCGGACTCGTGCTTCCTGTACATCGAGCCCGGGGGACTTGCAGCCAAGGTCGATCCGCAGGGGATACTGAAAGGCGGATGAGGACTAGGGCAAGCTGGGCGGCACCGGCCCTTGCAGCCAAGGTCGATCCGCAGGGGATACTGAAAGTCTTGTCTCTGTGCGCGCATTGTTTCACCTCCTCTTACTTGCAGCCAAGGTCGATCCGCAGGGGATACTGAAAGCTCTTGTCTCTGTGCGCGCATTGTTTCACCTCCTCTCTTGCAGCCAAGGTCGATCCGCAGGGGATACTGAAAGCTGGATGCTGTAAGTGGTCGCTGCACCATCTTCTTTCTTGCAGCCAAGGTCGATCCGCAGGGGATACTGAAAGGACGCCTATACAGACACATGGCTATTATTTCCCTGGCTTGCAGCCAAGGTCGATCCGCAGGGGATACTGAAAGGCCGGCTGGCCGTTCGCGGATCGCGATTTACATAAGGCTTGCAGCCAAGGTCGATCCGCAGGGGATACTGAAAGTAGTGGTACCTGGCCGCGTTCTTCAGCTTCTCCAGGCTTGCAGCCAAGGTCGATCCGCAGGGGATACTGAAAGATCCTAAGAGAGGATATCTACGATGCCGATCGTTTTCTTGCAGCCAAGGTCGATCCGCAGGGGATACTGAAAGGGTACTTCCTCTCGCTGAATCCGTGCATCTTTGCCCCTTGCAGCCAAGGTCGATCCGCAGGGGATACTGAAAGTATCGCTTCAATAATCCGATCTTGCTAGCGGATGTCCCTTGCAGCCAAGGTCGATCCGCAGGGGATACTGAAAGACGTAGTTCGCTTAGCCATGCGTTCAACCCCCGCGGCTTGCAGCCAAGGTCGATCCGCAGGGGATACTGAAAGGGAGATCCGCTTTCCCTACCTCGGCGCGGTAGGAACCTTGCAGCCAAGGTCGATCCGCAGGGGATACTGAAAGGGAGGAGCCGCCCCGCCTCGACGGCCCGGTTGAGGGCTTGCAGCCAAGGTCGATCCGCAGGGGATACTGAAAGCGGTAAAGTAGGAGGTGAATCATGCGCGCGTACCGGCCTTGCAGCCAAGGTCGATCCGCAGGGGATACTGAAAGGCCTCGCCAATCAGTCGGATAAGTTCCTCCTGCCGGCTTGCAGCCAAGGTCGATCCGCAGGGGATACTGAAAGAGAGCGATTGGAAATTTTCCAAGAGCGCGAGGCCGACTTGCAGCCAAGGTCGATCCGCAGGGGATACTGAAAGATGCACGGCAACCCCCGCTGTACTGCCGTCGCCGGTCTTGCAGCCAAGGTCGATCCGCAGGGGATACTGAAAGACACAGATTATTTTGACGCGGCTTACGCAAATTGGCCAGACTTGCAGCCAAGGTCGATCCGCAGGGGATACTGAAAGATGCTGGAATTGAGACGGTGCGCATTTGGCACACGCCTTGCAGCCAAGGTCGATCCGCAGGGGATACTGAAAGGCACGGAAACACGATTGTTTACAGCTGGGCTCCGCGCTTGCAGCCAAGGTCGATCCGCAGGGGATACTGAAAGATCGCTCACCTCCATAAGCTGGTGCCGCCGGGGATGGACTTGCAGCCAAGGTCGATCCGCAGGGGATACTGAAAGTGCCGGCAATGGCCAGCACAATGGCCATCACCAGCGCCTTGCAGCCAAGGTCGATCCGCAGGGGATACTGAAAGATCGCTCACCTCCATAAGCTGGTGCCGGCGGGGATGGACTTGCAGCCAAGGTCGATCCGCAGGGGATACTGAAAGTTGATTCAATGGCAACGGGACCGCCCCCCCCTGGGCGACTTGCAGCCAAGGTCGACCGCAGGGGATACTGAAAGTCGGCTGGTCGTTCGCGGATCGCGATTCTCACATAACTTGCAGCCAAGGTCGATCCGCAGGGGATACTGAAAGCATTCCGGCCCGCGACCTAACGCCCGACGAAGTGGTTGCAGCCAAGGTCGATCCGCAGGGGATACTGAAAGCGCATCTCGATAACCCTAATCAACTGTTCCCTCCGATCTTGCAGCCAAGGTCGATCCGCAGGGGATACTGAAAGATGGGTCATTATCGTCGGGATTGGAAACCTATAGGTCCTTGCAGCCAAGGTCGATCCGCAGGGGATACTGAGTGACTGTCCGGTGAGCGGTGGGAAACGGGCTGGCTGAAGCCGGTGCCCGAGGCCTTGGGCCGAGCGACGGCCTGCACTGCCTGAAGCTTCCCAATGCGGTATCATGCCTCTGCGACCACT
>Ga0078972_1017391_pt1 | contig 10334 bp, 8 predicted proteins | sample YelNatPaOPGAMG01_FD_67568 | JGI IMG/M metagenome (GOLD analysis project Ga0078972, IMG submission 67568) | Hot spring thermophilic microbial communities from Obsidian Pool, Yellowstone National Park, USA - OP-RAMG-01 (SPADES assembly) (version 2) | ecosystem: Environmental > Aquatic > Thermal...
AGTCGGCGGCGGGCGGCCTCTTCACTTCGGATGCCGGCGTCAGAGCCGGAAATTACATTACGGTGCCGAACCAAGCCGTCGATGAGCGGGGGAATATCGCTGTCCCTTACGCGGGGGAAGTCAGCGTGAAGGGCCGCACGCCGTCCGAGGTGCAAAGGGACATCGTCAATCGGCTCAAGGATCGGGCGCTGGAGCCGCAGGTGCTGGTCGCATTGGCTGACCAGCGCACCTCGCTGTACAGCGTCCTCGGCGACGTTCACAACGCCGGCCGCTTCCCCGCCAGTACGTCGGGCGAACGTATTCTCGACGCCATCGCTCGCGCCGGCGGTCCCGGCAACCAAGGCTATGACGTATGGGTGTCGCTGGAGCGGGCCCGTCACCGCGCGAGCATTCCGTTCGGCGCATTGATGTACGAGCCGGCCAACAATATATTTGTCCAGCCGAACGATGTTATATATGTCTTCGATCAGCCCCAAACCTTCGTCGCGTTCGGCGCGGCCGGCGCTCAAGGGCAGTTCAAGTTCGACGGTTGGCGGCTTTCGCTGGCCGAGGCGCTCGCCAAGCAGGGCGGTCTCAACGACAACCAGGCGGATCCTGCCTCCGTCTTCCTCTATCGCGGAGAAACCCGCGAGGTGGCGCGGCAGCTGGGCGTCGACGTCAACAAATTTGAAGGAGGCATCATCCCCGTCATCTATCAGCTGAACCTGCGCGATCCCGCCGGCTATTTCCTCGCCCAGGAATTTCCGATGCGCAATAAGGACGTCATTTTCAGCTCCAACGCCGGCGCGGTCGAAACGACGAAATTCCTGACGTTCCTGCGCACCATCATGGCCACCGTGAACGATCCCATTATCTACGCGACCAACGCCTTCTTGCTCGAGACCGTGGCCAAGGGAACCTCGAACACGACGATCGTCACCACCGTGGCGCCCATCACCACCACCACCGGCCAATAGGCGGTCTGCGGCGCCGATCTCAGGAAGGCGCATTCGGTCTTGGCGTTTCCCGCATTTGCAAGCGACGCCGGAACGCGCTCCGCCGGGCGTCGGACGCCGCGGCCTGGCGATCCGATCGCCGGATTAAATGGGCGCATTATTTAATTCGTTTTCATCTTGATTAACTAAATTGGCTATGGTTTAATTAATTCTTAACGAAGTGATTGACAGGCCGATTTTGCAATGAGTGCATTTCCGCAAATTGCGCCGGTCCGGCCCGCGCGCCAGATTGCCGCGCCCCAGCTAAGCTTGACGGGGAGCCAACCACGGCGCAAATGGCCCGTCCGCTTTCAGATGATCGAACCGATCGTCATTTTTATCGACATTGGCATTATTTCCCTCGCGAGCGTCTTATGCGGATGGGCGGCGAATATAGACGGCGAGGCTTTCAATCCGAGCAAAGCCGCTGGCGCCGCGATCCTGGTGGCGTCGCTTTTCGTTTCTCTCTTAAAGGTCCACGGGCTCTATCGACCGATGGAACTCCTCGCCTGGCGCCATCAGGTCGGGGCGGTCGTCAAGACCTGGGTGTCCGTCCTGTTCCTGATGGGGGCCGCGTTCACAGCTTTGGAAATCGTCCGCGGCATTCCCCGCGCCGCGGGGCTTTTCGCCGTCGTCGGGCTGTCGATGCTGATCGCGGCGCGCTTCCTTATCAAGCAGGTCGTGTGGACGGGACTGCGCGGGCGTAAGTTCGCCGGCCGCAACGTCGTCCTGGTGACGGAGCGGCCGGGCTCGCCTTCCACGGGCGTCGAGCAGACGCTTGCAACCTTCGGCTGCTCGGTAATGGAGAGGTTCGCCCTGCCGCCGGTCGGCGCGGGATTGAGCCAGCGAAAGCGGCTAAGCGCGCGCGTGATCGAATGTGTCTCGGGTTCCGACGTCGAAGAAATCATTATTGAGGCGGACCCGAACCGATGGTTTGAGCTGCGCTCCTTCGTCGGCGACCTAAGGGTGCTGCCTTCTCCCATTGCTTTCGCGCCGACCGGCGCGGCGGCCGAACTTTTCAGGCGCCCGACCCGCAATCTCGGAAGCTCGCTATATGTCGACCTCCACCGCGCCCCTCTCACCCTGACCCAATGCGCCGCCAAGCGAACGCTCGACGTGCTGGGCGCGAGCGGGGCGTTGCTGCTTCTATCGCCGGTGCTGGCGCTGGCGGCGATCGCCATCAAACTGGACTCGGCCGGACCCGTTCTGTTCAAGCAACAACGCTGCGGCTTCAACGGCCGGGCCTTTACGATATGGAAGTTCCGAACCATGTCGGTTCTCGAAGACGGGTCCTCCGTCGTCCAAGCCCGCCGTTTCGACAAGCGCGTCACCCGGGTCGGCAAATGGCTTCGTCGCACGAGCGTCGACGAACTTCCGCAATTGCTCAACGTGCTTCAGGGCTCGATGAGCTTGGTCGGGCCACGGCCGCACGCCCTGGCGCACGAAAATCAGTTCGATAAGAGCGTGCGCAACTACGCATTTCGCCGCCGCGTCAAACCCGGATTGACCGGCTGGGCGCAAGTTCACGGCTGCCGGGGCGAGACACCGACCAATGAAGCGATAGAACGGCGCGTTGAGTACGACCTATGGTACATCGACAATTGGGATTTGCGTCTCGATCTTGGAATATTGCTGCGCACGCCCGTCGAGGTGCTGCGGGCGCGCAACGCATTTTGACCGGCCTGCCATACTCCGCCGTTCGGAATACGCCGCTCGGGCGCGCTCGCTGGATCACATAAAGCGGCGCGCGGCCCGCATTTGAATTCTCTCTATTCCGGCCGTGGCGGAGTCCCGCCTTATAAACGGACGACAAAATGACTTATTCGGAAATGCGAAAATCCTCGAGTTTGTGGCCGGAGGCTACCGCCGCCAATAGCCAGCGCGGTCGCTTGCCTCTTCCCGACCAGGTTTCCGAGGTGTCCGGATTACGATATCGGGGCAACACTTTCGGGTATTTTCGACGCGGCTTCCGGTTTCCCGGCGGCCGCAAATCGGCGGTCGTCTCCATCCCATCGGCGCCGGGATGCAGAATGGCGAGTCGCTTCTCCAGCTTGCGCTTCTGGTCAAGGATTCGCGCCGATAAAATCGCGCTGATTTCCTCATGGAGCGACCAGAGTTCGTCGATAGTCATCGAGCCTAGCTCGTCTTTGTCTAGCAGCATCCCTCCGCCCCGACGTTTCGCCGTCCGCACACGCGAATATAATCGGCGAATGCTTATAGCGCCGCAAATTTGGTGCGCAAGGCGATTTCGAAGGTCGCTAACAACAAATCACGTTGTCCATTTGGCGCGCAGGCGCCCGTCGATCTCGATAATGGCAACTTGAAAGGCGTGAGGTCAGGCCGCGATTGAAAGATGCGGCAATATATTCCTATTTTTTACAAAGCGCGCTTTTTCGCTTGGCGTATTCATAAAATTATGCATAATCAGATCGATAGAAAACGTCAAAGACGAGTCGCGAGAAGATTTATCAAGGGCGATTATTTGAAGGCGTTCAATATTGATTATATAATGAAGGCGACGGGTGCGCCCGAAAAGCTTTGCGGCGACTTCGGGAGCGCGGCGCCAGTTAGATCCGAGCGCGGTCCGGAGCGCCCCTCGGATTTCGTTGGGCGCAATCATTGCTCACTTGACTTCTCAGCGAGCGCGCAATGCGAATTAAAGATATCGAATCCATGAGCTTCGAAGAACTGTGGATCCTCCACGAGGAACTGACGAAGCTTCTTGTGGAAAAAATGGCGGCCGAGAAATCGGAGCTGGAGAAACGGCTGGCCTTCCTCAGCAGATCCGGGGATTTGTCCGCCGCCCCGCCGCAGATCGGCAGGGCGCTTTCCGAACCGGGCTTGGGCGCCGTCTCCTCGACCGGTTATCCGAAGATTCCGCCAAAATACCGGAACACATCACCGCCCTACGAGGCGTGGTCCGGCCGCGGAAAGCAGCCGCGATGGCTCAAGAAAGCCCTTGATGCGGGCGGCAAACTGGAAGACTTCAAGATAGTCATTAGCACGGACGTTGACAGCGCGCGCAAATAAACGGCTCCGAGCCGGAGGCCGAGACTCTACGAAGTCTCATGCCGCCGAGACGAGGTCGCAAGTGTTCAGGCCAAGCAAGCTCAATCGGATTCCGTCGAGGAATCTCCAGCATGGCGCTCGGACAGCGGGCGTGAACTCCCTTCTCCAGTCGATTTCGAATTCCGGAAATCTCGTGCAGAAGGAATTCGCAGAGGTGAATTTGCGATGCAAGCATATCCGGCGTATCGGGCGCGGAGCCTAAATTCCGTAACATTACTTGTGCTTCTTTTATCGAATTCAAAGAACGATCAACGATGATAAATTCGGCTCTTGCCTCGTTGCTGGCGTTCTGCATAATGGATACTCCCGAAAAACTCTTACGTTCCACTCTCAAAATCAGTCGTTCGCTTTATTTTGGCATCTAGTTTTTAAACATTCCGGGCCGCCATTCTTGCAAACTCGCCACATAGCGTCAACTTATTTTTGATTTTTTTCGTAAGAGGATTTCAGAGCCCTTTGCGGCCCAAAGGGGGCGACGTGTCTTTGTGTATAAAACAAGTCGTATGTTTTCAATAGTGCGACGAAAATCTTACTTTTGCGCCATCAAAGAAAAAGAAACCTGCCCGTCGAGCGCCGAGCGCGCCATGCCTGCGACAACTGGCGAAAATCGGCGCGGGCGCTCGTTGCATAAATTTGGTTATATTCCTTGTCGCTCGCGCCCCGAGCGAATGTAATTGCTCAGCCTCTTTGGCTTGAGGCGGCGGGTGCGGCGAATTGACTTGGGAGCGTTGAAGGCTCTGGTGCGGTGAGAGCGAATGTGAATCTCCGGGTCGATAACGACGGTTCCAGACCTTTCCGGCCTTTCGCACGCTCAGGAGGATGCGTTGATCGCCGCGCCGATGGCGCAGGTCGAGGCGCTGCGTCTCCCGGTCGCGCTCTCGATAGCCGTTGCGCAGGGCAAGCCGATCAGGCGACCCTTCGCCATGCGCCGCACCGCTCTTCAGCCGCTCGCGCGCTACGGCGCTAGGGAGGGCGCGCTTCGCGAGCGGCTCGCTACCGACGAGCTACATCACCACGGGGTATACGGCCAAAAATAATCAGATTTGACTGCTCCTGGGAATCCCCTACGATTCAACTCGGGCGGATACCGCCCTAAATGAGCTTCACATGCCGCAATATCCAGTCCAAATCGGCGATCCGGCGCCGTGGTTCTCCGCCAGTTCAGGAAGCGGTCCTGAACCTGTCGCCTTCGATGAACTGGCTGGCCGCGTCATTCTACTATTCTTTTTCGGCGCCGCCGCGCAGCCCGACGTCGCGACGACACTCTCGTCGCTCGACCCGAGCAGCGAAATATTCGACGGAGATCGATTCCTCTTTCTTGGCGTCAGCCACGATCCGGACGATTTTGCGCAGGAGCGCGTGCCCAATCAAATTGGCCACATCTATCTGCTGGACGCCAGCGATGACGCTGCGCGGCGCTACGGGGTCGGGGCTACGTCCACGAGCGTTTTTCGTCCCACTGCATTTCTGTTAAGCCCAGCATTGCAGATCCTCGATATAATACCGTTCGACAAACCTGAAGACTTCGTTCGTAGATCTGCTTCGGCGCTGCGCGCACTCTTGACACGGTATCCCAGCGAGCAGAACGTACCGATGATCGTGGCGCCCAATGTCTTCGATCTGGGCTTTTGTCGCCAGCTTATCGATTTATACGACGCGGCAGGCGGCCGGGAACTTGGCGCGATCGAGAAAAACGGCAAAATCGTCGAGCGCTTTGATCAACAACTCAGAAAGCGTCTTGACTACTACGTCGCGGACGAGGCGGTGATCGCTCGATGTCGAGAGTTGATCTCGCGTCGTCTTTTGCCGCTGGTTTATCGAGCGTTTCAGTTCAAGGTGACTCGAATTGAGCGTTATCTCATTGGTTGCTACGACGCCACGACAGGGGGCTATTTCCGGCCCCATCGAGACAATACTGCTCCTATCGTGGCTCATCGCCGGTTCGCAGTGTCGATTATTCTAAATGACGATTTCGATGGCGGCGCCCTCGCCTTTCCTGAATTCGGCCGCAAGACATATCGCACGGCCCCGGGCGACGCCATTGTCTTTTCTTGCGCACTGCTGCACGAGGTGACGACAGTGACGCGCGGCCGCCGATACGCGTTCATCTCGTTCTTGTACGACGAGGCCTCGCAGCGCATGCGGGAGGAATTTATGAGGTCGACGGCCGGCGCCGCGCAAGGCGGTCGCCCCTAGAGCGGCGTCCGAGCGCAGGGAAACGCCGGGGGTTCGCAATTTGCGCGGGCTCTGATTCAAGCTGTCTGCCGGGGCGGAGGCCGGCAGGTATGGCGAAGCCGCTTTCCCTCGACCTTCGGAACCGGGCCTTGGCAGCGGTTCACGCTTGGGCAAGCCATAGAGAGGCGGCCGAACGCTACAACGTGAGCACGGCAAGCATGAGCCGTTGGCGGGCGCGCGAGCCAGAACAGGGCGACCCTCGTGCGAAGGCTATGGGCGGCGACCGGCGCTCCAAACATATCGAGGCGCACCATGCGGCTCCCACTCCGCCTTGTCCTCCTTGGTTGTCCGGGCCCCCCGCTTGGACAGACGCCGTGCGCGGGACTTGGGAAAGCGTCAAGCCGACAACGCCGAACGCAGCGCTTCGGCTTCCTGGATATCGAGGCCCGTTCGATGTTCGAGTGCGCCTTCCACAATCGGCGTCAACAAGTTGAGAGCCTCCGCCGCATGTCCGTCGTCGGCGAGGAATTGCGCCAGATCGCGCCCGGCTCGCAAAAGATACGTTCCGGCGCCTTGCCGGCGCGCGATTTGCATGGCCTCTTCGAACGCGCGTCGGGCCTCTTCGGGACGGCTCCTGCGCACACACAAGCGACCAACGAGCCGCTGTAGTTCGGCGAAGGCGAAGACATCTCCGTGCCTGTTGGCGGTTTCAACGCCGTCCGCCAGCGCCGCTTCTGCGCATGAGAGGTCGCCGACGCAGAGCGCGGCCTCCCCGAGGTGGGACGACCAGGTCGGGATGTGGAGCGCGGCGCCGGTCTTTCTCCAGGCGTCGATCCCAGACTTTAACTGGGCGAGGCCCGTGAGATCGCTGGCGCCGCAGGCCAAGGCCAGGCCATGTTGGATCTCAAAGGCGGCCGACCAGAAGACGAGGCCTTGTTCAGCGCAATACTCGATCTGCTCTTTGGCGAGAGCGGCGCACAACCGGAACTCGCGGCGCAGAATCCGCACCTGGCCAAGGATTGACGAGGCGAACGCCACCATCAACGGGAAGTTCATCTGCCTGGCGAGCGACAGCGCCGCCTCGCTCGCGGCAAGCCCCGAGTCGGTCAATCCCCGAACCGCCAGCGACCAGCCTTTGTACTGCAGCGCGACAATCTGCGGCTCTTCGCCATGCCGCGCGAGATTGGCGCCGAGCGGCGCGTCGCCGCTCTCGGCGATGCAACGCTCGAACACCTCCGTCGCGCGAACGAATTCCCCCTTGTTCATCAGGGTGGACCCGACCGCCCGCAGCGCGAGACCTTTCTTCTCCGCGCTCGCGTCCTGCGATGCGATCGCGTCGAGCCGTTCCGCCAACGCCAGGGCGCGATCGAGCTCGCCCCGGTCGTAGAAATAGTGCCAGAGACCCCGAGTGCTCGTGAACGCCGCCTCCCGATTGGACAGGGCTTCGGCGAGCCGGCCCGCAACGTCGTAATTGCGTCCGACCTCGTCGGACGCGTAGCCGCGAACGGCGAGCAGCGCCGGCCCCATCGCAAGGCGGAAGGCGAGCTCGCGTCGGTCGCGCTCCACGCACGGCGGCAGATCCGCGATCAAGGCGAGGCCGTTGACATAGCTCTCGACAGCCTCGCGGTCGGCGAACCTGCGCTTCGCTCGCTCGCCCGCGCGGCCCCACCATTCGATCGCCATTTCGTAGAGACCCGACCTAGTGAAATGAAGCGCGACCACACCGGGCTCGCGCTCGGCGCGTTCCGGAAACCGGTCGCGCAGGCTTTCGGCGATCCGCTGGTGAAGTTGTTGGCGGCGGCTTTTGAGGAGCGTCGCGTAGGCGGTGTCCTGCACAAGCGCGTGTTTGAACGTATAGGTCGCCCGAGGCGGCTTGCCGTGGCCGAAGACGAGTCCCGCCGCCATGAGTTGGACGAGCCCCTCCTGTAGAGAAGCTCCTTGAACGGGTGAGACCGCCTCGAGAAGGTCATGGGAGAACTCGCGGCCGATCGTGGCGCCGATTTGTGCGATCTCCTTGACCGGCGCCAATCGATCGAGCCGGGCCATCAACGAATCCTGAAGCGTCGAAGGAATAGCGAGCGGCGTCAGCGCTGAGGCGAGCAAGTAGGATCCGTTTTCTTCGCGCAGCAGGCCGGATTCGAGCACTGTCTTGGTCAGTTCCTCGACAAACAGAGGAACGCCGTCGGTCTTGGCGACGATCTGCTCCAAAACCTCCGCAGGCAGCGCCTTGCGTTGCGCGACGCAGTCGATCATCGCCAATGCGTGGCGCCGGCCAAAGCGACCCAGCGCCAACGAATGGACATGCGCTGGGCCGATCCAAGGCGGCGCGAACTCTGGGCGAAACGTCACGACGAGCAGGGCGCGCAAGCCGGGCGCGCGATCGATGAGCCGACTGAACACTTCGAGCGAGGAGGGGTCGATCCAGTGCGCGTCCTCCAGCAACGCGAGCACCGGCGCGTCTTTAGCCAAACCCTCGAACAGCGCGAGCAGCGCGCCGATCAGACGCTCCTTCTGCTCCGCCGGCGACTTCTCGAGCGGCCCGTAGCGTTCTTCGAACGGAACCGAACACAGCGAGGCGACGAACGGAACTACGTCCCGCAGTTCGACCCGCGAGCGCCGGGCCATCGCCTCGAGCTTTTCAAGCCGCGCCGCGGCTGGCTCCTCGGCGACGAATTCCGCGGCGCGCCAGATTTGGCTGACGATCGGATAGAACGCATCGTTCAGGTGGTGAGGCGAGCATTGGTAGCGGATCGTCACATGACGTTCGTCCGCGACCCGTTCGCGCAGCGTGGCCAGAATGCGCGACTTGCCGATGCCGGCCTCGCCCGAAAGGAGCGCAACCTTGCCTTCGCCCGCGCACGCGTCTCGCCACCGCTCGATCAGCGAGGCGACCTCGGGCTCCCGGCCGACGAACGGCGTCATCCGGCTCGACCGCGAGGCTTCGAAGCGGCTTTCCGCCCGCGCATCGCGCAGGACCGCCCAAGCGCCGACCGGCGTCGCGAAGCCTTTCACCTCTTGCGGTCCCAGCGATTCAAGTTCGAAAGCGTCTCCAAGCAGGCGGCGCGTGAGGTCGGCGATGAGGACGCCGCCGGGGGCGGCCAGCGCCTGCAGGCGCGCGGCCAGATTGGGCGTGTCGCCGACGACCGCCCGCTCCTGAGCCGATCCTTCGCCCACGAGATCGCCGACGACCACGACCCCGGTGGCGACGCCGATGCGCGCTTTGAGCGGCTCTCCGGCCCGCGTCTCGAGCTTTGCCACGGCGTCAACGAGTTCGAGCCCAGCCCGCACGGCGCGCTCGGCGTCGTCTTCGTGCGCCTGCGGAAATCCGAAATAGGCCAGGACGCCATCGCCCATGAATTTGGCGACGAAGCCGTCGAAGTGCGCGATCACGCCCGCGCAGCAATCCTGGTAGGCGCGAATGACCTCGCGCATGTCTTCGGGATCGAGGTGAGCCGACATGGCCGTCGATCCGGCGAGGTCGCAGAACAGGACCGTCAACTGGCGACGCTCGGCCGCCGCCTCCACCGTTTCGGCCTTCTCTGCCGCGGGCGGGGGCGACGCGCCGCCCCCCGTAGCGGCGTCGGGCGTTGGAGCCATTGCGGACAGCTCGGCGATCGCGGTCAGCATCCTGCGGCGATGTCCGACGATCACGACGCCGAGGTCTTTCAGATCCTCCGCCGTCAGGCTTCGCAGCACCTCCTCGTCGATTTCGTTGTCGCGAAAGGCGCCTTCGTATTGTCCGAGGTCGATGTTTCGAAGCCAGTCTCCAACGTCCATCGCCACGTCCTCGCGACATCCACCGTCGCCCGCGATCGCAACATATTAGCACAGCCGATAGGTCGGGGGGCGAGATTCAGCGAAGCATCGCTCGGCGCCCTTTCCGCGCCCTCCGGCCATCGGTCGGATCGACTCAACGCAGGCCTTTGCCCGGCGCCCGATCACGACCGAGTCGTAAGGTCTCGCGCAACTTCCTGCCCGAGGCGGACAACTTCGCTGACGAGCAGATCGAGATCCGAGCGGCGCGTGCGGTGGTTGGCGATCGCCACGCGCAAACAATGCATGCCGTGGACGGTCGTATCCGAGACGGCCGCGATGCCCTCCTCTTGCAGCCGAACC
>Ga0078972_1017395_pt1 | contig 10333 bp, 11 predicted proteins | sample YelNatPaOPGAMG01_FD_67568 | JGI IMG/M metagenome (GOLD analysis project Ga0078972, IMG submission 67568) | Hot spring thermophilic microbial communities from Obsidian Pool, Yellowstone National Park, USA - OP-RAMG-01 (SPADES assembly) (version 2) | ecosystem: Environmental > Aquatic > Thermal...
CGTTGAAACGGCGGGGCAGACGCCGCCCAGGGGCGAGATACTCGACGTCTTTTGCCCCGGGGACGGCCCCCCGTATCGGATGCTAATTTTGTAAGAAAAAGGTGTAAAGATAAATACTGATGGTATTACTTTAACCGGTTATTATGTTGATACCACAGGAATAAATGGTACTAAATACTACTATACAGTTCAGGCAGTTGATAATGCAAATAATGAGCAAATAAGAGGTAATAATCAATCTTCTGCTGCATGTGATTCTTCTGTCCCTACCCCTCCTAAGATAAGTTCTTTAACACATCCTGATGATAAAAATAGTACTAATAATTCACCGGAATTTAGCTGGGTAGAATCAGTTGACCCTAATTTTACAACAGGAGGTGGTACAGGAGTTAAAGGATATTATTATACATTGAGTTTAAACTCTAATGAAGAGTATAGTTCTCTTTGGAATTGGACAACTTCTTTAGAAGCAAAGTTTAGTAATGTAGAAGATGGTATATTATATTTTTGTTTAGTGGGTGTAGATAATGCAGGGAACATTAGTAATGTTTCAAGGTATAAAATTTCTATAGTTACCAAAGGTATTTTAAAAGGCATTATTTTTGATAAAGACGGCATTACTCCTTTAAAGGATATAAGGATTGATCTTATTAAAGATGGAAAGAATATAGCTTCTACAAGAACAGATTTAAAGGGCAACTTTATTTTTGATAAAGTTGGGTTTGGAAGTTATAAACTTAAAATATTTAAACCAGGATTTAATCCAATAGAAACTGAAGAAGTTAGTTTAAATAAAGATAGTAATGTAGTTTCTTTTAGTAAATCTTTTAATAGCCAGCAAAATATTAGTATTGGTGATGTTGCAAGTTATCCTAATCCATGCAAAGGAAATACTATAACTTTTGTATATTATGTTGAAAAACCTTCTTTAGTTTATATTGATATATATAATTCAATAGGTGAGAAGGTTGCTACTTTAGAAGATACTCAGATTATTACTGGATTTCGTGAGACTAAATGGATATTCTCAGATATTTCTACAGGAATATATCTTTATTCTATAAAATTAAAAGAGTTTGATACAGGGAATTTTGTAAAGTTTCCAATTAGAAAATTATCAGTAGTTAAGAGATAAAAACATGTAAGTAATTAGATGGAGAGACAATGGTATTTTTAATTTTTAGTTTCATTATTTTAGTTTTTAATGTTTATGCTAATAATAGTGGTGAAGAACTTTCTGCTATTCCACATTTAAGAATGGGAGTTGGAGCAAGAGCATTAGGTTTAGGTAGTGCTTTTGTAGGACTTTCTGATGATGCTACAGTAACTTACTGGAATCCTGCAGGTTTAGGTAAGATAAGTATTTATAAGATTCATATTTCTAGTATGTATACAAAAATGGCTTATGATAGAGTTTATAGTTTTCTTAGTATATATGAAAAGTTAGAAGAAAATTACGGTGGTGTAGGATTAAGTTGGCATAATTTTATTGTAGATAATATTGAAGAAAGAGGAGAGAGTGGTGAATTAAAAAGTTTATTTAATTATTCAGTAAATACTTTTACAGTTTCCTATGGGAATAGTATACTTGATAATTTTAAAGGAGGAGTGAATTTAAAATATTATTATATTAAGGTAGGAGTTGACTATGCTTCGGGAATAGGGTTTGATATTGGAAGTTTATATAAGCCATTTGGGCCATTATTTCAAATTGGTTTGGTAATACAGGATGTTAATTTTGGAGTTTATTGGAACAGTGGAAGAAAAGATATAATATATCCAGTAGTAAAATGTGGATTTTCTTATAATATCATTTATGAAAAATTTATTCTTGCTGCTGATATTGAGAAACCTTTCAATACACGATTTAAGACGCATTTTGGTGCTGAGTACTGGTTAAATGAATATTTTGGAATAAGAGGAGGGTTATCAGAACTTAACTTAACAGCGGGAATTAGTTTTAGGATTACTAATTATCAAATTGATTATTCATATTTTCTTGATAATGATAATTTAGGAGATATACATAGATTTTCAATTTTAGCATATTTTTAAAGAGATATTACAGATGAAGAGGATTAAATGTAAAGAAATAAGATTAAAAAGATTGTTTAGATATATTTATCTTAAGTTGGTAAGAACAAATGATACACCTCCTAAGGTAGCTTTAGGAGTTGCAATAGGTGTATTTTTAGGGATTTTCCCAACTTTTGGAGTTGGATTGATATTGGCTTATTTTCTTGCATGGTTATTAAAAGCTAATAAGGCATCTGCAATATTAGGTGGTTTGATTATGAATCCCATTACAACACCTTTTTTTTGGAGTATTTCTGCTTTAATTGGTGCAGCAATTATTGGAGGTAAAAGGGAAATTATTTTAAATGAACTAAAAACAGGAAAAATTTTCAAAGCAATTGGACATAGTTTTTTAGCATATATAATAGGTAACTTAATAATCTCTTTAATTTTCGCAATAATTTCATATTATATTGTTTTTAAAATTTTAGAAAAAAGAAAGAAAAAACTTTAAATTTTTTAAAAAATATGGTAAGATAAAAAACAGCATATAGTATATATAGAAGAAGAAAAATCCTGTATATTGATGCTTAGGAATTTCAATAACGTTGTTTGAAAATTAAACACTTGATAGGCAAAATCTGGCTTTGCCAGTTTTGCCAAAGAGAACGAATGATTTCAATATAACGAAGCAGGAGGAGAGTATTGAGAGGGGACTTTAGTTAGTCCCATCTCAACTATCTTGTTGTTGAAGGGGGTAATTATGAAAAAAATATTATTATGTGGTGGAATTATTTTAGCATTTTTTGGTTGTTCAAAAGATTTGGAAAGAACTAATCCACTTGATCCAAATTCACCAAATTTTGTTAGTAATCAAGTTATAGAGGGTAGAGTTTTTGATAGCACTACTGGAATTCCAATTATGAATGCACAGGTTAGCACAGAGCCTGCTACAAAAACTGTTATGAGTAATGATACAGGAAATTATCAGATAACAGATGTAAAACCAGGGGATTATAGATTAAAAGTATCTGCACCATACTTTGTTTCTTTTACTTCAAATATTTTTACTGTTACTTCTACTCAGAAATTTGTTATGGATATTAGTATGAATCCTAACATTGTTTTTCAAGATTCATTTGATCCTTATACTCCTGCTCTGCCTCCACCTAATCCTCCATGGGTAGTTGATGTTTCTGGAGGAAGTGCTATGGTAGAGGTTCCACCACCACCAGAGCAGTTTACATATGGTTGTAAATTGTATAGTGGAAGTACAGCAGGAAATTATGCTAAGATTATTAAGACACTTCCTCAAGGTCCTGCATTTAAGGTAGTTTGTAAGATGTTAGTAGATAAAAATAATTCTGCAGCAGGCGAAATGAGGGTTGCATTATCAGATCTATCTTCGGTATATAATGTAGAATTTGGATTTGCATATAGTGTTGATAAACTTGGCGTTAGGTATTCTACTCCTGCAGCAGGACCTGTATCAGATTTTCCATCAGGTTTATCAGTAAGTAACTATTATATTTTTATAATAGAAGCAGATAATGGGAGTAATACAGTAAACTTTTCCGTAAAAGATAAAAACAACAATCAGTTATATGTAAAAAATAATATAACTATATGGTCAGGACCTACTTTAGATTTTGCAAATTTTTCTGCTCAAATAAAATGTGACATTGGAGCAGAAGATGCAAATGGATATATTGACGATATTAGTATAATAAGGAAATAATGAAAAAAAATATCATAAACATAGGTTTAATTGGTTTTGGGGTTGTAGGTTCATCTGTTGTTAAGATATTACAATCTAATTCTAATAAGATAGAAAGCAGGATAGGTGGTAAGATTAATTTAAAATGGATAGGAGATAAGGATATTGTAACTCCCCGAAATGTAAATGTTGATAGAAAGATACTTACAACAGATATAGATAAGATAATAAAAGATCCGGATATTGATATTATAGTAGAACTTATAGGTGGTATTGAACATGCTTATAAAATTATTATGTCTGCTTTGAAAAATGGGAAACATGTAGTAACTGCGAATAAGGCAGTACTTGCTAAATATTGGGAAGAAATAATGACAACAGCAAGAGAAAATAATGTTGATATATACATAGAAGCAAGTGTGGGAGCAGGTATTCCTGTTATTCAAGCATTACATGACGGCCTTGCAGCAAATTATATTAAGTCAATATATGGAATTGTAAATGGGACAACGAATTATATTTTAACAAGAATGCTTGAGGAAGAGAAAGATTTTAAGGAAGTTTTAAAAGATGCTCAAAGGAAAGGTTATGCAGAATCAGATCCAACGAATGATTTGGAAGGAATAGATGCTGCAAATAAAATAGCAATCCTTTCATCTATTGCATTTGATACAACAGTAGATGTTAAAGATATATATGTAGAAGGGATAAGTAGAATTACTAAAAAAGATATTTTAGATGCGAAGGAATTAGGTTATGTTGTAAAACTCCTTGCTATTGCTAAAGACACTGGTGATGAATTAGATGTTAGAGTTCATCCTGCTTTAATATCTTCTGAACACCAACTTGCTTCTGTTGATGATAATTATAATGGTATATATATAATTGGTGATGCTGTTGGACCTGTAATGTTTTATGGCCAGGGAGCAGGTGGAGATTCTGCTGCTTCAGCAGTTATTAGTGATATTATTTATATTGCGAGAAACATAGTAAATGGAGTTGCAGGTAAAGTTCCAAGTATATTTTTTAAAAATGACAGAATAAAGAGGAAGATAAAACCTATAGGAGAAATAAAGTTTAGATACTTCTTAAGATTTATAGTTGTTGACCAGCCAGGTGTACTTGCTTCTATTTCCGGTATATTGGGAAAGTTTAATATAAGTATTTCATCGGTTATTCAAAAAGAACAACAAAAAGGGAATAAAGTGCCGGTTATAATTATGACTTATGAAGCAGAAGAGAGAAATATGAAGTTATCTTTAGAAGAGATAGATAAATTACCTGTAGTAAAAGAAAAAACTTTTGCAATAAGAATGGAGAAAGCAGAATGAAAAATGAAAGTTTTATTTATAGAGGAGTAATTGAAAGATATAAAAAGTATTTACCTGTTACAAGTAAAACTCCTGTGATTTCCCTTCTTGAAGGAAATACTCCACTGATAAAGGCGGATAATTTATCAAGGGTTATAAATAAAGATTTGGAGATATACTTAAAATATGAAGGAGTTAATCCAACAGGTTCTTTTAAAGACCGTGGGATGACCATGGCAATATCTAAAGCAAAAGAGGAAGGCTCAAAGGTAGTTATATGTGCATCAACTGGTAATACATCTGCTTCTGCTTCTGCTTATGCTGCAAGAGCGAATATGAAATGTGTTGTTATACTTCCTGAAGGTAAAATAGCATTAGGAAAATTGGTTCAAGCACTTATGCATAATGCTTTGGTTTTAGCAATAAGAGGAAATTTTGATGATGCTTTAAACATAGTAAAAGAAATATCTTCAAAATATAAAGTTACACTTGTTAATTCAATAAATCCTTATAGAATTGAAGGTCAAAAAACTGCTGCATTTGAGATATGTGATATTTTAACTCCTGATTTTCAAGCAATGCCCGTTGGGAATGCAGGAAATATTACTGCATATTGGAAAGGTTATAAAGAATACAAAAAAGTTGGTAGGATAAAAAAGTTGCCTATTTTATTAGGTTTTCAAGCAGAAGGTTCAGCACCAATTGTTAGGGGTTATCCAATAAAAAATCCAGAGACAATTGCTACAGCAATCAGAATAGGTAATCCTGCTTCATGGAAGAAGGCAGAAGAAGCAAGGGATGAATCAGGTGGGTTAATTGATATGGTAAGTGATGAAGAAATTATTTCTGCATATAAGATGATTGCTTCTTTAGAAGGGGTATTTTGTGAACCTGCTTCTGCATCTTCTGTTGCTGGTGTAATTAAGTTGACGAAAAAAGGATATTTTAAAAAATACAAAAGTGATAAGAAATTAAAAGTAGTATGTATATTGACAGGACATGGTTTGAAAGACCCTGATAGAGCAATAAAAGTTTCTAATATGTTCAAAGTTGTAAAACCAAAGACAGAAGAAATATTAAAGTATATAAGATTACATTAAGAATATTTATAGACAAAATATCCTTAAATCCTGTAAAAAATGAAAGAAATATTATATTTAATTATAAATTTATTTAAAGATTGAAATAACTTAGTGAGGTTAAAATATGGGAATAGTATTAGATAAGATGCCGTATATTGTTGAAAAAATGCCTGGAGGTCAGATTTTATTGACTACAGTTGATTGGGCTATTGATTGGGCTAGAGCTAGTTCACTTTGGCCGCTTACTTTTGGATTAGCATGTTGTGCGATAGAAATGATGTGTACAAATGTCTCAAGGTTTGATTTAGATAGATTTGGTGTCTTCCCAAGACCTACGCCAAGACAGGCAGATTTAATGTTTGTAGCAGGTACAGTAACTAAAAAAATGGCTCCAAGAGTTAAAAGATTATATGAACAAATGGGAGAACCTAAGTTTGTTATATCAATGGGAAGTTGTGCTAATACTGGTGGACCATTTTATGATTCATATTCTGTTGTAAAGGGAGTAGATAAAGTTATACCTGTTGATGTATATGTAGTAGGTTGTCCTCCAAGACCTGAAAATTTGATTCAGGGGATTTTAAAGTTACAAGAAAAAATAATGAAGAGAAGCATTAAGAAGGAAAGTAAAGAAAGAGAAAAATAAAAAATGGATAAGCAAGAGTTATTAAATAATATTAAAGCAAAATTTCCTTTGATTGAGGAATATAGATATTTAGAGGGGTATGTTACTGATGAGACCTTAACATTGAAAGTTCCAAAAGAAATTCTACTAGATTTATGTAAGGAATTGAAAAACAATAAGGAATTTTCTTTTGATTTTTTAATGTGTCTTTCGGGGGTTGATTATTTAGATAGATTTGAAGTAGTTTATCATTTATATTCTATGGGATTAAAGCATAAATTAGTTTTAAAGGTTAGTATTGATAGACAGAATCCTGAAGTTGATTCAGTAGTTTCAGTGTGGGCTGGTGCAGACTGGCATGAAAGAGAAGTTTATGATATGTTTGGTGTAATATTTAAAGGTCATCCTAATTTAAAAAGAATATTACTTCCAGATGATTGGGAAGGATATCCATTAAGGAAGGATTATGCAAGAGCGCCTGACCAGTATGACTAATAATAGCGAATTTGAAGAATTTTATTTAAATATGGGACCTCAACATCCAAGTACCCATGGTGTTTTACATCTTCTTTTAAAAATGGATGGAGAGGTTGTTACTGATGTTGTAGTTGATATTGGATATTTGCATAGAGGAATGGAGAAATTAGCAGAGAAGCGAACTTATCAGGCGAATATTGCATTAAGTGATAGGTGGGATTATTTGTCTTCTATGAATAATAATTTCGCTATGTGTTTAGCAGTGGAAAAGTTAATGAAGTTGCAGATACCGAAGAGGGCAGATTATATAAGGGTTATAATGGCAGAGTTAAATAGGATAGCAAGTCATTTGGTTTTATTTGGTACTTATGGATTAGATATGGGAGCATGGACTGCTATTTTATATGGTTTTAGAGAAAGGGAAAGAATAATGGATTTATTTGAGTCAGTTTGTGGTGCAAGACTCACTTATAATTATTTTAGGGTTGGTGGAGTCTCAGCAGATTTGCCAGAGGGATTTATTGAAAAAACTAGAGAATTTATTAAATATTTTAGAAAGAAGTTAAAAGAGTATGATGATTTGTTAAGTAATAATGTGATTTTTAAGGATAGAGTTAAAAATATAGGAATTTTTTCAAAAGAAGATGCAATAAATTATAGTTTAAGTGGTCCAAACTTGAGAGGTTCAGGTATAAAATTTGATATTAGAAAAAATGATACCTATTCAGTTTATAATGAATTTGATTTTGATATTCCTGTTGGAAGTAATGGTGATGCGTGGGATAGATACTATGTTAGGATGAGAGAAATGTATGAGAGTACTAAAATAATTGAACAGGCATTGGATAAATTACCTGCTGGAGAAATTTGTGCTAAAGTTCCGAAAGTTATAAGACCTCCTAAAGGTGAAGTGTATGTAAGAACAGAAGCACCAAGAGGAGAACTCGGAATTTATTTGATAAGTGATGGAGGGACTTCTCCATATAGAATGAAAATTAGAGGTCCTTCATTTGTAAATTTACAGATTTTGCAGAAAGTTTTAAAAGGATGGAAGATTGCTGATGTCGTTGCAATTTTAGCAAGTATTGACATTGTTTTGGGTGAGGTTGATAGATAATGAAACAATTACCGGGTTTAGAATATATATGGTTAAAATTAATAGAAATTTTTGAAAAAATTTGTAGTTCTTTAGGTATTCCTTACTTTTTTGTGTTTATAATAGAAAAAATAGTGTTTGGAATAATCCTTCTTATTTTTATTTGTATTACAGTTTTATTTTTAATATGGATGGAAAGGAAAGTATCTGCTCATATGCAATCAAGGTTTGGACCTATGGAAACTGGAAGATGGCATGGATGGGCACAAACTATTGCAGATATGATAAAACTGCTTTTAAAAGAGGATATTATTCCAGAGAAAGCAGATAAGTGGGTCCATAGAATAGCACCTATTGTAATATTTGTTCCATCTCTTATGGGATTTTTAGTCATTCCATTTGAGAAGAATTTAATTGTGCAAGATTTAAATCTCGGTATTTTAATTATATTTGCCTTTTCTGGAATAGCAGTTTTAAGTATAATTATGGGAGGCTGGGCTTCTAATAATAAATATTCATTACTTGGAGGTATTCGTTCTGCTGCTCAAATGGTGAGTTATGAAATTCCTTTAGTCCTTTCTATTTTAGGTGTTATTATGATTACTGGAAGTTTAAAGATGACTGATATTGTTAATGCTCAAAGCAAATTTTGGTTTTGTTTTACTCAACCACTAGGATTTATAATTTATTTAATTTCTGCTACTGCTGAAGTAAATAGAACTCCTTTTGATATTCCTGAAGCAGAGTCAGAATTAGTTGCTGGTTATAATACTGAGTATAGTGGATTGAAATATGGATTTTTCATGCTTTCGGAGTTTACTAATATGTTTATTGTATCTGCTGTTGCAACTACTGTATTTTTAGGTGGTTGGATGGGTCCTATACTTCCTCCTATAGTATGGTTTTTACTTAAAACATATTTAATTGTATTTTTATTAATGTGGTTTAGATGGACTTTTCCTCGTTTAAGAGTTGATAGATTGATGAATTTTGGTTGGAAATATCTAATTCCATTAGCATTTTTTAATATCTTTATAACAGGAATGTTTATTTTGCTTATCCACTGAAAGTGGATACAATGATATAAATACTTATCAAAACATCATTGAAAAATGATATTTTGCTTATCCACTGAAAGTGGATACAATGATATAAATACTTATCAAAACATCATTGAAAATGATATCTTACTTATCCACTGAAGGTGGATATAAAAATTAATTTTTTGTGAGAGGATTGATTTTACTTAAATGAAAAAATATTTACAAAATATAGTAACTGGTTTAGTTAGTCTTATAAAAGGAATGATTGTTACTTTGAAATATTATTTTATTAAGCCAATAACAGTTCAGTATCCACATGAAAGAATAGCAGTTTCTCCCCGTTGGCGTGGAATATTAAGGCAAATTCGTGACTCTAATGGCGAAGAGATTTGTGATGGATGTGGAATATGTGCAAGAAACTGTCCTACTTCCTGTATATCTATGGAAGTTTATAAGGATGAAAAAACAGGAAAGAGAAAAACGAGTTCTTATGTGATAAATTTTGGAAGATGTATGTTCTGTGGTTTATGTGTAGAATCTTGTCCTAAAAAGTGTCTTATTCATACACCAGATTATGAATTCGTATCTTACAATAGAGATGGCTTAATATTAGGTAAAGATAAAATATTAAGATGAATAATTAGAAACTTTACTAAAGATTGACTATTACTTTTAATGCCGGGATGGCGGAATTGGCAGACGCGTACGTTTGAGGGGCGTATGGGTTTTCCCGTGTGGGTTCAATTCCCACTCCCGGCACCAGGGGTTATTTCTGAAGAAGGTAAAAAGTGATTTCTGTCTTCTTTTATTTTTCTCAACTATTCTGTCTCTTTTAATCATTATTGTGGTCTACATCTATATGTTTAAGAAAGTTTTATGGGTTTTTGTTATGAAATAGTTACATCCTATTGTTAGAAAATTAATTTAAGTTTCGTTTTGTTTAGTGTATAATAAAAGTTGAGTAGGA
>Ga0078972_1017396_pt1 | contig 10333 bp, 16 predicted proteins | sample YelNatPaOPGAMG01_FD_67568 | JGI IMG/M metagenome (GOLD analysis project Ga0078972, IMG submission 67568) | Hot spring thermophilic microbial communities from Obsidian Pool, Yellowstone National Park, USA - OP-RAMG-01 (SPADES assembly) (version 2) | ecosystem: Environmental > Aquatic > Thermal...
CGGCCTATCGGCCGGCTCTTCGTCTCGGTTGCCGTTGCCGTTGCCGTTGGCGAGCGCCTTTTCGACTTGCTCAGCCGCAACGTTGTACAGCTCCGGGTTGTACGGGAAGGCCTTGCGCTTGCGCTCCTCGATCGCGTCCCAGTCAACTCCTAAGACGTCGGCAGGATCGCGCGGCCCGTCGGCATCGCGCGGCTCATGGGCGGCCATCGGGCTCACCGCTTTCGACTTCGTCGAGAAGCGCGGCCGGCTCGCCCTCCCAGCCTAAAGCTCGCGCCAAGCGCTCAAGCTCAACCGGATACGGCACAACGTGGCCGTTCTCGGTCTGTCCCACACGAGACGGGTGAATCCGCGCCAAGATGCCAAGCGCGAACTTTGTCAGGCCTGCCTCTTGGCGAAGTTTCGTTATGCGGCGTACAATCATTGTGTTGCTCCTTTCACGAGGGTTTGCGCTCCTTTCGTGACGGGTTGCTCCCTTCAAGATGCGCGTTTTAGCTCAAGAGCCGGTACAGCCTTAGCTTAAGACGCGCGTCACCGAAACGGAATGCCCGAAGGCCGCGGCGCTCGGTAGTCGCGGCCTTCGGCCGTCTTGGCGCGCGCCGCTCATGCCACTTCGCTCCCCGCTCGGTAGCTACGCCGGCGCGCGTCTCTGCCTTGCGCGGCACGCACGGCCATCAAGGCGGCCCACAAGTCTGCCCAAGCGGCCCAAGCGTCGGGCGCGCCGCTCGCGGTCGCTCGGTCGCGATACTCGCGCTCAAGGCCGGCGAGCGCGTCTTGCACGGGCGCAAGACGTTCGGCGAGCGTCGCGCTCATGGCGCGCTACCCGCGCTTGCCGCTCGGGCCTTGTCGGCGCCGCGCTCAAGGTCGCGTATGTAGGCGTCGAGGGCGGCTTCACGGCAGCGCAAGAGGCCTTTCTCGCCTAGGCGCGTCACGGGCAGTCGGCCTTGGCGCAGCCACGTGGCCGCGGTCACCTTGGAGATACCGAGACGGTCGGCGACTTGCTCCGGTGTGAGTAGCCTTTCGGTTTCGCTCATTCCTTACTCCTTTCGGGCGAGCTAAGCGCTTTTAGCGCGAAGTACTGCTTGGGGCCGATAAGGATGCGCGCCGGCACGTAGTCGGCCGGCATCCCTGCCCGGTGAGCGGCGGCGATTCCGAGGTACCCTTCCTCAACTACCTTCACGAATTCGCCGTTGCGCACTTCGGCGAACAAGCGGCGCGGGTTGCCGTTGCGGTCGTTGTTGGTCACAAGGTGTAGCCATTCGCTCATTCGGTATCCCTCCTTTCAGTAGGGCGCCTACAGGGCGGCCCTGCCGCCTCATGCTTCTTAGCGCTACGTTACACTACTTGTCAACGCCTGCGCAAGGTCGCTTGCCGGTCTTGCGCCAAGTCGGGAAGCGGCAGAAGGGCGCGGCGGCTGCGAGAAGCGTCTTTGTGGTATCGTCTCTCCATCGCCGTTGGTATGCCGGCGGCGCCCAAGTCGCGACTCAGGCGCCGTCGGCTTTCTTGTAGCTCGGGGGCCGGCGGCCGGCGGCCGGCGGGCGCGCGATACCGTTGCGGCGCCTTTCCGTCCGGCCCGGGTTGTACAATCGTCGGCTTTTGCGCGCGCCAAGCGGCGCCCGCCGTAATGCTCTTGCGGCGGCGCCTTTCCGTCCCGCCCGGGGGTGTAGAATCGTCGGCTTTTGCGCGCGCGCCGGCGGGCGCGCTACGGGCCGAAGACTTGCCGATACGGCGCGCGGCGGCGTGGCGCAGGGAAGGGCCGGCTTGCCAGTGTGGGCGATACGGCCGGCCGGTCACGCGTCGATCGCGGCGCCTTGGCGCCGTTCATGCGCCTAGGCGGGCCGGCCGCAAGACGGGGCCGGCGGCGGGCGCGGCAGGCGTCTTACTCTTCGGCGGCGGGCAGGATAACGCGCCCTTCAAGCGTAAACCGCAAATATGGCCCGTAGAGGCCCCTAAAACGCGTTGCTACGCCCTGCGCGTGTACTTGGTCGCCCGAAGGCCTGCGAGCGCGTTTTAGGGGCCTTCTCGCGCGTTTTTTGGCGGCTGCGACTTCGGCGGGGGCGCCGCTCAAGCGTAAATCGCAAATACGGCACGTAAAGGCCCCTAGAACGCGTTGCTATGCCGTCCGGCAGTAACTACACTCCCAAGCGGCTTCTCGCGCGTTTTAGGGGCCTTCTCGCGCGCCGTTTTAGGCGTCTTCGATCGCTACGCCCGGGAAGGCTTCCTCGAAGTCAACGCGGCGCTCGGGCAAGCGCGCGTACAATTCGAGCGCTTCCTCAAGGTCGAGCGGCCGCAAGTTATCGCGCTCACCTTGCCATGAGGTCAGGTAGCACGCGAAGTAAGCGCCCTTCGGTGTGCGATAGAGGAATGTTTGCCGGCCGCCGCGCTCCCAGTTGTGGCCGTCCCAATAGTCATCCCCTGCCAGTAGCGTGGCCTTGTCTGTGTCGTAGCGCCGGCGGTTGATGATCGCCTGCATACTGCGCGGCTTCATGGCGAGCTCCTTTCTCCGGGCTATGCCGGGCGCCCGAGACTATGCTCAGGCTAGGTTGAGTAGTGGCTCACTTATAGCACGCGGCGGTGACGGATGGCAGCTTAGGGCGGCCTAGAGACGGCAAGGCCCCGGTTGCCCGGGGCCTCACCGCTGAGGGAAATGAAACCTAGCTCGCCATCCTCTTTCGCCTTGCGGCCGGGCAGGATAGCTTGGCGGGACGGAGGCCCCGCTACCCGAGCTTCTCACGTGGTCATCACGTGCTCTTCTTCACCTTCAACAAGACCGCTGCATCAGTGTCGACCGGCTTGCCAGTGGCGCGCATGAGCACGCCGAACTTCACGCGGCCAAGGTCGCTCACTTCGTCGCGAATCACCTTCGCTTGCTCGTGCACGGCCACGGCGTAGGCGCGCTTCCAGTCGCCGAAGGCGACGGCCAAGGCGTCTTGCGCCGGATCCGGGGCCGATTCGGCCTCATACACTGGCTTGCCAAGAATGCGCGGCGTGCCGGCGGCGTCGAAGGTGACAAGCGGCGTGGTCGCGCCACTGAACGGGGCCGGCAGTTGCATGAGCGCCGACAACGTAGCCGGCGAGCACACAAACGAGGCGTTAGCGCGGTAGCCGGGCTTCAAAGCCATAACGAGGCTCACGATATCGGCGGCGCCGATTGTGCCAACGGATGCCGTGGTCTTCACGGTGTAGCCGGCTCCGACGGTCATGGCGCCCGTCGGGTGCGGCGAGACGCCGTCGCCGATGATCAGCTGATTGCCCAGCTCGGTCATCACGGCCCGAGCCAGCTCCTGCACGAGTAAGCCGGCGCCCTGAGCGAAGCTATCGAGCCACCGCCACGTGGCGGTCCAGTAGCCGGCCAGCTCGTGCGTCTCAAGCGTCACAGGCTCGAACGTTGGCGCCGTGGCGGCCGCAACGGTGCCGGTTTCTGACATCCACCCCGTGACGCTGCCGGGGCCAAGCACTGGCACGATGGTGCTCGGGTCGGCACCAGTTATCGTGTACACGCTCGCCAAATCGAACAGCGGGTTGACACTGCGGGCCTTCTCCAGGATGGCCTGCACGATAGGCACATGTAGCACGCCGGTGCCGTTGTCAGCATCGGTGAGCGCGCCGCGAATCTCGCCCGTGCGCAGGTAGGCCTCGAAGTCGGCAATGAGGCCACCGCTGCCGGCGGATGCGCCAAGCTCGATGACGTTGCCGCTTGCGAAGGCGCGTTGCAGCTTGCTTTGGTCGAGCAAGGTACGCACCTCACTTTCGAGCGCTTCCAGCTGCCCTTGCAGCTTGATTGCGTCTTGCACTTGCTCTTCGGTTAGGCTGCCGCCGTTCTTGGCGGCTAGGGCGCGTTGCCGGTCAGTAAGCTCGAACATTGCCTTCAACAAGGCGTGTACGCGGTCTTCAGCGCCCTGCGCGTCTTGCAGGTTCGCACTCATTTTTCTCTCTCCTAGGTCGCGTTGCTTCGCTTACGTGGGCTTACGCCGGCGACCCGCCAGCTAAGGCCCTGCGACCGCTCGCTACTGCCTCGCGGCCCCCGCGACCCGCGGGGCTTGTCCAGCGGCGACCCGCCACCGGCACGAGGCCTCGTCTCTGCGGCCACTTTGAGAGTAGCGCCTATGTCACTGAAACTTCTGTCGCGTCTTCGCGCATCCGCCGGTAAACGCGCAGGGCGGCTTCAAGTGCAAGGTCGTTGCCGGTGTACACGAAGACGCGCACGGCGGCGTCAACCAAGGCTGTACCGGTTTCGTCTGAAGCGGCCTCTGCCAGCGGTCGTGACTCACCGACTACTTCGGCGACGCGCGCCGCGGCGGCCTGCCGGCGTAGCAACGCCTCTCGGACTTGCGGGGCGAAGACTTGCGCGCGGCCTAGCGCGATCGCTCGCTTCTCGCGCGCCTCGGGGTCGGCAGTGTCGTCAGGCACGAAGCGCAGCTTGATTTGCGCCACGCCGGGCTCGTCGGCAAGCCCGGCGTCTTCGACGATGTATCCAGCCGCCTCGAGCTCGTCGAGCACGAGCGCGCCAACGGCCGTGGCTAGGTCGGTGCGCGCTTGCGTGACCATGTACTCGAGCGCGGCCGGAGCTTCGAAAGCCTTAGCGGTCATGGCTCGCTCCTTTGCCGTCAGGGCGGCCGTTGAGCGCCTCGCGTAGGGAGCCATCGATCACGTCGCCGAAATGGCGTCGCAAGGCGGCCTCAATGACGGCCGCGATATCAACAAGGCGGGTTGCCATAGCCGGCCGCACGCGCCTTGCAACGCGCCGAAGCACTAAGACGGAGCCGCGCAGCGCGAGCAGCTCCCAGACGGCCGCTTCATCGGGGTCGCGCGGCACGTGGAAGATCTCGTCAAGGAAGGCGGCTCCAGGGTCAGGCGCGGGCAGCGTCTCGCGCCAACGCCGCCACCGGTGGCGGCAGGCTTCGGAACAGAAGAGCTTTGGCCGGCCGTGCTTCTGCGGGGCGAGCTCCTTTTCACACCAGAGGCAGCGATTGATGTACGTCATGGCTTGCGCTCCTTCGCACTTTTCGGCCAGCGTAGCGCGCATGTCACCGGTTCCGCCGAAGCTAACGCCGGCCACAGTCGCGCCGAAAGCGGCCCGCGGCTCGCCATACATTTAGGCTCACGAAGAAGCGCCTAAAGGACGGCTTGCAGGCTCAGCGAGGCGCGCGATCGCGCGGAATAGGCACAGTTCTGGCGACGCGATTTCGCGATGTCCAATTTTGGGCTCGCGTGCAGACTGGCCTGCCGCGTGGTTCAAGGAAAGGCGCCAGAGATTTACCCCCCTTATCCACCCGGCGGCCTTCGGCAGGCACCTAGGACGGCAAGGCGGCGAAGAGACAGTATTGCAGCGAGTAGTAAGGCGGCCTAGGTAGAACGCGACCTCCAGGTGTTGCGCCCGCAACACCTGCCCGACCTCTCAATTGTCAACTCGTTGACAGTTCCCGGCCGCGTACCGACCTCGCAATTGCGGACACCTCCGCAATTCACCTTCGCCCTCGCGCGCGCGCGCGCGTACTTCCCCTGCGTTCTTCGGCGTTCTTCGGCGGCCTTCTGCGGCCTTCGAACGTTCGTTCTTACGAACACTTGTTCGAAGAACGCAGAAGAACGCAGAAGAACGCAGAAGATTGTATGTTTGCTGGTATCGCGCGCGCGCGCGCGTAAGAGGCTGCGTTCTTCGGCTGCGTTCTTCGGCTGCGTTCTTCGGCTGCGCTGCGGTCTTCGGCGCTCATACGTCGGCTCCAGGTAGCCGCCACTGCCAGCCGGCGCCGTAGTCGCCCTTGGTCTTTTCGACGCCAAGCCGTTTTCTGGCGCGCCAGAGAGTGTCTTCGCTGATTCCTCCTTCGGCGGCCTCGTCGATTAAGTCGCGCGCCGGATGCCACTCGCCGTCAGCGAGCGCCGCGCGCAGAAAGTCCATCGCGGCTTGCATCCCAGGCGATTCAACGTGACGCACGCCGCCGAAGGCCGTCGCCACGTCAACGGTGACTGGCAGCGTGTCCCACTCGACAACGCCGGTATCGGTGCCTTCACCGCCGATATCGGTAACGCGATAGCCGATGCCGGGCGGCTTGTGGCCGACATTGAGCTTAACGGACAGTAAGACGTTGCGGCCTTCAACGTCGGGATCCGGTGCGGCTCCGAGAACACTCCGCGCGGCGGCCGTGAAGGCGAGCGAGCCAGAAGCGCGGTAGAGCGCGTTGGCGGTTGTGTTGTTCTTGTTCAAGTGAAGCGTCGCCAACACGGCCACGCCTAGGTCTTCAGCCATGAATGCCAGCGGGGCGAGCGCTTGTCTGACTTCGGCGTCCTTGTACGAGTCGACGTGCTGTAAGTAAGGCGTCAGCGGGTCAATCTCGACGAGTGCGGCCTCGTATTGCTCAACGGCCTCTCGCAGCATTGGCAGATCGTCGAGCAGGCTAAAGGCGCGCTCGCCGCCATCCTTGCCGCTCCGCACGCCGCGTAGCGCGAAGATGCGCGATACATCGGCGCCCATCCGGTCGAGACGTGGCCGCAAGGTATCGGCGAGTCCGTCTTCGGCCTGCAAGATAATCACGTTGCCACGTGGCGCCCGGCCGCTGCCATCAGGCCACGGCTTGCCCTTCGAGACGCGCGCCGCGATATCGGTGAGTATGAACGACTTAGCAAGGCCCGGGTCACCGATGAGCAGCGTTAGCTTGCCGTTAGGGATGCGCTTCGGCCACAGCCACGTGATCGGCTCAGCGGGCACCTCGTCAAGCGTGTAGAGAATCGGCCTATCGGCCGGCTCTTCGTCTCGGTTGCCGTTGCCGTTGCCGTTGGCGAGCGCCTTTTCGACTTGCTCAGCCGCAACGTTGTACAGCTCCGGGTTGTAGGGGTAGGTCTTGCGCTTGCGCTCTTCGATCGTGTTCCAATCAGCCGCCACGACGTCGGCAGGGTCGCGCGGCTCATCGGCGGCCATCGGGCTCACCGCTTTCGACTTCGTCGAGAACATCCAGCAGCGCGGCCGGCTCGCCCTGCCAGCCTAAGGCTTGCGCCAAGCGCTGCAGCTCGACCGGATACGGCACAACGTGGCCGTTCTCGATTTGGCTCATGCGAGACGGGTGGACATTTGCCAAGGCTCCTAGGCGAAACTTGGTGAGCCCGGCCTCTTGGCGAAGGTGGGTGATTCGACGTACACTCATTGTGTGTTCCTTTCTGGCACGTTCTTTTGGCTCTACAGCTTGCTCAAGCCGAGTTTAAAGGGCGTGTCACCGAAGCGGAAGGCTCGAAGGCCGCGGCGTTTCCGTCACCAGGTAGCCGTGGCCTTCGGCCGCTTCGGCGCGCGGCGCTCATGGCGCATTGCCCTTGCGCGCCACTTGCGCCACGCCGGGATCGTTCTCAAGGCCGCGTATGTAGGCATCGAGGGCGGCCTCACGGCAGCGCAAGAGGCCCTTGGAGCCTAGGCGCGTCACGGGCAGCTTGCCTCGGCGTAGCCAAGCGCGCGCCGTCACTTTGGTGATACCAAGGCGTTCGGCAACCTGCTCCGGTGTGAGCAATCTTTCGGGTTCGCTCATTCTGTTCTCCTTTCAGGTAGGGCGCTCATAAGGCGGCCTCTGCGGCCGGCTCATAGAGCTCGTTTAGCACGAGGTAGCGCACGGTCGAGGCGTACCATTGCCCGCCGCGTTTGGTAGGCACGGCGTCGGCATTCAAGCGGCGCGCGATCGCGGCGAAGCTCATCCCCTGGCCGGCCCACTCGCGGATGCGCTCGACCGTGGCGAGCTCGCGCCGATGCGCCTCAAGCCGCGCCCCTTTGCGGCGGTAGCCATATGGCGTTGGCGCGTAGGCTTGGCGTTGGTCGCGCTTGTACGTCAAGGCTTGTGCCGTGCGCTCGCTAATCAGGGCGCGCTCGAACTCAGCGAAGCCGGCGAGCATGGTGAGCATCATGCGGCCCGTGGGGCTCGCCGTATCCATCGCGGCGCCGCCCATATCGACAAGGTGCAGAGCCACGCCGGCGCGGTTCCACTTCTCTGTCAGTGCCAGGGCGTCGGCGGCGTTGCGAAACAGCCGGTCGAGCTTGAGGGCGACAACGTGCGCCGCCTTGCCGGCTGCGATTGCCTGCAGCAGTGCGGCGCCGCCCGGGCGAGCGTCCAGGTGCTTGAACGCGCTCACGCCTTCGTCGCGGATAACGTCCACGACTTCGAGGCCGCGCATGGTGCAGTAGGCCCGCAGGCGTTCCTCTTGGGCGCCCAGGCTCACGCCTTGCCGCACCTGCTCGTCGGTTGACACGCGGATGTAAAGCACGGCGCCCATACTCCCCACCTTTGCTTTGCCTGTCCTCTTGTGGCTGGAGTGCTTCATGACGCTACACTACACTACTTGTCCATGCTCCCGCAAGGGTTGCGCGATTTACACAACCGAACGGTTTTGTACGGCGACGCCGTGATCAGCGGCGATAGCGGAAGATGTGCGCTCGGCATCTGGGTCACTTTGACCCACTTGTCTGCTCCCGCCCCAGCTCGCCTTCTTCTCCGCCAGATAGCGGCGGCGGTGAGGGAGGCGAGCCGCAGTGCGTCGTCTTCCGGTAGCTTTGGCTCGCGGCGCGCGGGATAGGACTTGCCGTCAAGGCCGCGGGTGGCGGCAGGTGTCCCGGAAGGGACACCTGAAAGGTCGCGTTCTACCTGCGACTTCGTGACCCCCACAGCGCCCGCAATCGCGCGCAGCGAGTGTCCCTCTTCGCGCAGCGCCTTCACCACCGGCAGCCGCTCCGCCTTCGGCATCGCCCGCCGGTCCTCGTTCAGCGTCCGCGCGATTTCGCGGCCCTCATCTTCGTCCGCGACCTCGATGATGTTCACCGGGTACCTGATGCCGAGCTCGTCCGCGATTCGGGCGCGTTGGTGGCCGTCGAGAATGTTCCCGTGCTGGTCCTTAGCGACAGGTACGAGCACGCCGAAGCGGTCGATGCTTGCGCGCAGAGCCGATTCGACAGCGGGAGAGAGGTCCCCATACAGCTGGTACTTCGGGGGTGGTGCCATGCTAGAATTCTTCACGCGGTCACGCTCCGTTCGTGGTCGCCACGCTCCCGGAGCCCCATACCTCGCGGGAGCTCTTCTTCTGTGGCGCCGCGATCTCCACTCTGAGCGCCGCCACGTGCGCCAGGGCGGCTTCCGCGTCGCGGACCCGCCCCTCCCAGTAGGCAGCGTTCTCCGGGTGTCGGGCCAGCATGCCAGCCCGATGACCGCGCTCCGTCACAACGAAGGCTTCGAGCGCGGCAAGGCGCTCCTCGGGCGTGGGCGCGAAGAGGGCGCCGGCGCTCATGTCGCTCGCCCCCGTGACCATGGCCATCCGACCTCCGGGTAGAGCATCGGCACGATGAGATCGGCCCGAGCCATGAACTTGCCGCCGATCTGGTAGCAGGGCACCTCGCGCCAGGCGCCCGTCTTCGGGTCGCGCCGCGGCTCCAGCTCCTCGAGGTCGAACGCGACGCGCGCCGTGGCCTTCGCGACGCGCCGTAGGTAGCGCTTTCCCATCGGGTAGCCGAGCGTGCGCCCGATGCCCAGAAATGCCAGCGCCTCGGGGAAGCTGATCCTGCCGCGCTCGAGCAGGCGCGCGGCGTCGGGAGGAATGGGGATCCCATTCATGCTGCGCCTCCTCCCCTCGCCTTGCGCTGGGCCAGCTGGTCAGCCCATGCCGTCCAGCGATCGATCACAGCCAGGGCCTCATCCTGAGTGAGCTCGGCGTGGCTCTGCTTGCCGCCGGCACGTTTTGCGAGGTCGGCCTGGATCTTGCCAGCAGACACGCCGAGCCGACGCAGTCTGCTAGCCAGCTCGTCGAGCAGTGCCACCTGGACCTGACTCGCCGGCGGTGGCGCCTCCTCGTCCCAGTCCCACGGGACCGTGGCGGATGGCGCCTCAGGCTCGGTCTCATCCTCGCCTCGAGGGTTCTGCGAGGCGTTTTCAGGCTCAGCCTCGCCCGCAGTCTCAGGTTCAGGCTGAGGTTTACTTACTGCTCGCACCGCCGGCTCCTGTACAGACGCGATGCCGAGCCTGTCCGCAACGCGGATGCGCGCCGGTGTGGCTGTCACGGGCGAGCTTGCGGCCGGCGACGACAGCCCGGCACTGGCCTGATCCGCCTGCATGGCGACCAGCAGCTGGTCACTGCTCTTAGGCGCGAGCTTCAGGGCACGCAGGAGTACCGTCTTGCGGCCCATCGCCTCGTAATCGGTGGCCCACGGGCCGACCACGCGGCCGTCGCTGTCGCGCGGCGCGAAGCGATCGCGCACGGCATCGACCTCGCTGCGCCGCATCACCTCGACGATGCGACCGCCACGACGCAGCGTGAGGGCCGAGTAGAAAGCAACCACCTCGCCGCGCTCTGCGACGAGCTCTGGCACGTGCCCGACGTA
>Ga0078972_1017398_pt1 | contig 10331 bp, 8 predicted proteins | sample YelNatPaOPGAMG01_FD_67568 | JGI IMG/M metagenome (GOLD analysis project Ga0078972, IMG submission 67568) | Hot spring thermophilic microbial communities from Obsidian Pool, Yellowstone National Park, USA - OP-RAMG-01 (SPADES assembly) (version 2) | ecosystem: Environmental > Aquatic > Thermal...
TGAGGAACTTGAATCGAAGAAGAAATATGGATTATTCAAGGTATGCGATGCGATAAATGCGAACTTTAAGGAGATGTATTCTATAGTTTCAAATGGAGGAAGTGCAGAATTGCAACTTGAGAGACCTGATTCTCCTTTTGAAGGGGGACTTATAGTAAAATGTCAACCTAAGAATAAGAAAGTGCAAAGATTGGAATCTCTTTCTGGTGGTGAAAAATCACTTGCTGCGCTTGCTCTAATATTGGCAATCCAACAGTATGACCCCTCGCCTTTCTATTTGCTTGATGAGGTTGACATGTTTCTTGATGCAATAAATGCAGAGACAGTTGCTAAACTTGTAAAACGAAATTCTCGAACTGCGCAGTTTGTAATGATTACTTTGCGAAAGGTTACCTTAAAGCATGCAGACCATTTCATAGGAGTTACCATGCAGGGGAATGGGATTTCAGAGGTTGTAACGATGCAAACGCTTCCGAGTTTGGAAGATGAGAATGATAATGAAAAACAATCTACAAAAGATAAGTTGATGGAAGGGATAACTCATGGTTAAGAAAACCGTAAAAACGTCGAATAATGAGGAGAGCAGTATATCAATCAATCAATCGAAAGAGATGCGTATTTTTTCTGATTCATTAGGAGGAAATGTATTAGAATCAAATGTTCAAGGGGTTGTTGGCAGTCCTACTCATTTTCAGAATGTAGATGAGTTAAATAAACTGGAGAATGTTACAACAGAAAGTACAAAAAATTTGAATGGAAAAGAGAATTCAAATCAAAATGGAGAGAATGGAAGTATAGAAGAGAGCGTGCTTTCTCATTTGCTTTTTCATAAATCGATAATATCAGACAGAGATACAGGCGAACGTCTGAATGAATATCTGAACATGGTCCGAAGTTTGCAGGCAGGTTCGCACATTTCTATAAAAGACCCATTCGATAAATCTATTGCCCTTATGTTTGAATTAATTATTAACAATAGAATGAACCCCTGGGATGTGGACCTTGTAAAATTTTCTAATCTTTATATGGAAAGAGTAAGAAAAGAGAATGATATTGATTTTGTAACCTCAGGGAAGATAATATTTATGGCTTGGAGTATCTTGAAACTACAATCAGATGACCTACTTGCACATTCTGAAACAGTCGAGGACCACGAAGAGTACGAACCACCCCCGGCTTGGACAGAGAATGTAACTGATGTTGACCAGGCATTTACACAGAGGGTTTTAAGCGGGGTATCTGCGCCTATAACCGAGATGGTACGCAGAAAGGGGAATAGACCTGTAACCTTAATTGAATTAGTATCTGCGTTTGAAGAGGCAAGGAAAGAGTCTGAAATCCAGGAAATGATAGCAGAGCAGAGAAGATTAGCGAGAGAGAAACATGCAGTTGAGAACATTGCAAAGGTAAAGGGGATGATGCACAAGGAGAGCCTGCAGGAAGATATTGCAATGATTTTTGGCAGGATTTCTCAATATGAGGGAGAAGTGCCGATATCTAAACTACATAATGGAAGTAAAGAAGAACTTATGACTACTCTAATATCTGTTCTCTTCCTTGCGTTCTATAGAAAAATCAAAATTTGGCAGAAGGAATTTCCTAAAGGTGAGATTTTCGTTAAAAGAATAAATGAGGGGGAGTAAATTCTAATTTTGGGATAAATTAGAAATGGGACTGTCCAGATTTGAACTGGAGTCAAGTGGTCCCGAACCACCTAGGATGGGCCAAGCTACCCCACAGTCCCTTTACTGCTTGATTAATAACTTGATTAGATATTGTTGTATATTTACTTTTGCCTGAAGAAGACTTTTGTTGATGTTATCTCTGTTTTACTTTTATAATAACCGCATTTAAGTGCATTCCATAACTGTCCACAACACAGAAATATAACATAGAAATATAAATAGCAAAAGAAACCTTACAGGGTGTGAGGGATATGATGAAAGCCTACGTTGTATCAGGGACATTCAAGATGGGACTAAACAAGAAACAGAAGTTCGAGAAAGAAGTTGCATCTGAGAATGAGAATGGAGCAAAAGAAAAAGTATATTCATTGATAGGAAGCAAACATCGAGTAGAAAGAAGATTGATAAAAATAGAAAGTGTAAAAGAAATAAATCCGAAAGAGGCGAAAGACCCTGTTGTAAAATCGGTCTTTACAAAGTAGGGGATTTATAAAGGTGATTTAATGGTTAGCGAACGTGAATTACAACAATCAGTGGGGACGCTAGAATTGTATCGTGCGCAGTTAGATGCGCTAAGTAAACAAGCAGAACTATTTGAGATGTCCCACCAGGAACATAACCGCGCACTCGAAACCCTTAAGGCAATAAAAGAATCAAAAGAAGGCTCAGAGATACTTGTCCCCATAGGGGCAAGTTCATTTATTTTTGCAAAACTTAAGAGCAATAAGCGCGCGATTGTGGGTATTGGGTCAGGGATATCTGTAGAAGAGGATATCGAAACTGCAATAGAACATATCGAAAGGTTAGTAAAAGATATAGAGGGCGCAGAAGCGAAAATTAACGAAACTATATCGAAAATAGAACGCGAAGCAACTGCATTAACCCGAAAAGTTCAAGATATGTATAAAGAATTGCAAGAAGAAGAAGCACAAGGCAAGAAGAAGAAATAGACTTACAAAATATCAAATATTAAGAATGTAGATACTAATTCGGAAGGGTTGAAATGTTTGAATCTTTAAAGGAAAAGTTGAGCAATCTTAAAAAGAAAATTACTGGAGAGATTGAAGAAACTGCCAAAGTTGAAAAGACACAAAAACCAATCTCTGCCGAAAAATCGACTGATATATCTAAGGTTCAACCTTCCAAGCCGGAGCCTCAAGTCAAACAACCTATAAAAGAAGAGCCTAAGATAGCACCTAAACCACCATTAAAAGAGGAAACTGTATCTCAAGTCAAACAACCTATAAAAGAAGAGCCTAAGATAGCACCTAAACCGCCTTTAAAAGAGGAAATTGTATCTCAAGTCAAACAACCTGTAAAAGAAGAGCCTAAGATAGCACCTAAACCACCATTAAAAGAGGAAATTGCATCTCAAGTCAAACAACCTGCAAAAGAAGAGCCTAAGATAGCACCTAAACCACCATTAAAAGAGGAAACTGTATCTCAAGTCAAACAACCTGTAAAAGAAGAGCCTAAGATAACATCCAAGCCTGAACCAAAACAAGAAGAGAAGAAATCATGGTTTTCATTCGGATTTAGCAAAAAGGAAGAGGTAAAGGAAGAGAAAAAAGAGGTAGAGAAAGGAGGAAAAGAGGTTAAAAGTGCAGTCTTTACAGATAGCATATTCTCAAAAACGATAAAAGAAGATAAAGTCGAGGAGTTTTTATGGGACCTCGAAGTTGCATTACTCGAATCCGATGTTGCGCTACCTGTAATCGATGAAATTAAAGACAATCTAAAAAAGGAACTTGTCGGTAAAAAAGTTAAGTTGATGCAAGATGTCGGCGAAGTCGTTGAAGATTCGCTCCGAAATGCAATTACAAATGCTCTTTCGATTAAACCAATAGATTTCGACAGGTTTATTGAGACGCATGAAAAACCCGTTGTTCTTATGTTCGTAGGCGTAAATGGTTCTGGGAAGACAACTACAATTGCCCGTATTGCACACAGATTAAAGAAAAAAGGATATTCATGTGTAATTGCAGCAGGGGATACTTTTAGAGCAGGGGCAATAGAACAACTTGAAAGACACGCTGAAAAATTAGGTGTAAAACTTATCAAACAGAAAGCAGGTTCAGACCCTGCTGCGGTTGCTTATGATTCGATAGAACATGCGAAAGCACATAGAAAAGATGTGGTGTTAATAGATACCGCAGGCAGAATGCAAACAAATGTCAACCTGATGAAAGAGATGGAGAAGATAAAAAGGGTATCCAAGCCTGACCTTGTGATATTTGTCGGAGATTCACTTGCAGGGAACGATGCTATAGAGCAGGCAAGAAAGTTCAACGAAGCTGTGAATATAGACGCTGCGGTGTTAACAAAAATAGATGCAGATGCAAAAGGTGGCGCGGCACTTTCTATTGCGCATGCAGTCGGCAAGCCAATAATATTTGTAGGTGTAGGACAGGGATATGACGATTTGATACCATTCGATGCGAAATGGATGGTTGATAGACTTTTTGAATCCAAAGGAAAGGATGAGGCGGCAACCTAGTAATCATGTTTACCTAAAAGTCATCACGACCCCCTTCGGCTTGGGATTTTGGCTGCGTTACGAAGAATTGCACCATGTCCTCCTCTGTATCTGCATCAAATACCATAAGGGACATTTGTTTAACTTCCCTTTCATTCTTTTTTGTATGAGAAGTTAAACCTTGTGAAACTCTTTCAGTATTTTTAGTATTCTTAGTGTTATTCTTGACGCCTTGTTTTGGTGGGGCATTTTGTTTATTTTTATTCGTATTATTTATATTCTTCATATACACCGACCTATACACCGACCTCTGTCTCTTTTTTCTTTAAGATTAGAACAATAATATATTTTCTATCTGAAAATGAAGTCTGCGATTTAGTCTGTGATAGTCTGTGATTTATAAAGATTGAGTTATGCGGAGGCTTAAGAAGATTGAGTTCGATTGGCTTAAGATGATATTTGCAGAAAATTTTATTCGGAGAATAAAAAAAACGAGATTGTTCAAAGAAACCTTTTTCTACCATGTGCAAAAAGGAAAATAATTTGTATATGGAAGGGGTAATAAAATGCGTTTTAATAGTTTTAATATATTAACAATCGCACTTGTATTTATGATAATTATCGGAATCATATCGTATATCTTCATGGGCTATTCGCCCGCTGGGCATAAACCATACGAGGAGGCTGACCCTGGAGGGATTTCACTTAACTGGGATACTGATGGTGATGGCATAAACGACAGTTATGAACGTAACTTGGGCACGAATCCATATTCTCAAGATAGCGATAAAGATGGTATCAATGATGGCGTTGAATATCAATATTGGAAGAATTTGGCAAAAAAATACAATGACGATAAATATTCTCCAGAGGGGGACCTAGATGGAGATGGGATAAAGAACATATTAGACCCAGATTCTGATAACGATGGTTTAAAGGATGGGAGCGAACTTGCTAAAGGTACAGACCCATCGAATAAGGATACTGATAATGATGGGGTAATTGACGGCTTGGATAAAAATCCTCTTAAAAATTCAGATAAGAACAACAATGGATTACCTGACGATTGGGAAAGTTTAACAGGCGAGAAAGACCCATATGCAGACCCTGATAAAGATGGCATACCTAATATCGACGAATATAGGAATGGCACGAATCCGCATGCGAAAGGGAACGGAAGTTTAATTTATTCATTTTCACCGAGTAGCGAGATTTCTGATATTTTTAATAATACGAATACAGACCTCGAACAAATCATATTTTATGTACGACCAGTGTCGAACCCGAGATACTGGCGATGTTTAGCATTCGATTTTTACGATGGAAAGACTTGGAAAAGAGGTTATCTAAACGAGGCTCTTCCGTATTCTGGGAATTATATCAATGACGAAGTTAGATATTCGACATCGAGCAGGCTTGGATTTTACACAATAACCTTTTTCGGATATGCGACTGGTTTTATACCTACTGCGCTACATACAAGCCTTGTTACTGACCTTTATCCACCAGTGAATCTGAATAGAGATGCGGCAGGTTCTTTTAGCACTGATGGGAATGTTTCTATATATAGTTTTGAAAGTTGGAGTTATTTTTATTCGATGCCTGTGCTTATGAATGCAAGCACGCCCTCTTACGAATACAACACAGATTATTATCAAGTGCCGAATACGCTACCTATGCGCGTTCGCGAACTTGCGTTTAAGATAACCGCAGGTTTGAAAAGACCATACGAAAAAATGAATGCGATTCAGAATTACCTGGTATCGAATTACAAATACAATTTTAGTTTGAGTAGTTCGCCACGGCTTGGAATGAATGGAGACATGGTTGATTGGTTCTTGTTTGAGTCGAAGGAAGGTGTATCATATGATTTTTCGGGTGCGTTTGTAATTCTGTGCAGATTAAACGGGATTCCTGCTAGGGTAGCAGCGGGTTTTGCACCTGGCGAGATAGACGGTGAAAGGAGAATTGTTCGTGTTGGTCATATCCATTCTTGGGCTGAGGTTGAGTTTGCAGAACTTGGCTGGGTTCCTTTTGAGGTAACTTCGCAATATTATTCGATTGGTGGGTATTTTAGTGAGACTCCTTCGAATGGAGATTTTGGCGATATTGGAGATAGTGGAAATATTGGAAATAACGATGGAAAGAATGCTACTGATACTGATATACGTTCTGATATACGCTCAGATGGTTATGATGAAAATGTATACATGGAAAAGTTCAGTGCAAATGGTACAATTGAAGGAATCGAAGGCACAAATGTGGATTATAAAAAGATTCATGAAAAGAGCGCAGGAAACGGTGGTGGAACGTGCTCATATACGACGAAATGGACTGCTGAATACGAAGTTGAGAATTTTACTACCGAGAATGATTTTGACAACGATAAAATACCTGATATAGATGAAATAAAAAATGGCACAAACCCTGCAGAAAAGGATACCGATGGCGACCATCTTTTTGACAACGAAGAAATAGAGATTGGGACAGACCCGACATTGTCAGATACTGATAACGATGGGATAATAGACGGCTTGGAAGTGAGACTTGGAACAGACCCGAGAAAAGCAGATTCTGATGGCGGCGGGGCTATCGATGGCGACGAGTTAGCAAATGGTTTTTCACCTCTCAACTACTCAGATGATGATTTTACAAAAGATACAGACAGAGATAACTTGGCTGATTATTTCGAAAATACCACAGGGACAAATAAGGATTACAGGGATTCTGATGGTGATGGTCTTTCAGACGGATTTGAAACGAGCGAATATGGACCTGGGACTTCGCCTTTAGATTCTGATACCGATGGTGATGGTCTTTCAGATGGGTATGAGTATTATCATCTTGGAACAGACCCTACGAATGTAGATACTGATTCTGATGGCCTTACAGACAAAGAAGAGTTGAGATATGGAACAGACCCGAATTATGAAGATACAGATTTTGACGGGCTAAAAGACGGTGAAGAGGTAAGTTTGGGGACTGACCCTAGAGTGAGCGATACTGACGGAGATGGTGTTTTAGATGGTGTAGAGAAGAATGCCGGCTTGGACCCCAAATCGAAAGATACGAATAAAGACGGAATTGACGATAAACAAGAACTCGAGAACAGAGCAAATACGAATGTTACACAACCAGAAAATAAGGATAATAAGAGTACCCCCAAGCCTATTATAGATTCATCTACTTTGCAAATCTACCTACCAATGATAATAGCAACAGTTGCAATTATTCTACTGATTTTGATATTTATGAATACAAAGATGCGAAATAGAAGGATAAAAGAGATAAAAAATGTGTTTGAAATAGGTGAAAAGGAGTTGTCATGCGAAGATTTGAATGATGAAGATGTTAGGTTAGCGATTCTTAAGACATACAAAGCGATGTGTTGTGTGCTCGACAGGTTCGGTTTCGGGCGAGAATCATCTTGGACGCCTGTTGAACTTGAGCGCGCGGCATGTAAATCGCTGCCAATAGAACATTCGAAACTGAGAACCCTTACTGCGATTTTCGAAGAAGCAAGATACAGTAGCCATGAGATGGGCGTTGATGCAAGAATGGTTGCGTTACAATGTTTCAGAGGGATAAAAGAAGATTTAGAGAATGCATCTAAGAAGGATATAGGAGAACACGGCTTGGAATTAAAGAGCAAAGGTTCGAGTAAAAGTATGAATAATGGCTTGGTAAAGGTTTAAGTTGAAATATAGAAAAGAGTTAAAATGATAGAAAAAAAATGATAGAAAATGACAGAAGATAGGAGTGTGAGAACAGAAGAAAGTTCAAAAGGAGGGAGGCTCCTGGAAAATATAGAAATTCAACCATGTCAAAAAGAGTTGCTGAATAAGAAACAGAAGAGAATATGTATATTGTCCATCTTGGTAATTTTGATAATAATACTCTCAAATGGTGGAATTTATTCGATAGGTAAAGAGGGGCAGTTGTCTGCTTACTCTGAAGATTGGAACGACATTTCAGAATTGAAAAAGGTAGTTTCGCAACTTGGATATGCAACCTCTACGATAGTATCCTCGCCTGGAGTTCTTAATAAATTGAACACCTCCGCAGATAAACTTCTGATAATCGCAGGTGTGGAAAAAGAGTATGACAACTCGGAAGTTGAGGCAATATACAATTTTGTGCATAATGGTGGAGGGGCGATAATTGCAGACGATTTTGGTTTCGGAAGATGTTTTGCAAAGAGGTTCGGAATAGATTTTTCGGGTGGGAAATTAAGAGATGTGAATTATGAAAAGAATCCTATGTTTGTAAAATGCAATGCAACTTTAGGAAACGCAAGGTATGAACTCATGCTTAACGACGGAACTGCACTTATTCCTGATTATCATGGGTATTATACAACTTATGCAGATTCTTATTGGAGTGTGGTATCAGCAACAAGCAGGAATGCTTGGATAGATGAAAATGAAAATAATGTTCGTGATAATAAAGAGATAGCAATGTCCATGCCTGTGATTATGGTTGTGAAGACTGGATTTGGGGTTGCGGTGTTTATATCAGACCCCAGCATAATGATTAACGATATGCTCTATCGTGCCGAGAATGCTCAATTTTTGCAGGCACTTATTGGATATATTTTTCAGTCGATTCCGTCAAACCCATTTGGTGAGATGGAAGTTATATTCGAGGAATCAAGACATATCTCACATAATCTTTATGAAAATGCGTTATCTGGAATCTTGGGCGTTTTGGTAAATGCCACGAGTCTATCTATCTTTGCAGTTATAGTTAGCACATGCGTTTTCTTACCTTCAATTTGGGCAGTATCTCGTAGAAAGAGTATAAAACCTTTTATTCATAAAGATGAACTCGAAGAAAGGAGATTAAACATATACAACTATCCAAGCCTGAATTGGACTGATACAAACAGATTGCGTTACATTTTACTTGAGAAAATAAAGGTAGAAAATAATCTTTTAGAATCGGAATTAAAAGAGATGTCTGTTGAGGAAACTGCAAGATATATAAACGACCCGTTGCTTGCCTCGTTTTTGCGTTCGAAAGGATATCTACATGAGGAAGAAGTTTGTGCAATTCTAGACAGGGTACGTGCTTGGAACGGTCGGAACGGCTGCAATAAGTTGGAGTTGGGTAACGGCTTGGATGCTTAGCAGAAAAGTATAGAAGTCCTTGGAAGTCGTAGTATTGAACTAAAGTAAGTTTCTTAAGTTCCTTACAGAATAAGAACTAAAACATAGATTTAGAGGGTCGAAATAATAAAAATAATAAAGAATATGTAAACAAAAGTGTATTTACGAATTGAAGATTAGTTTTATGCGTTTAGTTTTAGGCTTGGATTGTATGTACAACGCACAAATCTACAATTCTTCTTCTGTTTTTCCTTTGTATTTTTGTAAGAATTTGGGAGGTATTTCGCGAGTTAAAAAGACTGTTTTACCTGCTCTTTTGATAACAGTCCCTTCTTCAATTGCTTTCTTAGCATTCACTTCGATTATAATTGGAGATTCTACCCTTTGAATACCTGCATTTTTTGCATCTTCTGCGGTGCGTGAAAGGTGTACTTGTTTTCTATCAGATGGTTTTAAGCCTGTTTCGAGTATAATATCTGCTTCTTCAAGGCTTGCAGGATAGTAGAGATAATCAGGGATATCATCAGTTGGCAGGTCTAGGTCCAGGTCAAGAGAATGTCCATAGGTAGCGCGAATTTTATCGCCTTCAACCTGATACCTCCCTTTAGGGTCTGTTTCTACGATTGCTCTAATATGGTGAGGTCTAAGCCAGTGGAATTGTGAACGTTTCACACGAACTGCATCAACGAAATTTCTGATATTAATCCAACCTTTTTCATCCATTTTAAGTCCAAATCTTTCTGGGAAATGTCTTAGTACACCAGCCATGATTCTGCCTATCTGTTCAAGTTCCTCGTCGTTCATTAAGAATTTACCTTTATCGCCGCATGTAGGACAATTTTCATTTCTAAAATAACCATGTATTTTACATTCTTTTAACATCTTTGCACCAGATTACGTAACGCAAATCTTTTATTTATTTTTTGGTTTTAAGCAATCAGTTGTAATATCCCGAAATTACTTTCCTCTCGGAGAAAAGTAAAAGTTCTCGAGAGAAGATGAGGAAACTAAGCAAGAAAAAAGTAAGGTAGAGCATAAGAGAGATGGAGAAGGGAGAAGAAT
>Ga0078972_1017401_pt1 | contig 10329 bp, 8 predicted proteins | sample YelNatPaOPGAMG01_FD_67568 | JGI IMG/M metagenome (GOLD analysis project Ga0078972, IMG submission 67568) | Hot spring thermophilic microbial communities from Obsidian Pool, Yellowstone National Park, USA - OP-RAMG-01 (SPADES assembly) (version 2) | ecosystem: Environmental > Aquatic > Thermal...
ACATTGCATAAAACTGGAAGATTAAAAGAAATAATTAATGAACTATATAAAATTTTAGAAGAATGTAGTTTATGTCCAAGAGAATGTAAGGTTAATAGACTAAAAGGTGAAAAAGGTTACTGCAGATCCGGTAAATTACCAATAGTCTCTTCAATAGGTCCTCATTTTGGAGAAGAACCCCCTTTAGTAGGATATTTTGGTTCAGGAACAATTTTTTTCACAAACTGTAATCTTTCATGTGTATACTGTCAAAACTATTCAATAAGCCAGTTAAAAGAAGGAGAAGAAATCTCTATAGAGAAATTAGCAGAATATATGTTATATCTTCAAAAGATAGGTACTCACAATGTAAACTTTGTTACTCCTACTCATTTCGTCCCTCAAATTGTATCCGCTTTAGAAATTGCTATAAATGATGGATTTAATCTCCCTCTTGTGTATAATAGTAGTGGTTATGACTCCTTAAATGTGATAAAATTATGCAAGGGGATTTTTGATATATATATGCCTGATTTTAAATATGGGAATGATGAAAATGCATTAAAATATTCCAATGCACCCAATTACACTAAAATTGCACGAGAGGTTATTAAAGAAATGTATAACCAGGTTGGAAATTTGAAAGTTAATGACTCAGGAATTGCTACTTCTGGTTTAATTATAAGACACTTAGTTTTACCAAATAATATTGCAGATTCTTTTAAAGTTATAAAATTCATTTTAGAAGAAATTTCAGAGAGTGTATATTTAAATATTATGGACCAATATAGACCTACTTATAAAGCGTATAATTATCCTGAATTAAATAGAAATATAACGAGAAAAGAATTTGAGGAGGTAATAGATGCTTTTAACAAGGGAAAAATTAGAAGAAAACGAAGAAAAATTCTTAGCACCCTATGCAATGAAAAGTATTAACTCTAAAGGTAGAAGATATAAAGAACCTGAACACCCTTATAGAACCTGTTTTCAAAGGGATAGAGATAGAATTGTCCATAGCAATGCATTTAGAAGATTGGAATACAAAACTCAAGTTTTTATTATACATGAAAATGATTACTACAGAACAAGATTAACGCATACTATAGAGGTAACTCAGATTGCAAGGACAATTGCAAGAACATTAAGATTAAATGAAGATTTAGTAGAAGCAATTGCTTTAGCACATGATTTAGGACATACACCTTTTGGACATTCAGGAGAAGAAAAACTAAATGAACTAATGAAAAAATACGGAGGATTTGAACATAACAGACAAAGTTTAAGAATCGTAGATGAACTAGAAGAAAGATATCCCGAATTTAATGGATTAAACCTAACATACGAAGTAAGAGAAGGTTTAGCAAAGCACAAAACCGATTATGATAATTCTACCTCTAAAGAATTTAATACTTCTAACCCTTCTCTTGAAGCACAGGTAGTAAATTTAGCTGATGAAATAGCATATAATAGTCATGATTTAGATGATGGAATAAAATCTGCCTTACTTAAAATAGAAGATGTAGATAAACTTGAAATCTGTAAAGAATTTTCTCAAAAAATATCTAATCTTTCATTTGAAAAGAGAAGATATCTTCTAGTAAGAGGTATAATTAATTCTTTATCTACGGATTTAATTAATGAAACATTAAAAAATTTGGAAATTTATAAAATAAAATCAGTAGATGATATTAGAAATGTAAATAAACCAATTGCAAGTTTTAGCATAGAGATGTCTAAAAAAAAGGAAGAATTAAGAAAATTTTTATTTAAAAATCTATATAAACACTATAAAGTTATAAGAATGGAAGTAAAAGCACATAAAATACTTGAAGATTTATTTAATACATATCTTAAAAACTTCGATAAGATTTTACCATCTGATTTATTAGAAAAAACAAAAAAATATTCTAAAGAACAGATTGTCTGTGATTATATTGCAGGTATGACTGATAGATATGCACTTGAAGAACATAAAAAACTATTTGACCCATTTGAAAGAGTATAGTAAAAAGATAATACTTTTATAAATGAAAGTGAGGATTATTCTGTGGTTGAGAAAATATTAACAGTTATAAGTAGTTTTATTATAACAACTATTTCTAGGTTTGGTTATACTGGTATTGTTATAAGTATGACAATAGAATCTGCTTGCATTCCTCTTCCAAGTGAGATAATTATGCCATTTTCTGGTTATCTTGTATGGGTAGGTAAATTTACATTATTCGGAATATCCTTAGCAGGAGCAATTGGCTGTGTTATTGGCTCTGTTATTACCTATTATATAGGTATTTTAGGAGGAAGGCCTTTATTAGAAAAGTATGGTAAATATATTCTGATTACTCATCATGATTTAGAAACTGCAGATAAATTTTTTGCAAAATATGGAGATTCTGCAATATTCATTAGTAGATTACTCCCTATAGTTAGAACATTTATATCGCTTCCTGCAGGTGTTGCAAAAATGAACTTTATAAAATTTTTAATATATTCGTTTGTTGGTTCATTTATCTGGTGTTTATTTTTAGGTTGGATTGGATTAAAATTAGGAGAACACTGGAATATTATTGGAGTGTATTTTCATAAACTTGATATTATTATAGGCATTCTAATTATATGTGGCATAGTATTTTATTTATATAGACATTTAAAAAAACATTAGGTATTACAAAGATTATGGACAAAAATAAGGATATAAGAGTACGATTTGCACCATCTCCAACAGGAAATTTACACATAGGAGGAGCAAGAACTGCTTTATTTAACTTTCTTTTTGCTAAGAATAAAAAAGGGAAATTTATCTTAAGAATAGAAGATACTGATATATTGCGTTCGAAAAAAGAATATGAAAATAATATTTTAGAATCGTTAAAATGGTTAAAGATAGAATGGGATGAATTTTACAGACAGTCAGAAAGAATGGAGATATACAAAGAATATGTGAAAAAATTACTTGATTCTGGTCATGCTTATAAATGTTTTTGTACAAAAGAAGAACTTGATGAAAAGAGAAAACTTTGCACATCAAAAAAGATAGCATACAAATATGACGGTAAATGTAGAAATTTAAAAGAGGATGAGATTAAAAAATTAGAAAGCACTGGCAAACCTTTTGTTGTAAGATTCAAAATCCCTGAAGGGAATGTAGAGATAAATGATTTAATCAGAGGTAAGATTGTTTTTAATAATTCTGAATTAGATGATATTGTGCTCCAAAGAACAGATAAAATTTTAACTTATAATTTCTGTGTTGTCATTGATGATGCTTTAATGGGAATAACCCATGTAATAAGAGGTGAAGACCATATATCAAACACACCAAAACAAGTTCTGCTTTATCAAGCATTAGGATTTGAACTTCCTCAATTTGCCCATATCCCTCTTATTTTAGGAATAAATAGGGAAAGACTCTCTAAAAGAGAAGGAGCTGTTGCTGTAATAGATTATAAAAATCAAGGATATCTCTCTGAAGCAGTAATTAATTTTTTAGCATTACTTGGTGCTTCCTATGAAAAAGATAAGGAAATTTTTAGTCTTGAAGAACTAATTCAAAAATTTGACTTATTAAAGATAAATAAAAGTCCTGCAGTATTTGATATAAATAAATTAAATTATTTAAACGGTTATTATATAAGGCAGAAAAAAGATGAAGAACTTGTAGAGTTAATTAAGCCACTTTTGAAAGAGTTTAATTTGAATTGTGAAGAAGAGAAACTAAAACAAATTGTAAAATTAGAAAAAGAGAGATTAAAGAAATTGTCAGATATAGCTAATGAAAAATATTTCTTTACTGATGAAATTTCCTATGATAAAGATGCAGTTCAAAAATATTCTAAAGATAAAAATATTATCAATTTATTAAAAGAATATACAAGAGAGTTAGAAAAAATAGAAAATTTTAATTCACTCTATTTAGAAAATTTTACAAAAGATTTTCTTGCAAAAAAGAATTTAAAATTAAAAGATTTAGTACATCCAGTTCGATTAGCATTAACCGGAAAATTAGTTAGTGCAGGACTTTTTGAATTAATGGAAGTTCTTGGAAAAGATATATGTTTAAGAAGATTAAATGAAATTCAAAAAATATTTAAATTATAATTTAAAAGGAGGAAAACTATGCCAGAATTAAGACAAAATCGTGCTACAAAAGAATGGGTTATAATTGCAACAGAAAGGGCAAAAAGGCCCGAGGATTTTAAATCAACAAAAGAAAAAAAGGAAATACCTGAGTATTCTCCCAATTGTCCTTTTTGTCCTGGCAATGAAGATAAGACGCCACCTACACTATTCTCAATAGGAAATGGTAAAAATTGGGAAGTAAGAGTTACACTAAATAAATATGCTGCCCTTTCTTTAGATGTTGAACCGTACGAAAAAACCGATGAGTTTTTTAGAAGTAGAGGCGGATACGGACATCATGAAGTAGTGATAGAAACTCCAAAGCATAACCTAACAACTGCTTTACTTCCTGAAAGTAGTATCTCAAATATTATAAAAACATATAAGGAAAGATACTTGGCAATATTGAAAGATAAAAGAATACATAATATTATTATTTTCAAAAATCATGGTGAAACAGCAGGGACATCATTAGAGCATCCACATTCTCAGATTGTAGGAACACCTGTAGTTCCACATCAGATAAGAAATAGGTTACAAGAAGCAATGAGACATTATGATGACCATAATGAATGTATATTTTGTAGAACAATTAAAGAGGAATTAAAGACAAAAGAAAGAATAATAATTGAAACAGAGTTTTTCGTATCTTTTGTTCCGTATGCTGCATTAACCCCTTTTCATCTATGGATTTTCCCAAAACGACACAATTCAACATTTGGGGAAATTCGTGAAGATGAAATTTCCGATTTAGCAAAAATTCTAAGAATAACTTTACGTAAACTTTACTTTGGATTAAACAACCCTGATTATAACTATGTGATTCGTTCTGCACCTACTGATGGAAGAGGACTAGCTTACTTTCACTGGTATATAAGTATAATTCCAAGGTTAACAAAATCTGCTGGATTTGAATTAGGTTCTGGAATGTTTATAAATGTAAGTTTACCAGAAGAAAATGCAAAATTTTTAAGAGAAGTTAAATATACCTAAAATTTAATATTTGCTTCTAAAAATCCTTTAGTACGAAGCAAACAACTATCACATTTACCACATGGTTTTTTACCACCCTTATAGCATGACCAAGTTAAATTAAAAGGAACTTTTAACTTTTTACCTAATTTTACAATATCTGCTTTGGATTTTTTAATTAAAGGAGCAATTATTTTTATCTTTTTACCCTCTACACCTTTTTTTGTTCCTAACTTAACTACCTTTTGAAATGCTTTATAAAAATTTGGTCTACAATCAGGATAACCACTATAATCAATTGCATTTGCACCTATAAATATAACATCAGCATTAATAGATTCAGCATACGATACTGCAAAACTTAAAAATATTGTATTTCTAGCTGGAACATAAGTAGGGGGAATCTCTTTTCTCATTTCTTTAATATTTCTATCTATAGGTAGTAAAATTTTTCTATCAGTTAAAGCACTTTTACTCCACGGCAACTTAATCTTTATTATTTGATATGGACATTTCAATTTCTTAGATATTTTAAGAGCAGATTTAATCTCTTTTTTATGCCTTTGGCCATAATCAAATATTAGACAAAAACATTTATAGCCTTTCTTTCTTGCAAAATATAATGTTACCGTAGAATCAAGTCCACCAGATAGTAAAACAACTGCTTTCTTTTTAGCCATAAGAACTTATACTCTCCATTACTTTTAAACTTTTCAATTTATCGCTAAAATAGTACTGTAAAAAATAAGAGACTACATTTTTCACATCTTCTTCTGATTTTTTATTCACTATTAGTTTACTTAAAGAATAAAACTCTTTCTTTTGTAAATACTCTAATATTTTCAAAGTACTATTTGGAATTTTTATACTTTCTACATCTTTACTTAAACAACTGTCACATATTATACCACCAAATCTTGCACTTAAATTTTTAGTTAATCCTGAATTTATCTTAATATCTTGGCCACAAGAAGAACAGGAAATTAGATTAATCTTATATCCGACCAATGAAAAAAACTTTACCATAAAACCTAGAAGGATTTTTTCTTCATAATTAAGACAATTTACAAGTTGTAAAACATAACTAAAAAAATTATAAAGTTGGATATTTTTTTCAGCAAATGGTACAAAATTATATATAAATTCAGAAATAACAGAAGCAACCCCAAATTTTTTAATATCTTTAGATATATTTGGAAGAGATTTATTTATTTTTGTTTGAGTAATTAAATATAAGTCTTTATGTTCTTTTTTAAACATATACAATACACTCTCAGTAAAAAGTTCCAAGGAAGAACCAAACCTACTCTTTACTTTTTTAGCTCCTTTTGCAATAGCATTTATTTTTCCAAAAGATTTAGTATAAATAGTTAAATGTTTACCAGTCTCTCCAAAACTTCTTGATTTAATAATTATACCTACTGTTTTATGATACGGAAGCATAACATATAATAGAAAGATTTATTACCATTTCCACACTTTACCTTCTTACTGGTTCTATTGGTTTAATTTCATTGTCAAGTGGAACTACTTCTTTAGGAACTTCTGGAACTGGTAGTGGATTAATATTAAAAGCATAGCATATAGAAATTACTACAAATGGAGAAAAAGAAGTTGGAAACTTATAATTATAATAATCAGTGTTTGCATAGTCATAGAAAAAATAACTTTTATAAGGATAAGTAGTTAATCCTGCTCCTAAATCTAAATACCAATCCCTCGCTAAATTGTTTCTCACTCCTATTACTACACCATTATGAACTTCTCCTATTAGTTTAATTTCATTATTTAATTTATACTCTAATCCAGCAAATAAAAAGTAAGGAAAAGGAGTTATACCTATACTTAATCTTCCAAAATCAAAATTTTTACTGTAAACGGCATAAGGATATAAACCACAAATAAGAGATGCTCCTATCCCCAATTTAGAATTATCTTGATAAGAAATACTATACTTTATTCCATGAATTCCTATTTCTAAATCAGGACGTATACCTAAATCTAAATAAAAAACGCCAATATTACATTCGTCTTTTAAAAGCGTATCTGCAGTAGGAATTGTTAAAAGCCAAGTTGGTTCTTTTAATTCTAAACCGTACACTATATTACATAAGACAATAATATTAAGAATTAATTTCTTCACTATTTCACCTAAGTCCTAAACAAGATAGTTGAGAGGGGACTAACTAAAGTCCCCTCTCAATACTCTCCCCTGCTTCGTTATCTTGAAATCATTCGTTCTCTTTGGCAAAACTGGCAAAGCCAGATTTTGCCTATCAAGTGGTTTAATTTTCAAACAACGTTATTAAAATTCCTAAGCATAAGAATATAATCTTTTATGATATTTTAATAGGTATAAAACTCCTTTTTTACTTTCTTTGCTTCCCCTTGTATTCTACTGCTGCTCTTGCTGCAGCCAACCTTGCAATTGGGACTCTAAAAGGAGAACAACTTACGTAGTCCATTCCAACCTTATGACAAAATGCTATTGAATCAGGATCACCACCATGTTCTCCACAAATACCAACTTTAAGATTCTTTCTAACTTTTCTACCTCTTTCAATACCAACTTTTATTAACTCTCCAATTCCTTCTTCATCTATAGTTTGAAATGGATCTTTAGTCAAAATTCCCTTCTTCAAATAATCTGGTAAAAATCCTCCTATATCATCTCTTGAAAATCCAAAACCCATTTGAGTTAAATCATTTGTCCCAAATGAGAAAAATTCTGCAACTTCAGCAATCTTATCAGCAACTAATGAAGCTCTTGGTATCTCTATCATTGTTCCAACCATATATGGAAGCTTTACTTTATACTTAGCCACAACTTCATCATAAACTTTTTTAATTATCTTTATTTGATCTTTAATCTCAGAAACTGTAGAAACAACTGGTATCATAACTTCAGGATATGTCTTCTTACCCTCTTTAATCAATTCTGCTGCTGCTTCAAATATTGCCTTTGCTTGAACCTCGGTAATTTCAGGATAAGTAATACCAAGTCTTACACCACGATGTCCCATCATAGGATTGTTTTCTCTTAAACTATCAGCCCTCTTCTTAAGAGCTTCAATATCAATATTTAAACTATTAGCAAGTTCTTTTAATTTTGCCTCACCATGTGGAACAAATTCATGCAACGGTGGATCAATAAGACGAATAGTTACTGGTAATCCCTCCATTGCAGATAATGTTGCTTTTATATCTGATTTCATATATGGGAATAATTCATTAAGTGCCTTCTTCCTTTCTTCCTCTGTAGTTGAAACTATCATCTTACGTAGTAAAAATAAGGGTTTATCAGAACCTTCGCCATAAAACATATGTTCTATTCTAAACAAACCTATACCTTCTGCACCAAAAGACCTTGCCTTCTGTGCATCTTTAGGAGTATCCGCATTTGTTCTAATTTTAAGTCGTCTCACAGAATCACATATTTTCAAAAATTCGTTAAGTAATGAACTACCTTCAGATGGAGCAATCATCGGAAGTTTTCCAAGATATACATTTCCTTTTGTTCCATTTAATGTAAGCCAGTCTCCTTCTTTTAATGTTTTATCACCTACAACTACAACTTTTTTAGAAAAGTCAATATTTAAAGCAGAACAACCTACTATACAGCATTTTCCCCATCCTCTTGCAACAAGTGCTGCATGTGATGTCATACCTCCCCTTGCAGTAAGAATAGCCTCTGATGCCCTCATACCTTCAACATCCTCAGGAGTTGTTTCCTCTCTAACTAAAATAACTTTCTTGCCTTCCTTAGCCCACTCTACTGCATCATTAGCAGAAAATACTATCATTCCTACTGCTCCACCTGGACCTGCTGGAAGTCCTTTACATAATACTTTATTACTTTTTTCTGCCTCTGGATCAACTATAGGATGCAATAACTCATCAAGTTGTGCTGGAGTTACACGCATAACTGCTTCTTCTTTAGATATTAATTTTTCTTTCACCATATCAACAGCCATTTTAACTGCTGCAGGACCATTTCTTTTCCCAACACGACATTGCAACATAAAAAGTCTTCCTTTTTCTATTGTAAATTCAATATCCTGCATATCTCTATAATGCTTTTCAAGTCTCTTTTGATAATTAAAAAGTTCCTTATATACTTTAGGCATTCTCTTTTCTAAGGTTAATAAATCCTTATTATATTCACTCTTACTTTCTTCATTAATTGGCGCAGGAGTTCTTATACCTGCTACAACATCTTCACCTTGTGCATTAGGAAGATATTCACCATAAAAGTATTTCTCACCATTTCCCGGATTTCTTGTAAAAGCAACACCAGTAGCAGAATCCTCTCCCATATTACCAAACACCATTGCCTGCACATTAACTGCTGTTCCCCAATCATCTGGAATATTTTCTATCCTCCTATAAGCAACTGCTCTTTTTCCATTCCAAGAAGCAAATACTGCTCCAATCCCTCCCCATAACTGTTTAATAGGGTCATCAGGAAACTCTTTACCTAAAACTTCTTTAACTTTTAATTTAAACAATTCACATATTTCTTTTAAATCATTACTATCCAATTCTGTATCATTTTTTACACCTTTCTTTTCTTTAAACTCGTCCATAATTTTTTCTAATATTCTTCTTATACCCATATCATCCTTCACTTCAATACCTTCTGCTTTTTCCATAACAACATCTGAATACATCATAATCAATCTTCTATAAGCATCATAAACAAATCTTTCATTACCTCCTGTTTGTTCTATTAATCCCGGTATCGTTTTAGTAGTTAAACCTACATTTAAAACTGTCTCCATCATTCCTGGCATTGATCTTCTTGCTCCTGATCTTACTGAAACAAGTAAAGGATTCTTGGGATCACCAAATTTCTTACCCATGAGTTTCTCAACCTTCTCCAATGCCTTCTTTACCTGAGGATATAATTCCTTCGGATATTTCTTATTATTTTTATAATAATAGTTACATACTTCTGTTGTAATTGTAAATCCAGGTGGAACTGGAAGTCTTAATTTAGGATGTCCCGCCATCTCTGCTAAATTTGCACCTTTTCCACCAAGTAGATTCTTCATCTTTTCATTGCCATCTGCTTTACCTCCACCAAAAAAATAAACATACTTCTTAGCCATTGTATTACCCTCCTTTCAATATAATTTATTATACAAAATTAAAACCTATTTTTCAAATAAAAAATTTTTATGAATTGACAATTATGAACTTATTTTGACTTTATATAGGAGATATTGTAGTTAATATGAAATCCTTTGAAAAAAATCT
>Ga0078972_1017402_pt1 | contig 10328 bp, 11 predicted proteins | sample YelNatPaOPGAMG01_FD_67568 | JGI IMG/M metagenome (GOLD analysis project Ga0078972, IMG submission 67568) | Hot spring thermophilic microbial communities from Obsidian Pool, Yellowstone National Park, USA - OP-RAMG-01 (SPADES assembly) (version 2) | ecosystem: Environmental > Aquatic > Thermal...
TAAAGCGGTGGAAAAGGATGTACTTGCCCTGGCGCAGGAGAAGGTGGGCAAAGAGAACATCACCCGCCAAGAGCTTCTAAGAGGCAAGACGCTTAGGGAGGTCTATAATACGTATCACGTCCTATAATCGCGCGGAGGCAACCCATGGGTCATTCCGAAGCCGGCTTCTGTGGCGATTACTGCGGCAAGTGTCCCAACTTTGGCCTGAGCTGCGACGGCTGTGGTCCGCTCTCCAAACCAGAGTGCCACTTTATTCTCTGTTGCCTGGAAAGACATATCCCCCATTGTGGCCTATGCGAGGACTTTCCCTGCGAGGCGCTTAACGCCTTTGTCCCCGACGACCGCGCGGGATGCCCACCGGGGTATCACATAGAGAACTTGAGAGCGCGCGTAGAGATCGGCACCGAGGCTTGGCTAGAGAAACAACGCGAACGGTGGGGGATTGGCTCTCAATCTTAAGTTGGAGGAAAAGGATGTACGTTGGCTCGCAAGTGCCTTATATGGACGAGGTTTTTACCTTTCTCAGGCAAATGGGTGTGGAATATATTGATACCTCGCCAGACCACGGGCTCGGCTTAGAGGAGGATGGCTACTGGCACGCCGATGCCCTGATGAGAGTGCGCGAGCATGTTGAATCCTTCGGACTCAAGCTGGCGGCAATGCACTTGCCCCTTAGCTCGGCAGGTATTGATAAGCAAATTTGGCCCAATATCCTCTTGGGCAAACCCGAACGCGACCGAGATATCGAAAAGGTTTGCAAGTCCATTGAGGCGGCAGCGAAAGCGGGCATTCCGCTTCTGCTTTATAACCTGGCCATCCTCCCCGTCGTGCGTAGTGGGCGAACGCCAGGGCGTGGCGGGGTCACTTACAGTCATTTCGATTACGAGCAAGTGAAAAACGATCCCCCTCTCCCGTATAGTCCGGTTACTGCGGATATGTTTTGGGAGCGTATTGAGTACTTTATCCAGCGCGTGATCCCGGTAGCAGAGGAATTCAAGGTCAAGATGGGTTGTCACCAGCATGATCCCGGGATGCCTCCAGGTATTGGCTATAGGGGGATAGATCGAGTCCTAGGGAGTATTGAGGGGGTAAAGCGCTTCATTGCCCTACATCCCAGCCCCTATCACGGCCTCAACTTCTGCCAGGGCACCATCGCCGAGATGTGCACAAGCCCCGAACAAGTCTATGAAGCCATCCGCTATTTCGGCAGCCGCAAAAAGATCTTCTGGGTTCACTTCCGTAATATCCGCGGCGGTTTTCTCAAGTTTGATGAGGTCTTCCCCGATGAAGGGGACGTGGACATGGTCAAGGCGATGCGCATCTATAAGGAAGTTGGATATGATGGGGTATTCGTGCCCGATCACGTTCCCGACTCACCGGCTGATAGGCCGTACCCCTACCGCGCCTTTGCCTTTGCCCTGGGATACATCAAGGCCCTGATCCAAGCCGTAGAATCGGAGCCATGCCGAACATCCTAGCTTAGCACGGCAAATAGGGGGTGATCTGTGCGCATTCTAGTTTTCAGCGCTCATTGCGCCGACTTTTGCTCTCGTGCCGGGGGCACGATTGCGAAACATGTTCGCCAGGGCGCTGAGGCACATGTAGTGGCTCTAACCTTCGGCGAACGCTCCGAGTCCGGCGGTTTGTACGCCGGCGGTGCTCATCCCACTCTAGCCGAGGTCAAAGCCATCCGAAAAGAAGAGGCTGAAAAGGCCGCAGCCATCTTGGGGGCGCGGATCACCTTCCTCGGCTGGGATGACCTGCGTTTTGACTATTCTCAAGAGCGGGCGCTTCGCCTTGCTGAGGAGATCCGTGTCTTCGCCCCCGACGCTATTCTCACCCATCACGGCCCTGATCCGTGCAGTGTGGATCATGACACGTGCTCTCGCCTAGTGATCCGTGCAGTACAGCTGGCCGGCGCTGTTGGCCTTGAATCCTCCTATCCAGCTGTCAAAAGTGCGCCCGTCTTCTTCTTCGAGGCCACTATACCTCTCACAGAGCTTGAGGGCTTTAATCCTGATTTTTATGTCAATATTACCGACGTTTGGGAGACGAAACTGGCTGCACTACGCGCCTTTGAGCGTGCCCAGGGTTTCTTGGTCTCATGGTACACGGATCAGGCCAAGCTCCGCGCCTTCCAAGCCCGGCGCTTAACGGGGCGCTCAGACATCCTTTACGCCGAGGCCTTTGAGCGCACTACCCCTTGGGTTGGAGAGCACTTGCCTCTAGACGAGTGAAAACCAATCGGATAAGAGCCCGTAGCGCAACGATAGCGACGCCGCACCTTCTCGCTTCAGCACGTGCCGTGAGCTAGCAAAGCAACGCGCTTGCCTTGGTGGAAAAGCTCATTGTATAGACGGCAAGCCTCAGGCGTGCGTGCGACAATGACTTCCGGAATGCCGTTCTCTTGGATGGCCCGTTTGACCTTGCCAGGGCACTCAATAAGGCCATCAACACCAATGCCAATGATAAGCACCTCAATCCCCCGCCCATAGACCCCCGTAATCATAGAAGGCTTGAGCTCATGGCCTTTTCTCTCCCGCCACTCGCTTACCTCTCGGCCGATGAGACGGATATCCTTGCCCACGCCCACTTCTTCACCATCTACTACCTCCGAGTGCTCCTGGCCACAGATGATGAACTTGGCCCAAGAGAAGTGTTCAATAGGCCCACGGGGATCATCAAACATCGCCCATCCCTCTTCCTAGAAGACCACACTGTCTAAAACCACGCAACATCCCGATGGAACGGGTGGTTAGCGGATCGCCTCTTGGTTCCCTTAACTGCTTATGGCAGAATCCTCGCCGCCCAAAAGATGGCTAGAGCTGTAACAATAACAGTAATCAACGAAATGACGCCAATGGCCTTGGAGTGAACCCAGCCAACCAAGCCCAGGCCGGCCAAGAAAAGCAGCACCCCCACAGTGAGCATTGAGCCTGTCCCAGACCTAACACGGCCAATGCGAACCAGCATCATCTGGCTTAGAGTCGAGCTTTGCCAAAACTCCCAGCGCATCAAGATCAGACTGGCTATAGCCGTCGTTGCCAGTAGCAGCGCAGCAGAGACGACGAACGCGACAATGGAGCAGAGAACAATCCCCCGTCTCTCGCGAGAACAGACCAACTGCACTGCAATGGACAACGAAAAGCCCGCTAAGATGCTGGCCAGGAACACAACTTGGCTTGTCCATTCCTTGACAATCGCCATGTTAATTCCTCTTGAAATGCATGAACTTTATTGCCTTACCATACCGATCGGATCCAGCTCAATCTCATCGGGATCGGTTGCCTCAATGGTCAGCGCATCATCTTCCGCTATGGTCTTGTAGCCCTCAGCAAGGGCGATCGCGCTATACGTGTAACCTCGTGGCAGCGGCGGGGCCGTCCTAAAGTAGCCGGTCCTGTCCGTCTGGCCAATGGCAGCTACCTGCTCGGCGAGCTTGTCCTGGCGGACTTGGCGCACGCTGATGCCCGGCTTCAGCACCAGCACGTACCCACCGACGATCCCCTTGCCGGTATCAGCATCCACCAGATAGCCACTGAGGGTCACCCCTTTCGGCTGAGGGGTCGGCGTTGGCTGGCTTGGAGCGCGTCTCTTGCCCACGAGGGCAGAGCCTGTTTGTACGACTACACCGCCTACAGTCAGCCTCAGACCATACTCACCCTCGGGCAAGGGGTCACCGCTATAATTGATAGACTGATAAAAAGTCCCCTTGGAGCCAAAGTTCCAAGCCGAGACTTTCTCCAAAACAACCTCTCCATCCAGGCTCCACGTGCGGGTATAGATCACGCCGTCTTTCATGCCGCTGTAGTCTGTGAAGGCATACAATCGGGTGATGCCGCTGGCAAACTGCGTGCCGGGATCCAAAGGCCTGTTTTTGCTATCAACCTTGGAAGCAAAGGTGAATTTAGAGAAACTGGCCCCCTTGGGCAGCGTATTCTGCGACGTGCTGCTCGGCGTCGGCTGTTTATCGCCGGACTTGATATTGCCCTTTCGCGCCTGCTCAATCAGAGGAAACGCGAGGTTAACAGGACGAAGGCGGTTGATGAACCCTCCCGCGCTGACGGGGCTGTCATTGTCATCAATGATCCCATCGCCATTCGTGTCCGCGATTGGACGCGCATCCGCAGGACCGACCTGTGTGGGCACACCAACGAGCTTGCCTTCCTCATCTACGGCCGCGCCACCACTATTCCCTCCCGAGATGCTGGCATCCGTCTTGATCCAAGCGCGATGATAGCTGATCCCCTCCTCCTCCAGAAAGCCGCTGACCTTCCCTTCCGTGAACGTAATCGTGTCACTTCCGATCCCCGGATAGCCGAAAATGTTCAGCTCATCGCCGATCTCCAGGTCGTCCGCGTTCCCCAACGGAACGGGCACCAGGTTCAGCTTAGAGAGGTCAAGGAGATTTCCCTTGGGGTCGGAGACGATCCTAATGACCGCCAAATCTGCTTTTGGGTCTTTGGCTACCACCTCAGCGCGGTAGGCTGGCTCAGGGCGCTGGTCAGAGCGCGTCGTGACCAAAATGCCCAAGAAATCCCATCCGCCCGATTCATCCACCACATGGTAATTGGTCAGGATAAGGCCCTTGGCATCCACGATCGTCCCCGACCCTCGCCACAAGGCTTTCAGTTGATTCCCCTCGGATTTCAGAGGCAAGATCAGTACGGTGCTTTTCACAATGGACTGCCGCTGGGTACGGGTTAGCGCGACACTACTCGGCTCAATGATGCCGAGGAGCAGAATCAATACCAGCGAAACCCCTATAAACCTTCTAATCCTGTTCATGTTTCCTCCCCAATCATCAAAGCCGTGCTACCGGCGTTAAGATAACCTCTTAACGCCAGTGCACGCTCCGGAGAATGCGCTCAAAGGTCCTGCGATGGGCCTCAAAATCTGATGCAGCAACTTCTAGCGAGATCAGATGGACTTTACCCTTGTAGGGCATGAGGTAATCCACCCCTTCCATGACGACGGGCAAGCTAGAGAGGTGGGAAGCACTGGCGACGTCCTTAACGTAGCCATATGTGACGGCCACGCCGACTTTGCCGCCGATTATCGCTCGCTCGGACGCTAACACGCGATACATCTCCTTGGTCGCAGCCTGGCTGAATCCCCGCCGAGCAACCAGCTCACTCAACGAGACGGGCGCGGCAGGGTCTAACTCGGTCAGAACCCCGACGGCCAGCCGAGGCTGAGAGGCGCTAAGCCCGGCGGCATATAACTCATATCCCTCCTCTGCCGCCATCTGGCCATCCTGTATCCAATCAACGGGGTAGCGCACAAGAAGGTCATCCAGGACCACGTCCATGGTCTGGCTGGTGACAACGGTCATCAAGGCCCAACCCAGAACAAGAGCCACAATAACCACAGTCACGACAATCCATTCGGGCTCTTCCCCGCTCCAAAACCAGCTCCTCGGTCTTGTTGCTGCCTGCATCTGTCGCCTCCCTTACACGCTAGCCAGGGTTGCGGCGTTGATCCGCCGCATCAAGATAAACAGCGTGCCAAACGTGAGCACCGCCACGACTGCCACGATAATCAGGCCGTAGATCGGAGTGTAACCCAAGCCGGCCGTAGTCGCCTCTCCCAATAGAAAGGTAACCAGACCGTTGAGCACGGCCACCAACGCAAGCCCCCCTGGGAGCCACCATTTGCCCATGTTCTCAAATTTGGCTCGCCCCAAGAAGTAGCCCATCATTCCACTGAAGCTGGCTTGAGCAAGCGCCGTAATCGTGACACGAATGGCCGCCACATGGAGCAATGCCCCACCGCTGCGGAGGATGTAATCCAAGTTGATCACGGTGGCGAAGCCCAAGGCAGAAGCTGCACAATAGATGATCCCATCCACGCGCTCATCGAATTCGGGGGAGTTAAAGACGGTATAGCGCACCACCGCATACTTGAGATACTCCTGCGAAAAGCCAAGAATAAAAACCGAGCGCAGCAACTCGACGACCACCTCACGGCCAGCCATTAGCCCAGCCGGCATAGGGAACAGTTCGTTACGCAAAGGCAAACCGATGGTGAGGGCAAGCAATGCCCCCAAAGCAAAGATGCCCAGCACATGTTCTTTAGGTTCTGGCTCAAGACGATCTTGTAGATAGAAAACGATCAGCCAAAGCAGAGCGGGGATCAACGCGATGATTACGCCGACCACAACCAACGGCAGACCGCTTAGTGTCGGCTTCGTGAGCGACACAATAAGCTCAACCAACAACACATAGGCTAACAAGCCCAAAAGGGCAACGATGGTTGTCCTCCACACGGACTGGCGGTCTCGGGCGATCTTGGCGTAGTGCGACTCGCAAAAGTATCTTCCCCCTAGGCTTTTGGCGCCTTCCTCAAGCAATTCATGACAAACACAGCAGATCCTCTCACCCATTCGGCACCCCTCCTTAAAGGACAAAACCTTTCCCTAAAAACAAAGCTCAATAAAATCACGAGGCCAGCATATCACAGATCACATGCCGATGCAATAAAAACGTCAAACACATCCACCGGCCTCTCCATGGAGACACAACAACCTGCCCGGTCTCAGAACAAGTCCGGCGCGCGGCTTAACGGTGCATAATGCGGACGCGTCCTACCTTCGGCAAACACCTCCTTACTTGTGCCGGAGCCAGACTTTACGGAGAAAGCCACCAGGGTCAGGGCGAACAAAAGCGCCAGGAGAATAGTCATCGCTCGTCGGAGCATGAACGCGACCTCCCTGAGAGTCTGGAGCCACCGAATAAAAGGTGGGTTTTTTCAGTTTACCCTAAGGAGGTTTTCAGCGCAATCACAACCTATGGTAAAATGCGCTTGTGAACGCAGTGATTCGGATGATCACAAGGAGCCTTAAGATGAAATCCCGAAACGGCGCGATACCATGTCTCATCCTCCTCCTTTTAGCCCTCACCCTATCGGGCTGCTGTGGCCTTACGGACCTGACCTCCCGCACCACCCAGGGAGCACCCAAGGTAACCCCTACGGTGGAGGCCGCCCCATTAGAGCGTTCAGAGCAAGAGCAGGCCCAACCGACCCTCCCTCCTCCTGAGCCTGTGATCATAACTTTCAGCGAGGAAGAGCGCTTATTAGTGGAGCTGTACGAACGCGTCAACCCCTCGGTGGTCAACATCGTCGTTGCCACACGCGTGAAGGGCCTGGGGGGAAGCGAATCCCCCGATGAGTTCGTCCAGCAAGGTGAGGGTTCGGGCTTTGTTTACGACACGCAAGGACACATCATCACCAACAACCACGTGGTAGCCAATGCGGATCAGGTACGCGTGACTTTCTTCAACGACGTTTCCGTCTTGGCTCAGGTCGTTGGCACCGACCCCGATAGCGACCTGGCGGTCATCAAAGTAGATCTCCCTGAAACCGAGCTGCGCCCCCTGAAACTAGGAGATTCCGATGCCCTCAAAGTGGGACAGCGCGTCGTCGCCATCGGCAATCCCTTCGGCCTGGAAGGAACCATGACCACAGGTATCGTTAGTGCCTTGGGGCGGCTCCTCCCGGCGGGCAGCGCAACGGTCTCTGGAGGACGTTATTCCATTCCCGATGTCATCCAGACCGATGCAGCCATCAACCCCGGCAACTCCGGAGGGCCGTTACTTAATCTACAGGGAGAGGTCGTGGGCGTGACCTCGGCCATCGAATCTCCCGTCCGGGGCTTTGCCGGTGTTGGCCTGGCCATTCCGGCCAATATCGTCAAGAAAGTCGTCCCAGCCCTCATTCAGAAGGGATACTACGAACATCCCTGGCTGGGCATCTCGGCAGTGAACTTGAGCCCAGCTCTGGCTAAGGCCATGGGCTTGCCCGAAAGCCAGCGAGGCGTCGTCGTGGCTATGGTCACCCCAGGCAGCCCGGCGGAAAAAGCCAAGTTACGCCCAAGCGAGCGAACCGTAAGAGTAGAAGGACAGGAGCTGCCCGCCGATGGGGATATCATCGTGGGGATAGATAACCAGACGGTGAAGAAATTCGACGACCTCATCAGCTATCTGACGCGCCGCACAGAGGTCGGCCAAAAGGTGACCCTGAAAATCCTTCGTGAGGGCAAGACCATTTCGGTTGAGGTAACCCTCGCCGCCCGACCGAAAGAGAGCTAAGCTTCTCCAGGGCCAAAGGCGCCTCAATCGCCAAACCTATTTGATCGTTACCACACGGCCGCCGGCCACCCTCACCAGCTCGGCAGGCGTGAGCCTAAAGACTGCATTGGGGGTGCCGGCGGCAGCCCAGACCTCCCCGTATTGCAGCAAATCCTCATCAATGAAAGTCAACAGGGGCTGTACATGTCCCACCGGAGGGACGCCTCCGATGACAAAGCCGGTCCTCTCCTGGACATAGTCGGCGTCCGGCCTCTCAATGGGCTCCCCTACCAATTCGCCCAGCTTGGCTTCGTTCACTCGGTTGGAGCCGCTGGCAATGACCAAGATGGGCTTTTGTGAACGTTTTCCCCTGAAGACGAGTGACTTGGCGATCTGCCCCACCTGACAGCCGATGGCCTGCGCTGCGTCACTTGCGCTGCGCGTTGTCTGCGTGAACTCCACGACCTGGCAAGCGAGGCCAAGGGCCCGTAACGCCTCCTGTACTTTCCGGGCGCTTGAGCTCAGACCTTTAGACAACTTTGCACCTCCGCAGAGCTTGGCAATCCATTGACGCCCTATCCAACGCATCAATATAATACTCGCCACAAGAGCAAGAGCAAGCCAAGAGGAGCAATGATGAGCCGCAAGACAGACCAGAAACAGCATAGGGACCTCTTCGCCGAGATCGCCGCACAGCAAAAGCTGGCCGAGCCCCAACCCAAGAGCGCCCGCGACGAAGCTTTGGTTGAACCCCAACCGCCGGAGCTGCCAGAACGCATTCTATCGCTGGATCACCTGGACCCTCAGGCTATCTTCCGTCCAGCGCCCAAACTGGATTCGGCAGCCAAGCTTCAACGCGAGCTAGAGCGCCAACGCCGTCGCTACGCGCGCTTCATGCGCAACCTCGCTCCCCAGCCTGAGCTCACGCGCCTCAGGATCCCTTTGGAAGCATTCAATTGGCGAATACAGACCCCTGCCGACCTAACCGACCCAAATCGGCCCTTCACGGGCCAGGGAGAATGGCTTAAGGTGCACATTCCCCATTACGGTGGCCCACTTGGCAGGGCTACGGCGTTTTACCGCACCACCTTCCACGTGACCGAGGAGATGCTGGCTAAGGGAGCGCTCTTTGTGTGTTTCAAGGGCGTAGATTACAAAGCTCACGTTTTTCTCAACGGCGCCTTCCTCGGCTCTCACGAGGGCTTTTTCGCTCCCTTTGAATTTGACTGCACCTCGGTGGCTCATCTTGGTGAGAACACCCTCTTGGTCCGAGTAGAGAACGACGCCATCTGTATGGGTAACGACTCCTGGGGCAAGGACGGCGAGCTGTACGAGGGCGATAAGCTCTACGCGGCCACCGGCCCCGGCTACGACGACCCTGAGATCGGCTGGCATCACTGTCCTCCAGGGATGGGCATCTACCAGGATGTATACATAGAGGCCCGCGCACCCATCCATATCCACGACATCTTTGTGCGCCCCATCCTGGAAGAGGAACGCGCCGAAGCCTGGATAGAGGTTTACAATTGTCATCCCCTGCGCCAAGAGGTTGTTCTGAAGCTCTCGGTCTTTGGGCAGAATTTTCGCCAGACCCTGTTCCGTGACCGCCCATACCTCCTACCCGGCCCTCTGGGTCCCACGGTGAATTATCTTCGCCTGCCCTTTGAGCTGTCTCGGCCTCGCGTCTGGGATTTGGATACGCCGTGGCTCTACCAGATTCAGGCGCAGGTGACCGACCAAGAGGGGCGCCTCCTTGACGTGGCCACGCGCCAATTCGGCATGCGTTCTTTTCGTATGGAAGAGCAAGAGGAACCTAAAGGGCGGTTCTATCTTAATGGGCGCCAGATCCGCCTGCGTGGGGCCAATACGATGGGCTTTGAACAGCAGTGCGTGATCAAGAAGGATTGGGATCAGCTTCGCGATGACATCCTCTTGGCCAAGATCTGTCATATGAACTTTTGGCGGCTGACCCAGCGGCCCGTGCAGCCGGAGGTCTATGACTTTTGCGACCGTCTGGGCTTGATGACCCAGACCGATTTGCCTCTCTTTGCCGTCCTACGACGCAATCAGTTCTGCGAGGCGGTTAAACAGGCCGGCGAGATGGAGCGCCTGGTGCGCAGCCACCCTTGCAACATCTTGGTCAGTTACATCAACGAGCCTTTCCCCGCAGCCATGGGCAAAGCGCACCGCCACTTGACGCGCCCAGAGTTGGAGAGCTTTTTCCTCGCCGCCGACCAGGCCGTACATCTGGCCAATCCC
>Ga0078972_1017403_pt1 | contig 10328 bp, 14 predicted proteins | sample YelNatPaOPGAMG01_FD_67568 | JGI IMG/M metagenome (GOLD analysis project Ga0078972, IMG submission 67568) | Hot spring thermophilic microbial communities from Obsidian Pool, Yellowstone National Park, USA - OP-RAMG-01 (SPADES assembly) (version 2) | ecosystem: Environmental > Aquatic > Thermal...
GACTTGGGAGATATGGAAATTCCATAAGTCTCCTAACTAGTGCAGGTTCGTTCAAACGTCATCTCCAAATTAAAGTTATCTACCTCTAAGGAGTAAATTAGCAAACCGGTGAAGAAAGTGTTCCCAAGATTTGTGGTTCAGCTTCACCATGCAAGACATTTACATTATGATTTTAGACTCGAGATGGACGGCGTTCTAAAAAGTTGGGCTGTTCCAAAAGGGCCGCCCACACGGCCTGGAGTTAGAAGGCTTGCCGTCATGGTTGAGGATCACCCTTTAAGCTACATAGAATTTGAAGGTGTAATACCCGAAGGAATGTATGGTGCTGGAAAAGTGGAAATTTGGGACAAGGGCGTATACACACTTAAGCACAGGGATCAAAACAAAATCGAATTTACGTTGTATGGAAATAGGCTTAACGGAGACTATGTCCTATTAAAGTTTAAAGAGGATAAAAATTGGCTTCTAATGAAAAAGAAAGCTAAATAATATGCGTCGAGTCTGAGCATTAGGCTTAAAATTAATGGGATCATAAAATAAAGGATGGTGTTGTTGGTGCTTAAATTTGATGTTATAAAGATTGAGGTGCCAAAAGACTGCAACGTGATCTTGGGTACAGCCCATTTCATAAAAACCGTGGAAGATTTGTATGAGGCTTTGGTTAACTCTGTTCCTAACATAAGTTTCGGGATAGGTTTCTGTGAAAGCTCCGGACCATGTCTTGTTAGGCATGAGGGAAACGACGCGGAGTTGAGGCAGCTTGCAGCGAAAAAGGCTTTTGAACTTGCTTGCGGGCACAGCTTCATAATTTTCTTGAAAAATGCTTATCCCATCAATGTTTTGGACAAAATTAGAAAGGTGCCTGAAGTCTGCACGATTTATGCTGCTACTGCTAATCCTTTAGAGGTTGTGATTGCTGAAACAGAGCAGGGTAGGGGCATAATAGGCGTTATTGATGGTTTTAAGAGTAAAGGCATAGAGGCGGAAAGCGACATCAAATCTAGAAAGGAGTTCCTGCGAAAAATAGGGTACAAGCTTGGCTGAAAAGCCATGTGCAGGGTGGAATTGGGGCTGGCTGAATTTAATTAAGGTGCTACTAATTCTTGCTGTATTTCAAAGGGAACTTTTTCCCTCATTCTTTCGGCAGCGTATGCAGCCAAAACTTTAAACTGTTTTTCTGTTAAAATGCTTCGCGCCCTTGAAAGGATGTCTAGGCATATTTCCTTAAAAACCAGATCGGTGCATCTCATTTTCGCGTCGTCAATTAATTCCTTGCAAGCTTGAAGGATTTGGCTGTTCAATGCAATTCCACCCTGCAAACCATAGTTGACCATAAAACTTAAAACACTTATGAATTCAGAAAACATATTCAAAATACTGATTACAAAACCCTTTGGCAATATGGCATGATTATTATAAGGACGGTAAGTTAACAATACTAATAGTGAACCATAAATGAAAAGTGTGGGTAAGGGCGAAGTTTACTTTATCGGGGTAGTTGAAAAAGCCGGTGAAGAGGAAGCAAAAATAAGAATTTTCCCAGAGTTTTGCAGTGGACTTAAAGGCGTGAAGGAATTCTCCCACTTAATTATCCTGTACTGGTTTCATTTGCGCGCTAATAAAGAGGAAAGGCGGACGCTGCTTGTTTTTCCTAGAAGGCACATGGTTAATGTTGAAACCGGCGTTTTTGCCTGCAGAAGCCCATCAAGACCAAACCCAATAGGCTTGTGCGTTGTAGAACTTGTTAAGAAAGAAGATTGTGTTTTGACGGTTAGAGGCTTAGACGCTTTTAAAGGCTCACCGATAATAGACGTAAAGCCCTACATTCCAGGCAAGGATTTCGTTGGAAATGCTAGGGCTCCTGAATGGGCAACCTTATGATTTGGTAAAAGGATAAAAAAGGGATGGCGATAAATTCAAGAAAGAAGGAGAAAAGGATGTACTTGGCTGCTGTTAAGTTGTCCAGAGTATCAAAACGTTATGGAAGCTTAACGGCTGTTGACTACCTTGACTTAGAGGTTAAAAGGAGCGAGATATTGGGGCTTCTTGGACCAAATGGGTCGGGTAAATCGACAACTCTGAAGATGATTTTAGGATTGGTTAAGCCTGACACTGGTTCAATAAACGTTTTAGGCATTAACGTGGAGGATAATCCTCTAGCTGTTAAGCGTAAAATAGGTTATGTGCCGGAAGCCCCCCGGGTTTACGAGTTCCTAACTGGATTGGAGTTCTTGGATTTTGTTGGCAGTGTTTACGGCGTGATCCAGAAGAGCGAAAGCTGCGTATTGAAGAGTTTGTGAAGGCTTTAGACCTTGAAGGACGGGAAGGCGATCTAATAAGCTCCTATTCGGAAGGGATGAAGCAGAAAGTTGTTATAATTTCGGCGCTCATGCATAAGCCTGAACTCCTCCTTCTAGACGAGCCCCTAAGCGGTTTAGACCCAAAATCCGCCCGCATTGTGAAGGACTTGCTGAGGAAGTTGGCTTCTCAAGGGGTTACTACAATAATGTCTACGCATATTCTGGAGATTGCCCAAGCCATGTGCGACCGCATAGCCATAATGTATGGTGGACGGCTGCTGGCTCTGGGCACAATGGACGAGCTTAGGCGAAAGGAGGAAATGCCTGATTCTGGGTTGGAAGATATTTTCCTGAAGCTTACTGGAACTGGCGATATTAAGCCCATTGTTGAGGCGTTGATGAAGTGAACTGGAGGAACGTTCTGCTACTAATAAGCGTTGATGTTAAGGCTTCAAGGGCGATTAGGGGTGCAAGGTTTAGGCGTTTTAGGGAAAACAAGGTTTTAACCTACGCCTTATACATTGGGGCATGTGTTCTGGGAGTGTTAACGGGCTTCTTTATTGGAAGCTTTTTCGCTGGAATAGCAGATCCTCCTTTAAGGCAGCTGGTCCATGAAAGTGCAATCACCCTCTTCGTAGCCTTGCCGACCATAGCGCTTCTTTACGGGCTTATCTTCACTCAAATAGGCCAGTTTCAACGCATAGGCGCAAAAATAACTATTCAGCCTCCTTATTGGCTTCCTATTACGTGGGAGGAGCACACCCTTGCCTTCATAATAGCCAACATTCTGGGGATACCCCTCATAATAACAGTCTTTATTAGCTCAGCTATAATTGTGGCTTCGCTTTTCCTTGGCTTGTTACCACTGGCAGCCTTCACAGTGTTGGCGCTTCTGATGAGCCTACTCCTAGCCAGCATAACCACAGAAGTTTTCAAGACTGCACAGGTCAGAATCTCCGGGGCAATTACTAAGGCTGCTGGCAGAGCTGCCATCTGGGTAAGGTTCATTGGCACTATCATATTCTTCATAGTTTTCTATACGATTTATTTCTCGCTCTACTATAACGTCTCGCCTCAAATGCTCATCGAGTGGGTTGCCACTGGACAGAAAATGCTCTGGTTTATTCCATACCTCTGGCATGGAGCCGCACTGTCGTCATTTGCCGCGAGCTTGTGGTTGGAAACGGCCTTGTTCTTGCTACTTTCAATGGGGTTTATCTATGTGCTTTTTCTTTTGGCAACAAATTTGAACGCGAGGTTCGGCTTATACGAAGCCCCAACAATAAAGGTTTCCAGCGGAGTTTACGCTCCAAAAACCGGTTTTCTCGGAAAGCTGGGATTCTCGCCCACCGAAGCAGCCATTATGAGGAAGGATTTCAAAGCTTTCACCAGACGCCGAGAGCTCATGCAGGTATTCATAATTCCAATAGTCCTTATCATTATGCCTATTCTTTCCACAATGAGGGGAGGAACAGCACCGCCTGCAACATCTACATTCTTATTTATTTACATGGCAGTGCTGCCCGGAGGCTTTGTCGCCTTTTCTTTAGGAAACGTAATTGTCGGCTCAGAGGGAAGCAGCATATGGCTTGTGCACTCGATGCCCCTTTCCGCCAAAAGTCTTGTTAGGGCAAAATACGCCTTCATCACCCTTTTCAGCTTAATCATGATCTTTGCATGCTCGTTTGCCGCCTATCTCATACTGGCGCCATCAATTAGAGCGTTGCTCATAGCAACTTTGGAATCTACTTTTTTGGCTTTCGCCTTGGGCATAGTTTCACTTGTGTGTGGAATAAAGGGCGCCGACTTTCAAGAACTGCCAAGGCTAAAAATGGTTAAGCCACTTTGGGGCTTAATCAACATGCTTATCTGCGCCATAGTTGGGCTGCTAATACTTGGTCCAATGATTCCTTATGGCTTTCAGAGAATCTTCCAATCCTTTTTTGTGACAGCTTCAATGCTGCCAAGCTATTATCCCTATATTGCCTTGCCCATAAGCGGAATCATAGCCTTTGTAACAATTTGTGTAACCTATAAACTAGCCTTAAATAGTGCTGAGGAATTATTGCAGAGCATAGAACAATAAAATGGAGGACAACGCCTCGATGGATTTGGCGATAGAAACAGTCGACTTAACAAAAAGGTATGGCTCTTTGGTTGCGGTGAACAAGTTAAACCTTCAAGTTGAAAAGAACACAATTCACGGTTTTCTCGGTCCAAACGGTGCTGGAAAAACCACAACAATAAAAGTTTTAGTCGGGCTTTTAAGGCGCGCGCGCTTCCCAAGTTTCCTAAGCATTTGAAGGGTTGGGAGCTCCTAGACATTTATGGGCGGATGTATGGAATTTCTGAACAGCAACCGAAGGAACAGATACCTAAGCTTCTGGAGATGGTTGGGCTTAAGGGCAGAGAGAAAGACCTTATCGGAAAATATAGCAAGGGAATGCAGCAGCGCCTAGGCATTGCTCAAGCCTTGTTAAGCAACCCTGAACTGGTTATTTTGGATGAACCAAGCCTCGGCCTGGACCCCGTTGGAATGGTTGAAGTTAGAGAAATCGTGAAAAATATAGCCAAGGAAGGCAGAACAGTTTTCCTTTCTTCACATCTGCTTTTTGAAGTGGAACAGGTCTGCACGCACATAACAATAATTCATAAGGGTGTCGCCTTAGCCTCAGACAAACTTCAAAACATTTACAATAAAATATCTGGAGCCGCTACACTTGTGGTAGAATTGGCGAAACCCTTAGACTCTGTTGCCGACGCATTGAGGAAATTGCCATTTGTATCTAATATTGAGCAAGGAGGCAAAATGCTCGTAATAGAATTGAAAACACATGATGATGTTAGGCCGCAGATTTCTCAAGAAATAACAAAGGCTGGCGGCGTAATAGTCTTCATGAGTCTTAAGGGGGCGAACACTTGAAGAAGTTTTTATGCAGCTTATAACGAAATCCGGAGGTGAAAAGTGATGAAAACAAAAACTTGGAGTGGTTGGGCAACCCGTTTCTGGGCGGTTGTGAAATATGAACTTTTATGGAATATTCGGAAAAAGAAGTTCATCGGCGTAATGGTTCTCGCCTTCGCCCTCGCCACCCTATCCTTGGTCTTGCCAGTAATCCTCTACAATGTTGTCGGCGGGTATCTCCCCCAGAAACCTGACTACGTGATTAGCACAGGAGCTGGGATAGGTGGCATGGGTATGTTCTTTTTGCTGTAGCAATAGCCATGAACAGCATTTCAGGCGAATTTGAAAGCGGCACAATTTTGCCCTTGCTTACAAAGCCTGTTTCGCGAACCACGATTTTCGTCGGCAAGCTTTTTGCAGCCTTCGTAACCCTCTTGGCGGCTTATACTAGCCTCATCGTTTATATGGCTGTTGGCGGATGGATAGTTTATGGTCCACAAAACAATCTCCAACTGCTGCCCCTCTCACTATTGGGCACTTTAATCAGCACCTTTGTATGGGTGGCTATAGTTATATTTTTAGGAACCCTCTCAAAAAATTCGTTGCTAGCCGCCCTTGGAACCTTCGGCATCTATATGGCTTTAACCATAAGCTCCTCAATAATTTCAGCCTTCACAGACCAAGCATGGATTCTAAATTATCTCCCGGGAAGCGGCGCAGCAGGATATCTCAAAGACGGTGAGAAAATAATAGGCGGTATATCAACTGGAACAGATAGTATAGCTTCCAACATGATAAATTGTGTGCTTTATCCATCGACAGAAGTAGCCTATCTAAAGTTCAGTTTCGCCCATGGAACCGTTTTCACAGAACTGTTCAGAGAACCCTTATGGTTTGTACTTTTAAGGTCGTTGATTGTGGCTTTCGCCTACATTATCGGATTGTTTGCTATCGCATGGTACTCTTTTAAACGCGCCCAAATACTTGAATAAGCATGATTCAACATTAAAATCTGCGTTTTCTCCGAAAGCTCTTATATATCATAAATCTCTTAAAGCCCTTTTCCTCAAGCTCGGTGTCTCCATGTACAGAAAGCATTTAAAGAAAATTCTTGTCACTGGGTCAACGGGTCAGATTGGCTCTGAACTCACATTGGAGTTGCGAAAAAAGTATGGTGGAGAAAACGTGGTTGCCGCTGGACACAAAAGAAAGCCAAATGAGGCCTTACTAAGCTCTGGGCCCTTCGAGTTTTTGGACGCTACAAAAAAGGAAGATACTGAAAAAATTGTTAAGGAGTACGATGTTGACACGGTTTATCATTTGGCTGCGGTGCTTTCAGCGGTTGGAGAAGAAAATCCGCAAAACGCGTGGAACATAAACATGGGAAGCCTCTACAATGTTCTGGAAATTGCAAGGCAGTATGGCTTGAAGGTTTTTTGGCCCAGCTCGATAGCTGTTTTTGGTCCGGAGGCACCCCGCGTTAAAACTCCGCAATATACCGTTTTGATTCCGAAAACCATGTATGGAGTTACAAAGGTTGCCGGCGAACTTTTATGTAACTACTATTTTCTACGTTATGGTGTTGACGTTAGAAGCGTTCGCTATCCCGGAATAATAAGCAGTGGAACTCCTCCGGGAGGAGGCACCACGGACTATGCCGTAGAAATTTTTTATGAAGCTGTTAGGCGTAAGCGTTACACTTGCTTTTTGAGGGCTGACACTGTTCTGCCCATGATGTATATGCCCGACTGCATAGACGCTGCCATAACCCTTATGGAGGCTGAAGCTTCAAAGGTTAAGTGTCGAACAAGCTATAATGTTGCGGCTATGAGCTTTTCTCCAGCCGAGCTTGCCGCTGAAATTAGGAAGTATATTCCAGACTTTGTCTGCGAGTACAAGCCAGATTTTAGGCAGAAGATTGCAGACTCTTGGCCCATGTCCATAGATGACAGTGCCGCCCGTGAGGATTGGGGTTGGAACCCAAAATATGATTTGGCCACTATGACCATGGACATGATCGAGAAGCTTTCAAGGCGTTTTGCTGAAGGCCGCCTTTAGAATGCTCATTTCTCGCTGTCTTTTATAGGAAGTGTTAAAAGCCGTCTTAAATTAGAGCTATTTGAGGGTGAAAAGGGCATGGTTGAGAGGCATCCTACCCGTTATTTAGCTGAAGAGTATGAGCGTCTAGTTCGGGAGAACCTAAACTGGGAGCTTAAGGTTTTGGAATCTGCCAGCGAGCCCATATGCATAGTTAACGGAAAAGAGGTTTTGATGCTCTGCGCTAACAACTATTTGAATCTGGCGACACATCCAAAAGTTGTTAATGCCATGATAGAGGCAACCCGCAAGTATGGCGCTGGAGCTGGAAGTGACCGGTCTATTGCTGGAAACATGATACTTCATGAAGAACTTGACAGACGCCTAGCCAAGTTCAAAAGGGCTCCAGCCTCACTCACATTTCAGACCGGCTTTATGGTTAATGAGGGGCTTATACCACAGCTCGCGGACAAAGGCGACCTCATCATTTCAGACGAGCTAAACCACGGTTCAATAATTGACGGCTGTAGGCTGAGCCGAGCCGACAGAGCCATATACAAGCACAAGGACGTTGAAGACCTAGCCCGAGTCATGGAAGAAGCCGAAAAGCATGATCCGCCCTACAACCACATTTGGATTATAACAGACGGCGTTTTCAGCATGGATGGAGACACAGCACCACTCAAGGATATAGCCAAAATCGCAAAGGGGCACGGCGCAGGCGTTTACGTGGACGACGCCCATGGCGAAGGCGTTTTAGGTGAAGGCGGAAGAGGAATTGTAAGCCACTACAATCTTAGGCGGGATGAAGTGCACGTGGAGATGGGAACTTTTTCAAAGGCTTTCGGCGTCATAGGCGGGCACATAACTGGAAGCGAAGAGCTTCGCAACTTTGCCTATAACAAAGTTAGGAGTTGGCTTCTCAGCGGCGCTGTCCCGCCTGGAGTTGCAGCAGCCTGCATAGCCGCAATAGACGTCCTCGAAACAGAACCGCAACATGTTAGGCGTGTCTGGGAGAACCGCAACCACTTATTGGACGCCTTGCAAGACGCTGGATTTGACACCGGCAACACTGAAACGCCAATAATTCCAGTCATGTGCGGAAAGAGCAAGGCTGCAAGGGACTTGGCAGACCACTTATGGACAAAAGGAATATTTGTTCTGCCAATATTTTATCCCATGGTTGCTAGGGACAAGGCAAGAATCCGAGTCCAAGTATGCACAAAACACACGACGGAACAGCTGGACAGAGCAGCGGAAGCCTTCAAAGAAGGCGGCAAAAAACTCGGAATAATCTAAAACCCTTAAAGCCTTCCACACCCCTATTTTCATTTAATGTCTGAAGTTACAAAAGAAAAGCAGCGGTTACGAGAGAAAATTTGGCGTGAAATGGAAAAGTCTGGAGTGGCAGCTTTTCCGCTACCATGTTGAGGGAGAATCCCAAACTTCGTTGGGGCTGAAGCCGCCGCAGACAAACTACGCCAGCTTGAAGAATGGAAAAAGGCGAAAGTTGTTTTTGTAAATCCAGACTCGCCCCAGCGCAAAGTTAGGGAAAACGCCCTAAAAGATGGGAAAATTCTTATTATGGCTTCGCCGAGGCTGAAGCGGGGCTTCATACTGATAGACCCTGCTAAAGTGCGGGGAAAAGAATGCTTTGCCTCAACAATTAGAGGTGCCTTCCAGTTTAGAGTTGAAACCCAAGAATTTCCAAAACCAGACCTAATAGTTGAGGGTTCTGTGGCTGTCGACTTGCATGGGCACAGACTTGGAAAGGGCCACGGGTATGGCGACGTGGAAATAAAAATATTGGAAAGCAAGTTTGGGGAAATCCCAGTTGCCACAACAGTTCATGACATGCAAGTGGTTGAAAACGTGCCCTTCGAAGAGAAGGATAAGAAAGTCTCCTTGATAATTACGCCTACAAGGGTTATCCGAGTAGCCCCGCAACTGCAGAAAATCTAGAGGAGCTAGTGACTATTGCTTTTCCCAAAGCCCAAAAGATGTTGGTTTTTAGCGGAGCCTTTCCAAGGCTTTATCAACGTCGTCCAACCCAAGCCTTCTAAGGGTTTCGGATTTCGGTATGCCCTTCTCATCCCAGCCCAGAAGCTCATAGTATTTGCGCTTCTCTTCATCCACGCGAGCCTTCTCGATGGCTTTTCCCTTGAAGGGCCCTGATGGAAGAGGCTCATAAAATCTTGGTGGGTTGTCATCGTGGATTTCCAGATTCCATTTTAGGTCTGGTCCGCCAAAGAGGAGCATAGCTCTTTGCAACTGTATTATTTTCATGGCTTTTATGGCAACCCAATCCTCCTTTGTCAGCTCTATGCCAGTTACAGCCTTGTAAAAGTTAAACACCAATGTGCGGGACAATCCGAAAACGTTGAAGTAGCAGTAAACCCCTGAATCGTGGAAGGCCATCATAAGCTCACTTCTAAAATCGTCCAACGGCATGCATGCCGTAGAGGTATGGTCTCCGCCCTGAACAGAACACGCATAAGAGTATATTTCTGGATAATCCTTCTCGCTTCGGATTCCATGGGCGCCAACACCTATACCCTTAACCTGCACGGCGTAAGGCATGACGTCAACGCCCTTCATTTCACCAATTTTTAAAGCCGCACGGTATGTGCCTTCAGCTAGGATGTTGCCTATGCCCTCCCTATAGGCGATTTTCTTGGCTAGGGCGGCGAAGGCTTCTGCATCACCCCACTTCAGCTCTATGCCATCCAAATCCTCCTTTGTCAGTATTCCCCTTTGGAAGAGCTCCGCTACAAAGCCCAGAACATTGCCCGCCTGTATGCCGCAAAGCCCCAAATCGTCTATGATGGAAGCCATGTAAACATTCTTTTCAGGAGTGAATATGCCCAAGTTTGTGCCAACATAGGCTTGCAGCTCATAATCTGGGTTGTCGGTTATCGCACCTTTAAACTTTCCAGATCTCACAACGGCCAGTTTTAGACATGTCGTTGGACAGCCAAAATCCCCCCAATACTGTTTCACCCAAACCCTATTCTCAAACTCGTTAACCCCGAAGCTTCTCTCGTCATGCCACTCCTCCTGCCAGTTCCGAACAGGCTCGGAGCTTG
>Ga0078972_1017404_pt1 | contig 10328 bp, 7 predicted proteins | sample YelNatPaOPGAMG01_FD_67568 | JGI IMG/M metagenome (GOLD analysis project Ga0078972, IMG submission 67568) | Hot spring thermophilic microbial communities from Obsidian Pool, Yellowstone National Park, USA - OP-RAMG-01 (SPADES assembly) (version 2) | ecosystem: Environmental > Aquatic > Thermal...
ACTGCGTGAGCGGGGGCGAGGAGGGGCCAAACGGGCCCCGGAGCGGCCCGGCAGGGCCGGAGCCGGGGCGGCAGAAGAGCGGCGACACACGATTCCAGGCTCTGAAAGCAGCCTCAGAGAAGCTCCAACAGAAATTCAAAGGCAAATTTTCAGCAGCCTGTTAGAAGCAAGCCGCTCCTTGGTGGCTGCCGCCATGCCTATGGCAGGGCGGACTTCTAGTGGGGTTGACAAGCTTTTGTGCTGGGATTATATAGAAGGTAGTAGCACCTTGACAATTGAAGTAGGCCCGCAAACACTGTGTTTGCTTAGGCGTGCTTCACAACCGAAACTCTCAGCTGTCCGGAAGAGCGAGGGCAACCCGCGCCGGGCAACTAACAACCCCGTACAACAACTAAGTTGTATACGGGGCCAGCCCATGACAAACAGCCCAAAGGAGGGGCAAGTCATGACAGCCAGAGCTGAAACTCTGCAACTAAGTCAGGAGGATTGGAATGATGTACTGGAACAGGAGAAGCTTCATCATGGCTGGGGGCAGCACCCTGATGGCACAGCCAACGCTGTCAGACCGCATTGTTGTTGGCCTAATCGGGGCCGGCGGCCGCGGTAGGCTACTGGCGAGAACTTTTCAAAAGGACCGCTCGGTCCGCATCGGTGCGGTTTGCGACGTGTATGAGCCAAACCTTGAGGCTGGGCTTTCAGAGGCGGCTAAAGCCGGCAGTGCGCCCAAGGCGTTTCGCAATTATAGGCAATTGCTCGAGGACAGAGAAATTAGCGTTGTAATTGTCGCCACGCCGGAGCACTGGCACCACCGCATGGTGCTCGACGCACTGGCCGCTGGCAAAGACGTCTATGTGGAAAAGCCGCTTTGCCGCACGCCCGAAGAGGGGGTCGAACTTGTGGAGGCCGAGAAGAAGTCCAAGAGCATCGTGCAGGTGGGCATGCAGCGGCGGAGCTACAATCTTTACTTGGAAGCCCGCAAGATTGTGGCTTCGGGAACCCTGGGCGCGGTGCGAATGGCCCGCTCCTGGTGGCTGAACAACTACCTTGGCGCCTCCCGGGAACCTAGGCTGGAAGGCCCGCTCGATTGGGAGCAGTGGCAGGGCCCGATCAAGAAGCGAGTTCCCCTGGATCCGTACATCTTCCGCAACTGGGGCAGTCTCTTAGAATACTCAGGCGGCATCATGGCCGCCCAGGGCGTCCACATCTACGATGCCATCCATCTACTGATGAACGCAGGTTATCCGCTGGCTGTAACTGCCGCTGCTGGCAAGGCCCATAAGCCGGGGGCGGACGCGCCAGAGTCAGTCGTGGTCACCGCCGAGTATCCTGAAGATTTCCTTGGCGTGTTTACGATCAACTACGCAGCCATGAGATACAAGACCCGTAATGATCAACTCATTCAACTGGACGGCGACAAGGCCCGTATGGATATCGGCCGCGAGGACTGCAAGGTCTACATGCAGGGAGCCGAGGATACCCCGGCGATCACCAAAACGTCAGAGCAGGGTTTCGACTACGCGACTGACCTGCACGTACAAAACTTCCTGGAGTGCGTGCGGACTCGCAGAACTCCCACCGCACCTATGATCGTGGGCTTCCAGGCGGCGCTCGTCGTGCAGATGGCGAATATATCTCTGAAGACAGGCCGCCGCGTCCGGTGGAATCACGCGCTGAAGAAAGTGGAAGTCTAAGAGCCTGAAGGCCTGAAGGAGTCAGCATCAATTTGTACCTTGACAATTGAAGTGGGCCAGCAGACACCGTGTCTGCACTGGTGTACTTCAAAACCGCAATCTGCAACGCAAAGGTAACCTAAGGGAGGGCAACCCTATGTCCTTTAGAAGACGTGACATGCAAATCGCCCGACGAGATTTCCTCGGAGTGACCGCCGCGGGTCTCGCGGCTGCCGCCCGAGCCGCCCAGCGTCTCAATGTCCTTTTCATCATCGTCGATGATCTGAACACCGATCTCGGATGTTATGGCCTGCTGGAAGTGAAGACGCCGAACATTGACAGGCTTGCGAGCCGTGGTGTGCGGTTCGAATACGCCTATTGCCAGTACCCGCTTTGCAACCCGTCCCGCACGTCGTTCTTGAGCGGCCTGCGTCCGGAAATCATCGGGGTTTTCGACAATAACGTTGTTCCGCACGAGAAAAACCCGATGCTGGAGTTCATGCCCGAATTCTTCCGGCGCCACGGCTATTTTGTGGCTGGAGCGGGGAAGGTCTTTCACAGCAGGCCAAAGCCTGGCAGCTTCGATGCCTTCCATCCCACTCATGGCGAGGAGAAAGGGAAAACGCCGGTAAAGAGGACCCCTTGGCAAGGCCCCGGCACACCTCCCTGGTGGGCAGAACTGGACGGTCCCGAAGAGATCTCCAGCGATGCGATCGCCGCTCAGAAGATTGTCACCTGGATGCAAGAGTCAGTCCGCGAAGGCAAGCCGTTCTTCTTGGCGGCCGGTTTTCATCGGCCGCACCGGCCCTGGATCGTCCCCAGGGAGTACTTCGACCTCTACCCCTGCGTTTCCTTGCGCGATGAGCCACCCATGCGCCTGATTCCGCCGGTTGCGCTCATGACGGAACTTGGCCCCAGTAAAGCTGCCGAACCGAAATGGCAGGAGAGGGCAATCGCGGCGTATCGGGCCGCGACCTCCTATATGGATACCCAGGTCGGGAAGATTCTGGCCGCCATGGATCGCCTGAAGTTGTGGGCCTCTACTGCTATTGTCTTCATAGGTGATAACGGATTCCATCTGGGCGATCACGGTTTGTGGTCCAAGCTCACCCTGTTTGAGCGCGCCACGCGCGTGCCCATGATTCTTTGTAGCCCGGGAGTCAGCGCGGGCAAGTCCTGCCGACGAACTACGGAACTTCTCGACATTTTCCCCACCCTGGTCGAGTTGGCTGGCCTCCGCGCGCCTGCCGCGTTGCAGGGCAAGAGCCTCGTCCCGTTGTTGCGCCAGCCCGACGCTGCCTGGGACAGGCCGGCGCGCTCCGTGCTCAAGCGCGGGGACATTTTCGGGCGGGCAGTGCGGACAGAGCGCTGGCGTTACGTCGAGTGGGATGACGGAAAGCAAGGCTCGGAGCTATATGACCACCACTGGGACCCAGGTGAGTACGTGAATCTTGCCGCTGACCCGGCGCACGCCAACACCGTGAAGAATCTCCGCGCACTTCTCCGCGGCTAATCTTCTTGATCGCCGTTCTCTGGAACAATCATATACGTTCGCTGGTGGAGTTGTTCCCGTCACCACGCATCTCCAACCATTGAGAGACCGCTGCTTTTCCCCACACTCATCCAATTGAGTCTGGGGGCTAGCTCTCAACGTAAAGTTGCGTGGCGTAAAGCCACCTTGCGGCAACGCCACTTTACGTGGCAAGCATGTTGCTTTACGCAATGATTTGCACCTTTACCCCCACACCTATGCATAGGTGTGGGGGTTTACTTCGGCCCCGATGTTCTGACCTTATGTCAGACCTCGGGGCTTTTTTCTTGGTTCAAGAACCAAGCTTTCTCAGCTTGCAGTCTGCTGCCGACTTACTATCTTAGCTGCAGAATCAGGCGGGGCATCCAGGAGGCCAAATTCGCCTGGAACGCCGGGACCACGGCGCACCCCGGCAGCTTGCCTACAAGCTCGACACGATTGTCGTCAACCGTATAAAACCGCGACAGGGCGGCGCGAGGGGCCGCGCCGGAGCAAAAGCTTGCTCCGCCAGCGGCCTAAAGGATTGCGTCAGATGGTCGTCTTCCACGGCTAACTGCGACGGGGCCGGCTTCGCCGGCCGGTGAAAAAGCAGGCTGGCAAGCTGACAGAGAGCTTGCTTTGCCGGGAGGATGGTTGTAAACTCTTTATAAGCGTTATCAATACTTAATAGCGAGATGCCGTACCAGTTCAAACGCGAACCCCTGACCCAGGAGGAAGCCAACCGCCTGGCCCACGCTTGCCAAACCCACTTGGAGCGGCTCGTCGTCTGGACCCTGCTGGACACCGGGCTGCGGGTCTCCGAGCTGGCCAACCTCAAGCGGGCCAACCTGGACTGGCAGAGTCACCGGATCATGATCTACGGTAAGGGGGGCCCTTACGGCTGCCGGTCAAAACGCCGGGTGATTCCGCTTTCCAGCCGTATTCAACCGCTCATTGAGGGGCACTTCAGCCTCCATGAGACCCTGGGAGTGAGCGTACGCACCATCCAGCGCCTGCTGAAGCGGGTGGCCAACCGAGCCCAGATAAATCGCAAGGTGACCCCGCATGTGCTCCGGCACACCTTCTCGGTGACCGCCGTCCAGAAAGGCATCAGCCTGCCAGCGCTACAACGACTGCTGGGACACGACCGGCTGACGACGACCGAGATCTATCTGAACTTGTCACCGGAGGACGTGATCCGAGAGTTCAGCGCTAAGTGGTAGGACGGAGGATTGGATAATAAGTCATGATAATACTTATTAATACTTAATAATATGGCCCGGATCATCGCCATCGCCACTCACAAGGGCGGAACCGGTAAGACCGTCACCGCCATGGCCCTTGGCGCCTGCCTGGCGCGCATGGGCAAATCGGTCCTGCTGGTGGATCTGGACCCCCAAGGCCATTCCACGCTAGGCCTAGGGGTGGAGTTGGAGGAAACCACTCCAACCCTCCGGGACTTCTTCAGCGATCCCGGCCAGCCCATCCAGCGCATCCTGCACCCGACCCATCTGCCCGGACTCGATATCGTGCCTTCCAACATCCGCTTGGCCCGCGTGGCCCAAAACCTCTACATGCGCCCCAAACGCGAGGAACTGCTCAAGCGGGGGCTGGTGCCAGTTCTTGGCCGCTATGAGTTCATCGTGGTGGACTGCCCGCCTTCGCTAGGGGTGCTGACGGAGACCGGCATCGCGGCCGCCGACCTGATCGTCATCCCCTGCCAGATGGAGGCCCGAGCGGCCGATGGTCTGGTGGACCTGCTAGAGGTCATAGGAATCATCAAAGGCGAAGACTTCCAGAACTGGCGGATTCTGCTGACCAAAATGGACAGCCGCAAGAGCGTCACTAACCAGGCGGTGATGGCAGCCCTAGCCCAGTGGCAGCAGAAGATCTTCAAGACTTGGATTCCCCAATCCGAACCCCTCAACCAAGCCCAGATCGAGCGCACCGACATTTTTAGCTTCGATCCGCATAGCAAGGGCGCCCAGGCATACGAAGCCTTTACCCAGGAGATCTTAAGCTATGCCGAGCAGTAAGAAAGCTGCCCGCCTGGCGCAGAAAGCGGCGGCGGGAGTCCGCAGCCCTAGGCCCCCCAGTCAACTCACCGAGGAGAGCCCGAAAAGGGGCTACCGGGTAGTGGCCGTCAGCCTCTACACCCCGGAAGCCGACTGGCTCGACCACATAACCCGGGCCCTCCAGCAAGCAGGCAACCCAAAAGCCAACCGGTCCCTGGTAGTCCGGGAAGCCATCCTCCGACTACGATCCACCCTAGAGGGTATGGAGCCGGCCGAGATCTTGCTGGACTTCGTCCGTCACCAAGCGCACCGGCGGTAACGGACCTACGAGAGGCAAGGCGCACACCCGCACGCCCACCTCCTAGCTAGCAGCCGCTAGGGGCTATCCAGGGTGCTCGGTTTCGCCAAGGGTGGTGCGATGTTTCGCCGAGGCTGGTGCGATGTTTCGCCGAGGCTAGTGCGATGTTTCGCCGAGGCTAGTGCGATGTTTCGCCGAGGCTGGTGCGATGTTTCGCCGAGGCTAGTGCGATGTTTCACTGAGGCTAGTGCGATGTTTCACTGAGGCTAGTGCGATGTTTCGCCGAGGAAAATCGGGGTTAAGTGATTGATTTTAAAGGACAAATTTTGCCTAAGTATTTAAGTATTTAACTATATATAACAACAACAACAACAATACAGAGGCTTGACTTGTTGTGTTGTTGTTGTTGTGATCTGTTAATCTAAGTTCTTGAACCCAACCTCGTCATCCGGGCACCCTACTTCCAGCTCTCCAGCCCACCAAGCTCAGCCGGATAGGCTAGCTACTACTGGACCTCCCCCTGACCTCACCCCGGCCGAGTTCATCCGAACTGAAACAGTGCTATCCCGCCTTCCGTTCCATGAACTTAGCAAGAGAGGAGACGTTCATATCCGAATCACCCGGAGGAATGAGCTTGGAGAACTGGAGCTACTTTGGGATGTTTCACCCAACCCACGCTATGGTGCTCCACGACAACTGGCCTACAAGCTCGATACGATTGCTCTCAACCGGCGGCTGGACGAGCTGGGGCGACCTCTACCCAAGGTTATCCGGCTGGGAAGCTTGCGGGAGCTTTCCAAAGAGTTGGGGCGAAACATACCCACTGGCGACATTAAGAAAGCGCTCTTGCAAAACGCCAGTGCTTTCATCACTGCCAAGCTCGCCTACCGGGGTAAGGATGGCGCTTGGCGCCACCTTGAGGCTGGCTTCACCCGCTACTCCGTAATTTTCGCCGGTGAGAAACTCCCCAATGGCCGGCCGGCTGACGCCGTGTTTCTAGTTCTGAATGATCCCTATCGGGAGGTCCTCAACAACGCCCCGATCCGGCCGCTGGATCACGAGTACATGAAGCAACTCCCGCCCGTAGGGCAACGCTTCTACGAACTGCTGAGCTTCCAGATCTTCGCCGCTTTGAAAAACCGCCGCCCGGAGGCTAAGCTAACCTACTCGGAATACTGCACTTTTGCTCCCCAGCAGCGCTACTACCAGCTCTGGGAGGTCAAGCGCCAGATGTCTCCCATCCACCGGATTCACTTGGACTCTGGCTACCTGAAAGCCGTCCGCTACCAGCCAAGAACGGATGCTGAGGGTGCCCCGGACTGGGATATTTTCTATACCCCCGGTCCCAAGGCCCGCGCCGAATACCAAGCTTTCATCCGCAGGACTCGGGGCCAGAAGGAGGAAGCGGAGTTTTACCTGCCTGAGCAGGTGCCAGAAAAGGGTGGGGCTGTGAGGCCGTCGGAGGTGGCCTCACCTGCCGAGCGGCCGATTGAGTCTCCTCTCCTGCTGGAGCTGATTAGCCGAGGCGTTTCCGCCACACGAGCGCGGAAACTCCTGTCTGAACTAGCGCCCAACCAGCAAGTCATGGACCAGCTTGAGTGGGGAGACTTCCTCATAGCTCAGAACCCCGCAGGCTTCCGCAACCCTCCCGGCTTTTACATCTCTTTGGTCCGTGATAACGTGATTCCTCCTGATAGCTTTGAAACCTCCCGTCGCCGCCAGGAACGTGAGGAGCGAGAACGTGCCCGCCAGCAATGGCTCTTTGAGGAGCAACGGCTTCGCTTCGAGTATGAACACTACCTGACCGAAGAGAAGGATCGCTACATCCGCGAACACCTTAGCCAAGAACACTATCAGGAGCTGCTGGAGGCCAAACGGAAGCGCTTCAAGCGCCAATACCCTCATCTGCCGGAGCAGACATTGACAGAAATGGCGCATGGTGCTATCCGAGGCGAGATCGAGTCTCAGGTGAGCCTTTTGAGTTTCGAGGAGTGGAAGCGGCAGCAGGGTCGCCAAGAAGGGTAGGCAGGGTAGCTCCCATCCAGGGAACCGCTATAAAGGCCCCTCAGAGGCGCGTAAAGGCCCCTGAGAGGCCCGGGGGGATGTTTAGAGTCACCCAAGGGTTGATCGGGGCTTCTACGGCCGCTATAGCCCCAAAGAAGGGCATTCTAGGAGGTGATCGGAATTTCTCGCAGCGCTCCACGCTGGGAGCGGCTCCCGGAAGCCACCCCTCATTGGGGCGAGAGCCGGCTCAGGGGGGGCCGAAAACCCCTGAACGAACCGCACAGCCATCTGTTCGGTGGCTTGTTCAGATCCCCCCGCTAGGGATACCCCGCCCGGACCAAGTAGGTATCTCGGTTGAAAAATGCCTTGATCATCAATGACTTCTGGATAGTATCGCCTGCTGCTTGTGTTCTCGCTCCACCACCGGCTCCGACAGCTCCCTCGGTGAATAGGGCCTGCGATCGCTTCTCTGTCAGAAGCGCAGGGGGGCGGTCGTTGATCAGGAACAGCTTTAGGGGGGCACCAGCGGGGCCAATTGCTATGCTGTGAGGCAGGTGAGACGTGCTAGTCTGGACCGCAGCGTTTGGCCGCGTGGCCGGCGGCCCTCAGCCATGGGAAGTCACAGGAATGGGTGCAGATGACGCGTGAGCCTCAACCGGAGGATCCCTCCCTGCTGGACTCTTACTCGGTTATTTACTTCGGCAACGACTGGCTCGCCGAGAATCGCACCAGCAGCCATCACGTGGCCTCTCGCCTGGCGCAGCGCCTACCCCTGCTTTACGTGGACTGCCCGGGACTGCGTCCTCCCGCCGCCACAGCCAGAGACTTGCGCCGGCTGATGCGAAAGATTGCGGAGACATTGCGCGGACCGCGCCTGATCGAACCCCAAATGTGGCATTGCACCCTGCCCCAGATCCCCTTCCGTCGCAGCGCCGTGTTACAGGCTGTGAACCGGGGCCTGGCGACCCTGCTGTTGCGGCGGTGGATCCGGAAGCTCGGGTGGCGGCGCTTTATCTCCTGGTTTGTTGTCCCTCACCCGGGTTTTCTGGCCCGGCGATTGGGAGAGGACTACGTGGTGTATTACTGCACCGATGACTACTCGGCCCTGCCTGGCGTGGACCGGCGCGCCGTAGCCCGGATGGATGAGGACTTGACCCGCCGGGCTGATCAGGTATTTGCCGTTTCCCCTCAGCTACTGGCTTGCAAACGGGCGCTAGGCGCCTCTGTGGCCTATGCCCCTCATGGCGTGGACTTCGAGCTGTTCGCCGCCGCCTCGGATCCCGCGACCTTGCCAGCCCCGCCGGCGGCCGGGCTGCCTCATCCGATCGTCGGGTACTTCGGCGTGGTGGGTGAATGGTTGGACATGGAACTGCTTTTGTTCCTGGCGAAATCTCGCCCCCAATGGACTTTCCTCTTCGTCGGCCGTGCGGCGGCAGACGTCACTGCTTTGCGCGCCCTGCCCAACGTGGTTCTGGCAGGGCCCCAACCCTATGCGAGCTTGCCGCGCTGGGCCAAGGTTTTCGATGTCGCCATCCTGCCTTATTTGCGCAACCAGCAGGTGCTCAACGCCAACCCTCTCAAGCTCCGGGAGTATCTGGCCACCGGCAAGCCGGTGGTTTCAATTTCCACGCCGGAAACGGATCGCTTTGCGCACTGTATCTGGATTGCCCGCAGCAAGGAGGAGTTTCTGGCCTGCCTCGAGGCGGCCCTCCACGAGGATGATCCCAGCCGGGGCAAGGCCCGGCAGCAGGCTGTGGCCGGGCAAAGTTGGGAAGCCCGCGTAGCTGAGACGCTGGCCGTTGTCCAGCAGGGATTGGCGCAGAGGCTGAGATCTACTCCGGCTATTGGAAGGTGAGAATCTGTGGCATCCACAAGCGAGAAGAAATCGCCGAGTCTTTTGCGGGTGGCCGTAGTCGGCGCCGGCTACGTTAGCAAGCATCACATCGAAGCTCTCCGCCGCCTGCCTTTTGTGACCCTGGTGGGCATAGCGGACCTCAATCACGCGGCTGCCCGAGCGGCCGCGGCCCGCTACTCTATTCCCTTGGCCTGCCACAGCCTGGAGGAGCTGGCGCCCGCTCGCCCGCAAGTTACCTACTTGCTTACACCTCCTGACACCCACTGCTCGCTGGCCGTGAAAGCCCTGCAAATGGGCAGTCATGTCTTCGTCGAGAAGCCCATGGCCGAAACCGTCGAGGAATGCGACCGCATGATCGAATGCGCACGGCAGCAGGGCTTGATCCTCTCAGTCAATCACTCCGACAAGTTCGACCCCGTCGTTCAGGAGGCTTTGCGTCGTGTGCAAGCTGGCGCGTGCGGCGACCTGCTGGCGGTGGACATCATTCGCAGTTCCTCCTATGCGCCCTACGCAGGTGGTTCGTTGCCCGCCATATATGCCAAGGGGTCTTACCCTTTTCAAGACCTGGGCGTACACAGCCTGTATCTGCTGGAGGCTTTTCTCGGTCCTATCGAGCAGGTGGACATAGAATTCCGGTCCACTGGCCGGGATCCCAACCTGTTATTCGATGAATGGTACGTGTTGGCTCGTTGCCGGGGCGGGATCGGCCGCAGTTACATCTCCTGGAACGTGCGGCCCATGCAAAACCGCCTCTCGATCTATGGGACCGCCGGCGTCTTGCATGTGGACCGTTTTTTGCAGCTTTGCATTGGGAGCCGCAACCTGCCCGGTCCGAAGTTCGTGCATTTGGTCCTTAGCGCCGTCCGCAATGCGCTCTACACGGCCTGGGGGGTGCCTTTAAATGTGGCGAAGTTTGCTGTGGGACGCCTGCCCGCCTCGCCGGGGATCCGAGCGGGCGCGGCTGCTTTCGCGCGGG
>Ga0078972_1017405_pt1 | contig 10328 bp, 9 predicted proteins | sample YelNatPaOPGAMG01_FD_67568 | JGI IMG/M metagenome (GOLD analysis project Ga0078972, IMG submission 67568) | Hot spring thermophilic microbial communities from Obsidian Pool, Yellowstone National Park, USA - OP-RAMG-01 (SPADES assembly) (version 2) | ecosystem: Environmental > Aquatic > Thermal...
TTGTGGTTGAGGGTTTCGGCTTTTAAATGTTGCGAGCTTGTAAAACTTGCAGGAGCTCTTCTACCACAGATAGCTGCACGTGGGGCTTTTCTGTCTCGCGTATCAAAGTTTACTACACGGAACACCATGAAACGAAACATTTAAAAACATTCCCGCACCTATATATGTTAGGTGGTTTAATATGGATGAAATCGATGGATTATTAGTAATAGCGAAGTATAAGAAGGCTACGGAAAAAGTAAGAGAAGCAGTAGGAAGGAAAGCTGTTGAATTGTGCGCCGCCGAAGTCCGATATGCTGATCTTATTAAAATCTCAAAGGACAATAAGCTACCTGAAAAAGTGAGGGAAGCAGCAAAGAATAAGCTTCAAAAAATAACCGAACAACTCGCAGAAAAATATGGTTTAAAACCAACAAACCCGCTTCAAAAGGATGGATTAGCTGTTGAACCAACGCGAGAATTTTTGAACAGAAAAGAAGAACCTAAAAAGCAGCCTAACAAGATGCGTTTAAAAAAGACTCGATAAGGTCATGCGCTTGTTCTTAGATTCTCTAAATGGTCGGAAAAAGTTCTAAAATAAGCCAAAAATAGTCGGAAATGCGACTAATTTATAAAATGTTCGGTTCAAAGCAGTTCATGACAGATATAAACCAATTAAGGATAATCTCCCTCTCACTGCTGAACTCTGTTGAGAAGTACAGAAGAAGATACGTAGTGGAAAGACTGTTGAAATCGCTAAAATCACAACCGAGGATAAAGCTTTTGAGAGGATTTAGAGGGGTTGGAAAGACGACTGCCTTGCTTCATGCTTTCGGGGCTGTTAAGGAAAGCGCGCTCTACTTCTCCGCAGATCATCCGATCGTTAAAAGCAGCGGGATATACAATACCGGAAAAGAGGCAATAAAAAACGGGTTTAACATCCTTTTCATAGATGAAGTGCACACATATCCAGAATGGAGGCCAGAGATAAAGGCGCTTCATGATGAGTTTCCATCGCTCGTTATTGTTGCAAGTGGGAGCGCACCGCTTGCATTAGTTCCAGAGAGAAGAGAAGAACTGATATGCCTTCACGAAATGGGTATAGACGAGTACGCCTTTCTCAAAAACGGAAAAATAGAATCTGCAAATGAAGAGTGGGCCGATAAAGAGCTTGCTATGAAGTTTATAGCCGAACATCAAGAGATTGCAAATCTATTTAACAGCTATTATAAAACGGGTGGTTTCCCTCTTTCGCTCGATATGGAAGAAGATAAGGCATTGGATGCAATATATAATTCAGTAAGAAAATCCATCCGCGAGGATGCAGTATTCTTCTTAAAGATGTCAAAAGAGAAAGTATTTGCAATGGAAAATCTTCTGAATTTTCTCGCAACGTCAGCGCCTGGAGAACTGAGCATTACTTCTCTCTCTTCAACGCTTCATATCTCAAAAACTGTAGTGTACGAAATAATCGATGCTCTTTCGGCTATGGAGATTATACGCATCATAAGGCCGTACGCTGGTGGGGCAGCGTTGGTCCGTGGAGAACCAAAATTGCTCTTCTTCCATCCAAACCTTCGCTTTTCAATATGCCGCCAGCTTGGTAAGCCAACAGACATAGGCTCTGTAAGAGAAGAACTCGCAGTATTCGGGTTATCAGAAAGAGGGTGGAATGAATATACAATCAAAGGTGAGAAAAAATCACCAGATTATATAATAGAGAAGGGAAAGGAAAGGTTGATAGTTGAAATCGGAGGAGAAAAGAAAACGAGAATTCAGCTCAAAGGATTCGAAAAAGGAATAACGATAAACGAATATCAGCTCATACCACTGCTTTTGGTCGGAAAAAGTTCTAAAATTCGCTAAAAATAGTCGGAAATGCGACCAAATATAAAATTTTGCTTTACATACCGGGGGTAAGTCACATACCCCTGGTAAGTAACATACCGGGGGTAAGTTTAAAGTAAAACCTTCTTTTTACGAATTCGCCTACGTCAAGCTTTTACTGCAGTGTATTTATTCAATGAAGCAAGAATCAACCTTAGCTCCTGTATTTCATGTTCGATTTCAGACAACCTGGTATTTGTTTTCTCAACGCCCATAGCTTTGATTTTTTTAGCTCTTTCGTTAGCCGAGCGGATTCCATCTATGACGGTATCGATCTTCTCATTAAGAGTCCATTTAAATTGCAATGCGCTCTTTTGCATCCGCTCCAAGAAATCATACCTTATCCTTCCGCAATTTCTATCTATATCCTCTGCAATATCGCTCGGTAACCTCGATAAAACTATTTTTTTGAAAATGCTTTTAGGTAACAAGGTATCAAACGTCGAGAGCGCTGTAATCTCATCTGCTTTACTCAACTTGAAATAGAAAGTGCTTTCAAGAGTCAACTGTTCTTCTGTTTTTTTGCTCTCTATCTTGACATCAAACAAACCAGATGCAATCCTCTCTATCTCTGATATAACATTATTGATATCATTCGAATATTTTTTCATTTTCTCTGAGAATATCGCGGATATTTTTTCCTCTTCTTTACTACGCCAGCGTTCCAGAACATCAAGGATACGCTTCTGGCGGTAATCATCAACAAGCATTACAAACTCGTTGTTATTCTTATTTTCCAAAGAACTTGCATATGCCACAATTTCCTTGATTAGTGGTTCGCTCATGGTTTGTTTTAGCTCGGCGAGATCTGCATCTATAATTTCAAGTATCTTTTTTTGCTCGATGTCAACTAATTCATTACTGTAGTCCCTTTTGGATAGAATGTGTTGGAGTTCTGCCTCGAACCTTTCCAAACGTTCTTCCAATTCACGGCTGGAAATCATCAAGTTGCTTTTTTCTATAAGGCGCTGATTGATTAATTCTTCTGTTATATGGCGTATCCTTGATTCAGAAACAGCGAGAACAAAAGCCCCCTTTTGGGAAACAATAAATTCCTCTAACATTCTCTCAAAATTTACAATGCCCCAGTCTTTTGAAGTATGTTTCTCGTCAAGTAATTTTGATTCAAGGGCGTTTTTAGCAGAGAGTGGGAATAACCTAATTTTACTTGGTTCTATCCCCATTTTAGAAGCGATTATTCTTTTGTTAAATTCCGATAATTCGATTATTTCTGATTCATTCAAATAGTCGATTTTATTTAGTACAAAAAAGAACTTTGACGCATATTTTGAACTCTCTTGGAGAAATTGGCATTCTGCATCGCTTATCGGTGGATCTGAAGATAATACGAAAATGATTGCGTCCGCATCCGGCAAAAATCTATATGCGACATCGGTGTTATGGCGGTATACGGAACCTATCCCAGGAGTATCTACAAGAACAACCCCGTGTTTCAAGAAAGCAGAAGGGGTTTCGATTTCAACCCTTTGAACGCTTTTCACGTTATTTGGGTTTAGTTTTTCTGTCACATACTCCTCGATTTCTTCCTTTTTTATTTCTATTTGTTTGCCGTCTTGGAAGATGACTAAGAATCTTGGCTTCGGTCCATAGCGAATAATTGTGATTATTGAGGTAAGGGGCAACACCGCAGTTGGTAGCAGTCTTTGCCCCAAAATGGCATTAATGAGTGTTGTCTTGCCTCGCTTGAACTGACCGGCAACAGCCAACGTAAAAGATCCGGTCTCTATATTTTTGGCTATTTTATCCAGCTTTTCGTTTAAGCGGCCGTCGAATCTACGAAGTTTTTGTATCAAGTCAAGAAGTTTTGATTCTTCGTAATTAAATTTTTCAGGGGTTGTTTTCATAACCACCACCCAGCAGCATGAAAAGTGTTTTTAGGGCAAAATAGCTATTGCATAAGGTTGATATGCCAAGATAGGGAGATCTGCGAAAACCGCCATCGTCATTTTGAAGATTGGTAATGAATTGGATGTGCTTTTTTGCATCATCAATCTTAACATTAAGCAATTTTAATGTTGCGACTGCGAAATAAGTTGTTTCTATATACGACGGCCGGCTATTAGGCACTGATGCATAGCCTCCATCATCCGTTCTGCATTTGTGTATAAACAAAGGGGTGTTCCTAAGTTTGCTCAGGTCGTATCCGCCACAACTGAGAGCCACAACTGCATGGTAGGTTGCGGCAATATCCGAACGACCGATACCAAATCCGCCGGTTTTGTTTTCTGGTAATAGCCAGGATACATCGCTTTCTTCGATATTTTTCCCTAATATGTGAAGAGTTTTGGAAGCTTGATAAGCGAGCTTAAATGGTGAGTTGGTTATGTCGTAATCCGCAGAAAAAAATTCACCCCCGAATGTCTCTTTGAATATTTTAAATTCTCGCAAAGTTGCAAACAATTGCTTGGTAAACGCGAGATTTTTTGGCAAGGTACCTAAAAGTTTGAGTGATTTTATAGCATAGAACGCCACACCTACCGAATCATACATTCCGTCCGGGCGTTGGACATCGAGCAGATATCTGATAGTTCTGGCTTTTGATGGGATTTCTTCGTTAAGCAGAGAAAGTATCGCTAAAGCATAGAACGTCTCGGATATGCTTGATGGAAATTCAACTCCGTAGATGGGATATGAAAAAGAGTAACCGCCGTCAGAATTAAGACGGCATTTTACAAAATGTGTCAATTTTTTGCTGTCTATTAATGAGTCAAAGTGCATACTGTTACCGTCTATCAAAGTTTATCTAAACTTGACTATCTCTTAACCGACTCGAGAAAACCATCTTTGTTAATTCTAAACCTATGCGCCTGATTTAATTTGCAAACGAGCTCCCCTGTTTTTTCATCTTTGAGGAGTCGCGATGTTACCCCTTTCTCCATATTGCACAGAGGACAGAAACTTGCCATAGTTTCACCTCACAAAAGTAGAAGCTATCAGCCGCATGGGCAGTTTGCTTAATAGCTGGCGGGCTTCATCGCCGTATGTAAATGTAGGCTGCAAATATATAAAGATTTTTGTTTCCGGTTTTCGTCTCAAAAATCAGTCCTGATTTTCAATTCTACTTCAGGCTTCGCTTGAGAACTCAAAATGGAGGCATCTTTTTATACCTGCCTTCCTGAATAAATAAAATGGAAAGGGCACCAAAATAATCACATAACAAAGGAAGATAATATGAATATTCTTTCTATAACCCCGGCGTTTTTAGCTATCTTTACTATTTTTGGTTCGTTGCTGTGGCTTTCTGTTTTTCTTGCTACATACCTCCATTTTCCAAAAATGGAACCTAAGAAAAGACTTAAACTTTCCATAACTAATGCCTCTACTCTACTCGGCGCTCTTCTTATATTATCATTCGTATTTTTCTTAATCTTGCAATTTATAGGTGGCTGATTTTCACGTGCGATTTAGTTTATTATGTTTCCCAATTAAAGCACGCCGAACATAGGCAGAATCGTATAGGCAGCAGTTCCAAGCGCTATCGCGAAAGCAATCTCAAAAACTGTTACAAACGCCGCCTTCTTCCATCCGAATTCCTTAACAAGTGTGGCGATAGTTGCAGCGCACGGAATGTAGAAAATGGAAACAAGAGTGAAGACAACCATCTGCAAAGGAGTAAGAACCTCGCTGAAATTCTCTGTCCCAACAAGTGCTGCCAAAAGCACGACCGCAAGTTCTTTCCTAAGAAAACCAACGATAAGCGTTATTCCCAGGATTGAAGGTAGGCCGAGCAAGCCTACTGTTATCGGAGAAAGAAAATCAGAGATATAACGAAGAAGACCAAAAAAGTCCAGGGCGTTTATTACGAAAGTGGAGAGGATTATTATCGGAAATGCGATGAATATGTACTGTTTTACTTGAAGAAGCGCACGTCTAAGAATGGATGGTATGTTCGGCATCTTATAGGATGGCATGTTCATTATAAGTCCGACCGGTTTTGCTATTATAAATTTGGAGAGCGCAAAGCCCAAAAGAAAGACAACGAGAATGTTAAACAAGTATATCCCAGCAGCCCATTGAAAACCGAGAAATGCTCCAACAACCCCAAGTATGATTACGCTTCTTGCTGCACATGGTATCATAGTTGCTAAGAAGGCAGTTAGGAATTGCTGGTCCTCTGATTCCATTATCCTACATCCTAAGCATGCAGGGACGGAGCAGCCGTATCCGAGAAACATAGGGATGAATGCCTTTCCATGTAGTCCCATTCTATGCATGAGACCGTCCGTAAGGAATGCGATCCTTGGAAGATAACCAGAATCCTCAAGAATTGCAAGGAAGATGTAGAAAGGAATAATATAAGGAATCGCAACTGTAAGCCCTGCTACAACTCCCTCTACGATGGTTCTCCAGAAGAAGAGAAATAGAGCGTTCGATGATATTCCTGGCGGAATGCTCTGCTTAAAGTAATCGACAACCTGCTCTATATAACTAGAGGTGGCATCTCCTAATTGAAATATAAAAAAGAACATCAGCAACAAGACCATTATAAGAAAGAGATACCCGCTGTACTTGTGAAGGAGAATACCATCCAGCCTTTCCGTAAGTGTTGGTCCAACCGCCGTCTCCTTCTGACATCTCTTCACTATCCTATGAATATACTCATAGCGCTTCGATGCATCCTTTGGGAATCTTTTTTTCACCCTTTTTCGGCCTGCGACATTTATACTTTGGATCATTAGATTTTCTATTCCTTTTCCCTGCGTTGCTATTGTAGGTACGACTGGAACACCAAGCAATCTTGAGAGCATCCTTGCGTCTATCTCCCTCCCCTTCTCCCTTGCGACATCGATCATGTTCAAAGCAATTACCACATTTACATCGAGTTCAAGAAGCTGAAGCGTTAGGAAAAGACTTTGCTCGAGCGAGGCTGCATCTACAATATCTATTACAACATCTGGCTTCCCTTTTTTTATAAAATCCTTCGCTATCTCCTCTTCTTGTGAAAAGGCGGATAGTGAATACGTTCCTGGCAGGTCGACAATCCGTATGTTCCTGCCGATGAAATTAAGCTTTCCCTCAAATTTTTCTACCGTCTTACCCGGCCAATTTCCGACATGCTGACTTTCTCCAGTGAGTTGGTTGAATATCACTGATTTTCCTACGTTCGGGTTGCCAGCGAGCGCAATCGTTAATTCAGTCATTCCACTACCTCCACATATACCTTCTCTGCCATTCCTCTTCCTATTGCGATTTCTGCGCCCCTAACCAGCAATTCTATCGGACAGCCGTACTGTGATATCCTCAGAACCTTAACCACGGTTCCAGGGAGGAGACCCAACTCTACCATCCTCCTACGTGCTCCCATCCCTCCAGCTATGTACAGGATTCTTCCTTTCTGACCTGCTTTCAGATCGCAGAGCGGCTTCGCGTTTTTATTTTTCCTGCTCTCCATCGCTCTCTCGAAGGCTCTCTCCCCTTCTTTTGAAAGCGCATGCTCAAGCGCGCATGCCTCTGCGTGCGCTCTTCTCCTTCCAAGACCGAACAACATCAGAAAGTTCTCTAGGAGATGATGCTTTTTCAGTATGGATTTGCCTACTTCCTCTCCTTTCTTTGTAAGTTCCACTCCTTTGTACGGGACACGTCTCACCAAGCCGTTCTTCTCAAGCTTTTTGAACATCTCGCTTACGCTCGCCGGAGAGACAGAAAGCTCATCTGCTATGCCGGTGGTCGTTATCTTTTCTCCCTTCTGCTTCTTCCTGTACATTATCTCTAAATATTCTTCTATCTCCTTTTTCTCCAGAACCATAAAGATTTAGGTTCACCTAAATTTAAAAGGTTTTGGAAAATTAAGCGAAAAAACGAAAAATCTTGAGAGGTGAGGAGCACGATTAGAGACGATTCAATGCCGAGGTGGCAGCCGTGCGTGCTCTATCCGCATGCACCTGTCCATCACCACCTCTAACCCATTCGCTTTCGCGAGTTCTGCGGCCTCTTCGTTCACTATTCCCAACTGCATCCAGACGACCCTCGCCTTTTTCCTTATCGCATCCTGCACGATTGGCATAACCTCAGAAGATGGCCTGAAGATGTCCACAATATCTATTTCTCCTGGAATGTCGAGAACGCTTTTGTAGCATTTCTGCCCGCCGATCTCATCCGCATTCGGATTCACCGGATAAACAACATAGCCGTGCGCCTTAAGATATTCGAAAACAATCCTGCTGTCCTTCGATTCGCTGCGTGATACGCCAACCACAGCAACACGTTTGTATCTTTTCAGTATTTCTGGAATTTCCATGGAAGAATCAGGCTGTTGCAAATTTAAATCATAGCGCTAACTATAAGGGTAGCCCCGCAACGCTGCGGCAAACCTTTCTTTGAATAAAATTATAAAACTTAAAGTAGAGACCCTTTGTATGAGCGTTCTATCCCTCTTTAGGAAATCCGCGCGGGCTGAGTGCAGGATCGTTTTTCCAGAAGGGGAGGACGAGCGGATTTTGCAGGCAGCCCGGCTTGCAAAGGACAGGAGGCTTGCTACCCCTCTTTTTGTCGGTGATAAAAATAAAATAGAAGAGACTGCAAAAAGGCTGAAAATAAAAATAGCAGATATCCAAATAATAGACACATCAAAAGGCGTTCCAAAAAAATACATAGCTGCATACGCGAGGATAAGAAAGGTTCCCGAAAGGCTTGCAGAGCGCATGCTTTCAAACCCGCTTTTCCTTGCAGCGCTCATGGTAAGGATGGGCGAGGCTGATGGAATGATTGCGGGCGCAATAGCAACTTCTGCCGATGTGATCACTGCAGCAGAGGGAATAATCGGTCTAAAAAAAGGAATCTCAGTACCTTCCAGCTTTTTCATAATAGAGATACCCGGCTACAAAGGCGGTGAGAACGGCCTCCTTCTTTTTGCTGATTCTTCGGTGAACATAGACCCAACACCAGAACAGCTTGCGGACATTGCAATCACAACAGCGAGAACCGCAAGGGAACTTCTTGGTTGGACACCAAGGGTTGCTATGCTTTCGTTCTCAACAAAGGGAAGCGCTATCCATCCAAGAGCAGACAAGGTGATAGAGGCAACAAAGACAGCGAATAGAAAGGCGCCGAAGCTTTATATAGACGGCGAATTGCAGGGCGATGCCGCACTCGTTGAGAAGATAGCGATTAAAAAGATGAAAGGAAAGATCGGGAAGGTTGCAGGAAGGGCTAACATCCTCATATTCCCAGACCTCGACTCTGGAAATATCGCGTACAAGCTCGTGCAAACGCTTGCAAGGGCGAATGCGTACGGTCCGATACTTCAGGGATTTGAAAAACCAGTCAGCGACCTCTCAAGGGGCGCAAAGGTCGGCGATATAGTCGGTGTAATTGCGATAATTAGCACATGGGCGGGAAAATGAAAAAGATACTCGTTCTCAACTGCGGAAGCTCTTCGATAAAATACAGGCTGTTTGATTCTAATTTCTCCACCCTTCTTGATGGCCTTATTGAAAAAATAGGGGAGGAAGGGACGCAACTCATCCATAATAAGGGAGGAGAAACACTGAAGAGATTCGTAGACGTTAAGAATCACAAGGAAGGCATAAGCCTCATGCTGAAAATGCTGCGTGACAAAAACTGGGGCGCGATAAAGAAGATAGGCGAGATATCCGTGGTAGGGCATCGCGTTGTTCACGGCGGGCAGATGGCAAAGACTGCACTCGTTTCTGACGTTGCATTAAACTATCTGAAATCGTTTGAGATGCTTGCCCCCCTTCACAATCCGCACAACATAACAGGTATAAAGATAGCAAAAAAGCTTATGCCGCGCATTCCGCAGGTGATGGTGTTCGACACGGCATTTCATCAGACAATGCCGCGAAAGGCTTACATGTACGGTCTTCCCTATTACTTCTTTGACAAGTACGCGATAAGGAGATACGGATTCCATGGGACGTCTCATGCGTACGTATCGAGAAGGGCAGCGGAGATTCTGAAAAAGAAAAATCCAAATCTGATAACCTGTCATCTAGGAGCAGGTTCGAGCATAACCGCGGTTAAGAGCGGAAAATCAGTCGACACGAGCATGGGAATGACCCCGCTTGAGGGCGTGATGATGGGCACAAGAACGGGCGACATAGACCCAACAATCCTCCAGTATCTTGTAAAGAAATACGGTTTTGATTACGATGAGCTTTTTGACATTATGAATAACAAGAGTGGCCTTCTTGGAATATCCGGGGTCAGCAAGGATGTGCGCATAATAGAAGGAAAGGCAAGAAAGGGTGATGAAAGATGCAGGCTTGCTTTAGAGATGTTCTGCTACAGGGTTGCAAAGTACATAGGCGCATACGCAGTTGCGCTTGGAAGCGTGGATGCGATAGTCTTTACTGGTGGTATAGGTGAAAATGCGATATCCGTCCGAGAGGAGATCTGCTCTTATTTGGGGATACTTGGGGTCAAACTTGACAAGAGAAAAAATAGGGCCGTAATAAAGAAAGAAGGGGAGATAAGCGCTG
>Ga0078972_1017407_pt1 | contig 10327 bp, 8 predicted proteins | sample YelNatPaOPGAMG01_FD_67568 | JGI IMG/M metagenome (GOLD analysis project Ga0078972, IMG submission 67568) | Hot spring thermophilic microbial communities from Obsidian Pool, Yellowstone National Park, USA - OP-RAMG-01 (SPADES assembly) (version 2) | ecosystem: Environmental > Aquatic > Thermal...
GTGGTTTGCCAACCGCCTTTAATTGTAGCCGCACCTGCCTGACGCTGCGTTGCTTCTTGATCATCGGCAGGCAGGAAGCGAAGCTTTGCAAATGTAGCGTGCGCCTGCCTGCCATCAGCCCCGCTCTTTTGGCACAAAATCTATAACAAGCATATTGTACTAAATTTCACACTCATATCTCATAAAAAGCAAAATACTTTATGTCTATATCAAAAGGGCGGGGTCAGGCAGGGAGCTTGCTCTGCTAAAGAAGTGTGAGACGTTAGAAATGTGAGAATTGTGAGAGATGTTGAATTATGGATTATGAATTATAAATTATCAGTCACCGCGGGATGAGATTACTTCGCTCCGCTCGTAATGACAGCTGAAGCAGTCACTTCGTGAGTATCGCAAGTTTGCAAACTCGTAATGACTGCTAACGCACTCACTTCGCTCCGACGTAACGTCGGTAGAGATTTCTTTTTATATCACATAAAAAAGAAAACCCGGCGTTATGGGTTAGGGATTTGGGGAATTTAGGGGATTTTAGGGGGGTGTTTTAACGCCGGGTCTTTAAATCAGTTAGAATCGTTTATAGAGAACCTACAATTATATTATAGGGAATATTGTTCAAGAAAAATTCAAGAATTTCTCAAAAAATTTTTGAGGGGATGTCCTTTCTGAATCGTTTGGTTACTTTCATTACTCTTTTAATTGATTGCTTTACAATTTCTATTTCTTTAAGCATATCTCTGTTTCTTATTATATTTTCTTCTATAAGAGTTATGTATCCCGTTATTATCGAGAGTATATTATTTAAATCGTGCGAGAACGCAGAAGTTTCTTTTTCAATATTTTCTCTCGCTTTTAATAAAGTTACTTCTCTTTCCATTTCTCTTATAAAAGTTATATCTCTTAAAATTCCAAGAATATATTTAATATTTCCATCAGAATCTTTTATTGGAGTTTTTATTGAATTTAAAACAATTTTTTTACCATTTATAAATTCTTCTTTTATACTGGTTACAGTTTTCCCGTTTAAAACCTGCTTTTCTTCTTGATAAATTTCTTTTGCTTTACTCCGCCCAAAAATTTCAGAATCATTTTTATTTCTAATTTCATCTAAACTTAAATTTAAAATTTTTGCAAACGCTTTATTCGCTTTTATATAATTTTCTTCCCTGTCTTTCAAATAAATAGCGTCGGTTACCGAGTTAAATATCTTTTCAAGCAACTCATTAGTTTGTTTTAACTCTTTCTCGAGATTTCTTTCTTTTGATACATCCCTTATAGTTCCTATTATTTTCGGCCCTTCTTCAGTGTATATAAATTCTGATTTCTGATCTGCATCAAAGGTGCTTCCATCTTTTCTTTTAAGTTTATATCTTAACACATCAAGCGTTCTGCCTGTTTTAAATGCTTTTTTAAACGCGTCGGATACATAATCTAATGAATCTCTGCTTAAAAAATTAAACGCAATTTTGCCTATTAAATCTTCCTTAGTGTATCCATAATCTTTTACTCTTTGATTAATATATTCTATTATTCCGTCTTTATTTATTATATATATCATATCTCTCGCATTTTCAATAAGCGTGTTTATCATTTTGTTGTATTCTTCCGTTTTTTTAACTTCTATGAGGTGGTGTATTATTACAGCGTATATATCGGCTAACTCTGAGAGTGTTTTAATATCTTCTTTTGTATAATCGGTTTCTCTGTTTGCAATGGCAAGTATCCCATTGACTTTTCCATTTATTATTGATGGAACGGCTAAAAATTTTTCTATTTTTATATGCCCTTTCGGCGTTCCCTTAGCTCGTTTATCTTTTTTAATATCATTTGAGATAACGAACTTTTTTCTTTTTATTGCTATCCCGAATAGATTATCTTTGATATCAAAAATAATTTTTTTATCCTTTACCTTACATATATTCCATACATTTTCTGTTAATGTTGGAATTATCAATTTGTCGTTTTTTTCATCAATATATCCAACAAATCCAAACCTGCTTGCTGTTTTTTTTAATATTATTTTTAAAATATCTAATGATATTTTATTGAAATCGGGTTTTTTTGATAAAAGATATTTCCTTAATATTTTTTCAGATTCCTTCATAAATTTTTAAGTTTATATCCATATCCGGAAACGCTTATAATTTTTTTATCTAAACTTTTTATCTTTTTTCTCAAGTTCGATATATGCGTTTCTATAGTATGTGGCGATACATAATTATTATTCCATATAGAGTTTAAGAGATGTTCTTTTGTAAGAACTCTGTTTTTATTTTTATATAAAAACACTAAAAGTTCAAATTCCTTTCTGGCCAGTTTAATTTCTTTTTTCCCTTCAAAAACTTCCTTAGATTCTTCATCTATAAGAACTTTTCCTATTTTAATCTTGGATTTGCCCGTATAAGTTTTATTCTTCAAAATAGCTTTTATCTTTGCGTATAATATATGATATGAGAAAGGTTTAATTATATAATCATCGCTTCCTTTATCATATCCTTCCAGTACATCTATCTCCGATATTTTTTTGCCGGACATCAATATGAAAGGAATATTTTTGTGCTTTGGCAAGTTTCTCAATGTCTTTAGAAAGTCATAGCCGCTAATACCGGGCATATCCACATCGCTAAGTATTATATCAATATTTTTGTTTGAGAGTATCTTCATCGCTTCTTTTACATTTGTCGCACTATGAACAATAAAATCCTTTGTTTTAAAATATCTTGAAAGAATATCAATCAAGTCACTCTCGTCATCAACTATTAATAATGTAGCGTTCATATTCCCTAACCTCAAAAAAAGTTAAAAATAATTTTTTTATCAATGTCTGAAATGCCTTATTCCCGTTAAAACCATTTTTATCCCTAACTCTCTCGCTTTTTCTATTACTTCCTTATCTCTTATCGAGCCGCCCGGCTGTATTATGGCGCTTACTCCTATTTCCTTCGCTTTTATTATTGAATCGGCAAAAGGGAAGAACGCATCCGAACCCATAACGATAAGATCCGGCTTTGGATTGTTTTTTAAGTATTCGCTAAACTTATACTCAGCCATCTTAACCGAATCAACTCTTGACATCTGCCCTGCCCCGATTCCAATCGTTGCCGAGTCGGTTGTAAGAACGATAGCATTTGACCTTATATGTTTTACGCAGGCGAAGGCGAATAAAAGCGCTTTTTTTTCTCTCTCGCTTATCTCGCCGCTTACAACTTCCCATTTATCGGATATTATTATATTATCAGGATCTGAAATAAGCATTTCATCGCCGACTGATTTATATATTTTTGAGTCCTTTGTGTCTTTATTCCATTTGATTATCCTGAGATTTTTTTTCTTTTTAAATATCTCTATCGCTTCTTCTTCATATTCGGGAGCGGAGATTATTTCCACAAATTTAGAGCTCAAATATTCGGCTATTTCTCTGGTTACTTTCCTGTTTAGCGATATAACGCCGCCGAACGCCGATAGCGGGTCAGTGCTGTAAGCATGTTCAAAGGCCTTTGTAATATCTAAATCTCTCGCTATGCCGCAGGGGGTTACATGTTTGAATATGACGCAGGTCGGCTCTTCAAAGTCCCCTGCCGCCTGCCAGCTTCCATAAGCGTCAAGTATGTTGTTATATGAGAGTTCTTTTCCCCAGAGCTGGATAAAAGGCAGTTCGTCTTTTTGAGTGTATAGCGCCGATTTTTGATGCGGATTTTCCCCGTATCTTAAATTAAAAACCTTTTTAAGTTTAATCTCCATTTCATTATAGCCGCTCAATTTTTCATATATCATTTTATCGTAATTGTATGTGTGTCTGAAGGCTTTTATTGAGAGTTCTTTTCTTAAATCTTCTGAGTCGGGATTTTCCAGAACTTTATTAAAATCTCCATTATCAGTTATTATTATCACATCTTTATAATTTTTAGCCGCCGCTCTTATGAGAGATACCCCGCCTATATCTATATTTTCAATGAGTTCTTTTTCAAATGGATGATATTTCTCCGCCGCCTCTTTGAAAGGATAGAGGTTGGATACCACTATTTCTATCTTAGGAATAAAATTTTCATTTATCTGTTTGATGTGTTTTTTATCGCCAGTCGCCAGAATTCCGCCAAAGATTATGTTGTTTAGCGTCTTAACCCTTCCGTCAAGTATCTCTTCAAAACCACTTACTGACTCTACGCTTGCCGCTCTTATTCCATTTGTTACAAGTGTTCTGTATGTATTTCCTGTTGAGATTATAAGATATCCTCTTTTGTTCAGTTCTTTAGCAAACTCTATTATTCCTGTCTTGTAAGATAGCGAAATAAGAGCGTGTTTAGAAGTTGGTTTGATATCTCTTATTATTACTTTACCTTTATCAAGGGCGATTATATTTTCAGATATCATATTTATTACGAAAGGATAATAGAAATGCTCAATCGAATGTATTTTTTGAGCCGATGTTTCCGGTGTGTCATAATCGTATAAATTTATTGACTTCTGAAATATTATCGGGCCATTATCGTAAACCGAATCAACAAAATGAATCGTTATTCCCGATATCTTAACCCCTTTTTGGATAACAGCTTTATGGACTTTCTCTCCGTAAAATCCTTTTCCGCCGAAAGACGGAAGAATTGAAGGATGTATGTTTATAATTTTCCCGTAATATTTTTTAGTGAAATCATCCGGGAGTTTTGAAAGGTATCCAGCGAGAACTATTAAGTCGATATTTCTCTCTTTGAGTATTTTTATAAGATAATCGGAAATTTCATTTTCTTTTAAATTCCTGTCTATTTTTATGTTTTCTATATTATTCGTTTTCGCTAATTCCATTGCCCTGCAATCTCTATCGGTTATTAGAAGTTTTATCTCGGGTTTAAGGTAATTTATTTTTTTAAGTTCTATAAGATTATTGAAATTGCTTCCGTTTCCGGATGCAAATATCGCTATATTCATATCTTTCTCCTCGAGGCGCGGTATGCCCATCCTATTTCTTCCCTGACCAAGGTCAGGATTCCACTGGATCCCTCATCTTGCCCCGCCCTTTTGGCCAATCTTTTGTCTTTGATATATTGACATATATGCCTTCATCCAAAAGGGCGGGGCAAATCCCCCTTTCATCCCCCTTTACAAAAGGGGGAAATCCCCTCTATCCCCCCTTTTAGAAAGGGGGGAATAAGAAAGGGGGATTTACTGCTCACTTTTCAATTATTTCGTTAATTTTTTTCAGGGAACCTTATTCAGTATTTCCTGCATTATTGATATATATTTTTTCTCGTCTATCGTCTCGTCGGAACTCATTGCGGAGGATGAAACACAGTAAAAATTTCCGTTTTTTGATTTTAAAAGCCAGTTCATATTTATAACTCCAGGTTCGCTTCCGCCTTTATAACCGGCAAATAAATATCCTGCTGTCCTTGTATCAATTCCCGGATTCATAGATAGTATGGCGTTAGCGTATTCGTTGTTCTTAATTCTGAAATAATTCATTAACTGGCAGATATCCTCTGGCGAGGCGAACCATTCAATAGAATCTGTTTTGTAAGGTTTTGAAAAATTGACGCTATCCATCTCTAATTTAATTTTAGTTAAATCTTTTAAGATTTTTCTTTTCTCTTTTATGCTGGAGTTTATATAGTCCGCAGCTATTTGAGTAGAAGATTTCAATTTGAACATCTCCGATGTTTTTAGAAGCGGTATATTTAACTCCGGTTTTGAGTTATATGATTTCATAAACTCTTCTATGTTTTCTCTTCCAAGGGTTTCTATTAAAGCGTCGGTCGCTGTGTTGTCGCTTTCCGAAATCATAGCCATCGCGAGCGAAAATAGAGTAACTGGAGATCCATCCGGATATAAATGCATCTTTCCAGATGGAAGAGATTTATAATCGTTTTTAATATTTATTACCTTATCCCATTTAATATTATTCTCTAAGATATATGCGAGAATATAGAGTTTAAATGCGGATGCTATCGGGAATATCTCTTTTTCATTTAAGGAATATGATAAATCTTCTAAACTGTCGAATTTCTTTATTAGAAGTCCCTTTTTATAAGGCAGTTCTTCGAAGTTTTTTATAGCATCTTCTAATAATACTTCTTTTTTAAAAGATGGCCTGAAAAATAGTCCTGTTATCTTTCCCTGTTCGTTAACCGTTATTGATACAGGAATGGTGTATCCATTATCCGTCTGAAAGAAAAAGTCGCCCGAAAATTGAGAATGATAGGTTACCGATGTCACATTAACGACATTCCCATTCTGGGAATGGAGTTTTTTCAGAATATTTACTGTATCTTCTTCGCTTACAAGTTTAAAAAAAGATTTATCAAATACATAATTCAGCTTTATCGGATTGGGGCTTACTCTTGAAGATAGTTTCCAGGCGGCGATAACAAGTTTTTTATATGGATTGGCTGTTTGAGTTTTGGCGCCTTGAGAGAAAGCGTTATTTAACTGAAAAAATAAAATTACGCTTATCAGTATTTTCATATATTTATTCCTTTTATAAGAACTTTTCCGTTTCCTTTTCTTGTCTGTCCTATAATAACTGAATCCGCCTTTGCCGAAAGAACTTTTTTAACATCCTTTTCTTTGACTATTATTATCATCCCTATCCCCATATTAAAAGTTCTAAACATTTCTTTATTTGAAATATTTCCGAGCTTCTGGATTTCTTTCATTATTTCAGGGACTTCCCATTTATCCGTATCTATAAAACAATCTATATTTTTAGGTATTACCCTTTCAAGGTTTCCTTCAATTCCGCTCCCTGTTACATTGGCTATTGAGAGGATATCGGAGTTATTTTTATTGAGCGCTTTTCTTATCTTTTCAATTGTTTTTACATATATAATTGTAGGGGTTATGAGTTCATTTGCGTATTTTTTTAAGAGATTTCGCTTTTCAAGAACCCTTCTTACAAGCGAGTAGCCATTTGAGTGAAAACCGCTTGATTTAAGCCCTATTATATAATCTCCAGGTTTTACCTTTGAAGCGTCTATTATCTCGGAATTTTTTACTATCCCAACGGCAAAGCCAGCGAGGTCATACTCGCCTTTTGAATAAAATCCCGGCATTTCTGCCGTCTCCCCGCCAAGGAGTATCATATCCGACTGTCTGCATCCTTCTAATATTCCTTCTATAATCTTTTTCGACTTTTCAAGTTCCAATGACGATGTCGCGTAATAATCAAGAAAGAAAAGCGGTTTCGCTCCCGAACATATAAGGTCATTTACGCACATAGCGACAAGGTCTATTCCTATTGTGGAATGTTTGTTAAGAAGAAACGCTAATTTAAGTTTGGTCCCTACACCGTCGGTTGAGGCAACAAGAGAATAGCCCTTTGCGTATTTTTCTAAATTAAACAGGCCGGCGAATCCGCCTATTGCCTTTGATTTCTTTTCTAAAAACTCAGTGAATTTATCTGATAAATCTATATTTACCCCGGCCTTTTTATAAGTTATCATATTGTCTCCTTTTTTGTATCATATAATTATATGATATAAAATTTATAAGTGTTCACTTTTTAAAAAATTGAGGAAATATGAGTAAAATAAAAAATATTAAATTTATTACAAAAAAATATTCTTATAAAAAACCCTTTCATATAGCAAATTCGTTTGCGACTGGAGCCACGAATGTTGAAGTTGAAATAGAAACCGAAGAGGGTATAAAAGGTTTCGGGGAGGCATCTCCGTCCTGGAGGGTCTGCGGTGAGACCTCTGATAGCGTGGTTTCTTTATTGAATAAAGCAAAATCAATATTAAATGGAAAAGATATAGAAAGATATTCTCTAATATTTAAAGAAATGTCGTCGTTTATATTCTCGCCTTCTCTCGTTACAGCTATAGAGTTTGCAGTTATTGACGCGCTTTGTAAAAAAAATGGGATTAGGGTATGGAAATTTCTGGGCGGCAATAAAAATGAGATAGAAACGGATAAAACTGTCTCTATTTCAAGTGTGGATGATATGGTGACTGATTCTATAAAAATTAAAAGAGAAGGGTTTAATATTATAAAAATAAAGACGGGCGAAAATTTGAGTAAGGATATAGAAGTCATTGAGGAGATTTATAGAAAAACAAAGGGTTTGAGGTATATAGTTGACGCAAACACCGGTTATACGCCGAAAGAAGCGATTTGCTTTGCTAAAAAGATTTATTCAAAGGGAATAGATATATCAGTTTTCGAACAGCCGGTTAACAGATACGATATCGAAAGTTTGAAACTGGTTAGATTCAATTCTCCTTTTCCTGTCTGCGCGGATGAATCGGTAAAGACAAAATATGACGCTCTCAATCTGATAAAAAAAGAAGCCGTGGATTATATCAATATTAAGTTGATGAAATCGGGTTTTTCTCAGGCGCTTTCAATAATAGAACTTGCTTTAAGCTCAAATATAAAACTTATGATAGGATGTATGAGCGAATCAAGCGTGGGAATAAATCAGAGCGTTCATCTTGCCTGCGGAAGGGGAGTTTTTGATTTCTGCGATCTCGATTCTCATCTTCTCATAAAAGAGGACAAAATAAGAGGGGATTTTGTTCAGAATAAAAACATTATAAGAGTAAAACCATAATTAAATATAGAGGATTAGAAGATTGGAGAATTAGAGGACTGGATTAGTAATGTATTATCCTTTGAAACCAATCATCAAGTCATCTAATCTTCTATTCTTCTGATATAAAATTATAAATTAAATCCATCTTTGATTCCTCCCGAAATATCATAGGGGGAATATATGGGATTTTCTTTATTTTTCTGTAACTTCTATTGCTTCTATTTCATCTATTACTTCCATTTATCTATCAGTTCTATTCTACTTTAATTTTTAAGAGAGCATTTAATAAAAAGTCAATCTCTCCCAAATAAAAGTTGACATCAAAAAAAATATATAGAATAAGAATAAGGAGGAAATATGAAAATAATTATTTTATTTGCCTTTATGGCTAATCTTAACGCACAACTTGATAATTCTACAAAAACAATATCTGTAAATGTTAGTACTAAGGCTGAAAGCGTGGTAAAAACTTCAAGTAATGATTACATAAGTGATAGGGAGTTTAATGAGATTTTAAATGAAGCGGAGAATAAACTAAAGATGGAAAAAGGGGAAAAAGGGAGATTGGTGGATTATTTCTTTGAACTTTTGAACATAAAAAGAGCGATGTATCCACACGAGGCGGTTAAAGCCGCAATGAATCTTAACGAGTTTAGAGAAAAATATCCTGAGAAGTATCTCGCTTTGATGGAGAAAGAAATAGCGCTTAATCCTCAAAATTCTCTTGCTCGTTATGAAAGAGCTTTAGTCTATGAAGATATTTGTTATAAAAAAATATTTAGTGCCGATTGGGATTCTATTCCTAAGGTAAAAAGAGAATGTCTATCAAAAGTTATAAATGATTTTAAAAATGTTTTAACATATGTAAAGGATACTGATATGACGGTTGATCGAGTTCCTTTAAAATTTGGGATTTATTACGAGATTGGTCAGGCATACGAAAATCTTGAGGATTTTGACAAAGCGATTATTTATTATTCAAAAGATATAGATTCTACCCATAAAGATAATGCGAGAAGCCCTGAACTATATGAAAAAAGAGCGGAGGTTTATCTAAAGATTGGTAAGATTGATAAAGCTATAGAGGATTTAAAGAACTTTTATCAGGAATCAGTTTTGTCGAAGTCGTCTAAAGAAAGTAGAGAAAGTTTTTTACTGTCTAGAGGTATATGCAAGTGTCTTTATCTTAAAGGATGTTCAGAATATCGTATTCCTGAAAACTTTGAGTTTGATAATAAAGACGGTGTTTGCCCTTCTAAGGAAGAAGAAATTAAGTGGGAAGAGAAAATAGTAGTAAAAAAAGAAAGTAAGTAAAGGAGGTATTAAGATGAAAAATAATTTAATTAAAATACTTATTCTTATAATCTTTTTACCAGCAGGGTATCTTTTAGGTAGTATATATTTGAGTGAAATTACCAAAATTACAGAGGTTAGAAGAGTTACTGGGACATCGTGCACAGCATCAGAAAATGGTAATTGTTATTGCTGGGATTATAGCTGGAGTCCCACTGAGACAAACACAAGGGAAAGATGTGAAAAAGAAGGAGAAAAATGCACTTCCTGGAATACACATGAAACAAGTGGGAGTGAGCAATGTACAGCGCACGCAGATTGTGGCTGTTACTCTGGTCCAGAACTTCACGCTTCGTGCATAAAACCATCTCCTTGTGTTAGAACCGAAAAGGTAACTGAAAAAAAGAAAAGAGTGTACTTCTAATTGGTAATTTGTTTTTTAGTATTTACAAATAGATTTTCTTAAAAATTTCTCATGAAATGATTTAGATAATTGGGAGAATGGCTCTTAAA
>Ga0078972_1017410_pt1 | contig 10325 bp, 9 predicted proteins | sample YelNatPaOPGAMG01_FD_67568 | JGI IMG/M metagenome (GOLD analysis project Ga0078972, IMG submission 67568) | Hot spring thermophilic microbial communities from Obsidian Pool, Yellowstone National Park, USA - OP-RAMG-01 (SPADES assembly) (version 2) | ecosystem: Environmental > Aquatic > Thermal...
TCTTTAAGAAAATCTAAGCTAAGAAGAAGCTCACCATGCTTAATAAGCTTCTCATCAATAGATTTCCAATTCATAATTTAAATAAAGTATAAAGAAAAATTTAAATTAAGCCACAAAGCATCTTTTTAGAACTTTTTAGCCTTTGGAGATTCTTTTTCAGTTTATTTAGGATATTTACTTTTTTATAATGTTTTATAAGCTTAATAGTTCATTATCATAAAGACAAGAGAGAGAGACTTTTTATTAAAAAATCTTAAGGTGAAAAATAGTTCGATAAAAAAATAGGGAAGTTATGAAGTTTTTGAAGTTTTTTTCTTAGTTCCACCATAAAATGCGATAATGGCTATGACTATGGCAATAATTATTAAGATTATCCAATAAGATAGCGGTATTATTTCAATAGTAGAAGTAAATGTTATGGTTGATAATTCAGTTAGCGTTTTAGTAATAGTAGCACCTGCGGCTCCGGTAGTTACGGTTATAGTTTTAGTAACAGTTGTAGGAGGGATACTTATAGGTTTAACGGCAGCTTTAGCCTTCTTAAGTTGTTCGGACGCTTTCCAGAAGTTCCATTTTTTATAATATTCTTTAGCTGCTTCCAAATAAGGAATCGCTCCCGAAATATCATTTCCTTCCTTACTTTTATCCATCAAATATTTTTCCGTATCACTTATTGCCTTTAGAGTATCCATTTTCAAGTTATATAGTTCATATACATATGTTGGATCTATTACTTTTTCAAAATCAGGTATTTTAGAAATTTTGCCCCATTCATATAATACTTGAGCTCTCGCCTTATAATTATCCCATTGATTTGCAGGATAAGACCTATTAAACCACTTAGCCAATTGGTCTTCTAGAGTTTCTTGTGTCAAGACTCTATACCACCAATAGAAAAGCTCACGAGACATATTCATTCCCATATATTTATTTTGAATTGGTAATACCCAATCTATCACTTCATCTACGTGGGTTTTCCAATATTCTACAGCCCTATAATAAACTGCTAAAGCCTTTAAGATTAATTCTTTATGGTCCTTTGCCCAATCTTCATTAACTACTTGACAATCAAATACTTTTTGATAAACTGGATTTGGTGGCTTGTCTAACTCAGCACCACTAAATATTATATGATATCCATATTTATTAACCAAATCCCACGCATGAAATGGATGAGGTACACCAGCATCTAACTTTCCGGCTTTTAAAGCAGCATAAATATCTGGTGTTTCTAAGTTAACTAATTCGACATCTTCAGGACTCATGCCATATTTCTTTAAAGCCCATAAGAAAACAAGCTCAAGATTGGATCCCTTCATAACACCCACTTTCTTACCTTTAAGATCTCTAATGGATTTTATTTCAGGTTTAGCTACCACAAAGTAGGAAGGTGTAGATTCACAAGGCATACCAATAATCTTTAAAGGAAATAATTCTTGTGCTGCTACATATATTGGTGGTGCATCTCCAATAGCCGTTCCAATGTTTACATCTCCAGCTGCTATCGCATACATATGTGGTATTCCTGCTACAAAGAATTTAAAATCGACCGTGATGTCATATTCATCCCACCATCCTTTTTCTTGCGCAAGATACCAAGCAAATCCTATGCAATATGCGTTTATACCTAAATGAAGAACAGGTTTCTCTTCCTTTAATGGTTTAGTATTTAAGGAGATATCAGCATTTTTCATTCCCTCAACTAAGGTGAATGTAGGAACTAAAAAAAGCAATGCTATTAACGATATAAGAATTTTTTTCCTTAACATTTTTTCTTAAACCCCCTTCTTTTAAAATTAGATGTTCCTTTTATAATATTTAAGCTTTTCGTTAATAAGGAGCTTGTAGAAAAAAATATTTTTATCATTTTAATCAAAATAATTTAGAACTAATTAGCTAATTGAGATTATTTTTCTTTTTTTAGCTTATTGACTGATAGTATACTCTAACAAATCTATTCTATGTATCTTATAGATAATTTAAATTAAGCTTGCTAAAACAAAGATATTATGAGCTATAACTTTAGCTAAAATCTCTTTAAATAGCATTTTGTATGATTTTGAAAAAAGAATATTTCCAAATTTTAATTTTAAAGCATTGAAAATGCTTTCAGAATTAAGTCTCAATTTATAGTCTTTTTCTTCAATCCATTTTTTCTCTCCTAATTCTATAAATTCAAGAATTAACTTTCTCCAAGCAGGATATCCTTTTGAAAGCTTTTTAGCATTCTTTTTAGGAAAAATTATAGGCTCATTTAAAATAATTGAAGCTAAATATAAAATATTAGTTTCTAGAATATCTTTTCTATTAGCTAATTCTCTATAAGTTAAATGATAAATTTGTTTAGAAATTAAAAGAATTAGAGCTTTAGAAATTGTAATTTTAAGTGGTCTTCCCTTTTTTTATTCTTATTAAAACATAATTCAAGTAAGCAATATCTCTAATACGCCATTTTTCATTAAATGAATATTTTACCATTGTAAAATAAAAAGTAGATTTAAACTAATTAAAAAAGATTTTTTCTACAAACCCTCTTTAAGGAAAGGTTTATATATTCATTTTAGGTATTAACATTAATGATGAGTGATGGTAAAATATGAAAAAATAATAATATCATTATTGCTAACGTTAGCTTTATTAATTGCTGTACTCTCCATTCTTCCAACTATTGAAGCTAAACCAGAGGAATTACCAGTTATTAAGGTTGGTATGAATGCGTATAATATTTACTTTGCTGTAGAATATGCAAGAGAGAGGGGATGGGATAAAGAGCTTGGAATTAAACTAGAACCTTATACTTTGTTGCAGGACTTTTAAATCTACAATCTCTTGTTGCTGGTGAAGTATGTATTTCATATGGATTAGGAGATGCACCAGTTTATGTTGCAGCTTCGAAAGAAATGGACTTTAGAGTTATTGGTATACATGTTGAGTCAGGCTCACTTAACAATTTGGTATCAATACCAGAAATTAAATCAATTCCTGAACTTAAAGGAAAGAGGGTTGGAGTTATGAAAGGTTCTATGGAAGAAATGTTTTTGCGAATGGCTTTATCAAAATATGATATAGATCCAGATAAAGATGTTGAAATAGTTTATATGGAATCACCAGAAGTTTATGCAGCACTTATTGCAAAAAGAATAGATGCAGGAGTACCACATTTTACCCATGCTTTAGAACTTAAAAGGATTTATAAATATAATATTTTAATGACAGGTACAGATCTACCTAAACCACCAAAACCTATAAGTGTAATGGGATATAACTTTATAGCTGTAAATAGAGCTTGGGCTGAAAAAAATCCAGATTTGGTTGTAAAATTCTTAGCTCTCTATTATCGAGCAATGGATTATTATGAAAAAGACCCAATAACATTAAATAAATATTGTGCAGAAAAACATAATGCTCAACATGGAACTAATTTAACAGATAGAGATATTAATGACATTTTTAATTTACTTCATCGATACAGTTTAGAAGAACATATTAAAGTTCTCTTTAATCCAGAACACCCCGAAAATGTATGGAATGGAGCACGTGGAATGTGTGAAGTTTTTGTGCGTCTTGGTAGAATAAATAAAATACCTGATTTGAAAAAATATATTGATCCCTCCTACATGAAAAAACTTTATGAGTACAAAGAGAATGCTACACTTGCAATAGAGAATGCAGAGAAAGCTATTCAAAAAGCCTCCGAGGTAGGCGGTGCTATTTTACCAGCAAATACTTTAAAAGAGCAAGCAAAAGAGGCATTAAATAAATATAATTATTGGGTAGCTTTAGATCTCGCTAAAAAAGCAATAGAATCTGCTGAGACTGCTGAAAAAACAGCAAAAGCAAGTAAAGAAGAATTATTAAAAGAGATAAATGCCGTCAAGGAATCTATTAAAGAAGCTAATAACCTCGTATCTAAGGCAATAGAATCTGCTGAGGTAGCAAAAAATACTGCCAAAGCTGGAATTGTTATAGCGGTTATAGCTATAGCGATAGCAATTTTTACTGTAATAACTTATAGAAAAAGAGTTCGCTAAAAAATAATAATTAAAGAAGGTGTTCAATAAATTGTCAAAAGATAATGAAAAATACTTCCTTTATTTTTTTTCATTATCTTTTATTTTTTTATCATATACTATAATTTCTAATATATATTTATGTGTTGATACTAATGTATTTCCTGATCTATTAAAAAAAATGTTACATCCTGTATTCTTACCACCTACCCAAGAAATATTATTATTTTTAGTTAAATCAATTATGGATGGGACTCTACAAATACATCTTTTCTCAAGTTTTTCGAGGACATTCATAGGGTTAATAGTTGGTACTATACTTGGTTTTCTTATGGGTTTTTTAATGGCATGGTTTAAGAAAATTGATTATACTTTAGATCCTATCTATGAATTACTCCGCCCGATCCCTCCCATAAGTTTTGTTACTTTATTCATACTTTGGTTTGGTATTGGAGACTTTTCTATTATCTTATTAATAATATATGGATCATTTGTGGTTACTCTTATTCCTACATATCATGCCATTAAAGAAGTTCCAGATATTTATTATTTTTAATAGATTAAAAATAATAAAACAATAAATAATAATTGAACACGCCCAGATTTACGAAAAATTTATATAGCAGAGTATCATTTAAATTATCGATTAAAAATGTCAGGAGAAAAACCCAAAGGAAAAATAAGTCCCTCTCTTATTGTTGCCGTTGTTGTTATTATAGTGCTTTTAGCAGCTTTAGTATATTATGCAACTCTCCCACCTAAAGTTGAAGTTGTTCCTACCACTGTTGCAATACCAACAACAATAGTGACTACTGCTGTCCCATCAACTACTGTAATAACAATGCCCACTACAGTTACCACCGTAGCTGTTACTCCAACGACACCTACACCGGAGAAAAAGGAGATAATATTCTGGCATTGTGAAACCCCTCCTTTAAGAGTTCAGAGAGTTGAAGCTGTTATTCGAAGTTTTGAAAGAGAATACCCGTGGATAAAAATTAAACAAGTACCCATAGGATGGGATGCGATATATAGCAAATTAGATGAGGCTATTAAGACTGGTACTCAACCAGATGTTATACAGACCATACCTGCTCTAGCTTTATATTTATATCATGCTGAGCAATTGTTAGAAGTCGATGATTTGGTTAAGGAAATTGATGGAAAATACCATTATGCAAAAGAACAATTAAAAATGCACTATTGGGATGGACATTATTGGTCTGTTCCTACCGAAGCGATTACTCTATTCTTATCCTATAGAGAAAACTATATAAAAGAATATGCTGGTTATGATAGGCCTCCAGAAACTTGGGATGAATTACTTGATATGGTTAAAAAATGTACAAGAGATATAGATGGAGATGGAAAAATAGATATTTGGGGAATTAATGTACCTATTACTAGATCTTTGGCTACAGATGAGTGGTTCTGGCAACAACTGGCTGTGAACAATGGAGAAGTATTTTTAGATACTCAAGTAGTTTTAGATAGCCCACAAGCAGTAGAGGCTTTAAAATTCTATCTTGAACTTAGAAAATATTGTCCTCCAGGAAGCGAAAATTGGGGATGGGCTGAGCAAAACTTGGCATTTGCTTCAGGTAAAATAGCTTTTAATTTTAACTTTGGAGGAGCATTAGCAACAATAGCTGAATATGGGGAATTAGCTAAATACGTTAAAGGATGTCCAGTTCCAATTCCAAAAGGTGGCAGACGAGTGGCATTAAGTTTTGGATATGGTATGGGAATCCTTAAAAAAGCTGAAGAAAGAGGTACAGTTGATGCTGTAAAAACATTTATAAGATATATAATGGACCCGGCAAACTATGGATATTGGCTAAATAGACAGCCTGGACTATTTCTACCTATTACTGAAGAAGGTGAAAAATCACCTTCATTCTGGGCTGATCCAGTAGTTATGAAGTTTAGACCAATAATAGAACTATGTATAAATGAAACTCGTGAACATGCAGGATTATGGGGATTTATGGGAAAAGAAACTTCAAAAATGGTGTATCTTATAGAGTCAACTCATTATCTTGCAGAGGCAGTAGCTAAAGCAGCAACAGGAGAAATGACTCCAGAACAGGCAATTAAATGGGCTGCTGAACAATTTAGACTTGAAATGCTAAAACATTAATGGTGTTTGAGAATGACAAAAATAAACTATGATTACTTATTAATTATGCCAGCAATACTATGGATTGCAATCTTTCTTATTTTCCCTTTTTTTTATGTTATTATTAATAGTTTTATATATAAAAATAATGTAACTCTTAATAATTATATAACTGTTTTTCAAACTCCTAGATTTTATTCTTCTCTTTATAGAACATTTTTATGGACCATCGGGAATGTAATTTTCCAACTTGGATTAGGTTTAGGTTTAGCCATATTATTAAATCAAAATTTTAAAGGTGTATCCGCTGTTAGATCTCTTATGCTAATACCATGGCTTTCTTCAAATGTTATTGTAGCTTTACAGTGGAAATGGATATTCCATGGTACTTGTGGTATTGCAACTAAGCTTCTTATGGATCTTGGAATAACGAGCAGCCCAATAAGTTTTTTTGCACCTAATGTAGCATTACTTAGTTGCATAATCGTTAATGTTTGGAGGTGGACCCCTTTTACAGCTTTAGTATTTTTAGCTGGTTTACAAGTTATTCCGCAACATCTTTATGAATCAGCTTTAATAGATGGAGCATCTGTTTTTCAGAGATTTTTAAAAATAACTTTACCGCTTTTAAAACCAATAATTGCTGTTTGGGCTCTTATAACTTTTATAAGAACTTTTAATGGATTCGAAATTGTCTGGATTCTGACTGGTGGAGGTCCTGGTGAAGCAACCCTCCTCCTTCCAATTCACATGTATACAACAACATTTTTACTTGGGAGATTTAATGAAGGAAGTGCAATAAGTGTATTAATGACTTTAATGAGTACTATTTTCATGATTCTCTATGTAAGAATGGCTCAGAGGAGTGAACAATGAAAATTGCTAATTTATTTAAGATAGTTATAATATATTTTTTAGTAATCTTAACCTTAGTTATTTTGATTTTTCCATATTACTGGGTATTCATATCCTCCTTTAAATCGACAATTGAAATAGCCACTGAAGAACCTCGACTTATTCCAAGAACATTCACACTAAAACATTATGAGGACTTATTTGGATTAACCTATAAATTTCATCATTATGCTTTAAATAGTTTAATAGTTTCTATACCAGTTACGATAATTTCTATATTCATTTCAACATTAGCTGCGTATGGATTAGCAAGAGGAAGAATAAAAGGAAAAAGAGCATTCTCTAATGCTGTACTTTTATCCTATTTAACAGAACCCTCAATGCTAGTTGTTCCACTTTTCTTCATAATACTGCTTTTTGGTTTATATAATAATTTACTCGGATTAATATTAACTTATCCGATAATCACCATACCTTTTTGTATATGGATGTTACGAGAATTTTTCGTATCTATTCCAATTGAAATAGAGGAAGCAGCTCTTGTAGATGGTGCAAATCGCTTACATGTATTAACAAAAATAGTTTTACCTTTAGCAGCACCTGGAATATTTACAGCAGGAATTTGGTCATTTGTTACAGCTTGGAATGAGTATATTCTAGCCCTTGCTTTCATAGCAGGTCTGGAAAATTGGACCCTCCCGCTTGGATTAGCAAGTTATGTAGCAGTTTATGATATTGATTGGGGATTAGTTTCAGCAGCTTGTTTTCTTTACGGACTTCCGGCTTTAATAGTTTTTGCTCCTTTAACAAAATATTTTGTTAAAGGATTAACTTTAGGGGCTGTCAAAAGATAGCTACTTAAAAAAGTAAAGCAATTATCGTACCAGTTAAACAACTTATTATTCCTAAAATTTTTCTATTTGATATAGATTCTTTTAATAAAATTATGTCAAAAATAAAATTGAACACTGGACTAATAGATACTAATGAAGATATTTGAATAACTGAGCCATATTTCAAAGCATATAAATAAAAAGATATCCCAATAAAGTCTACTAAGATACTATTTATAAAAGAGTATTTAATGCCCACTTTACTTATTTTTTTATTTCCCTTTAAAAGAAATGGAAGCAGAAATATAATAGAGAAAATGTTTCTAAACCATACGACTAAGAAAAAACTCTCATTTACTAATATTAGCTTAAAAAGATATTGATTTAAACCCCAAAATGCAGATGTCAAGAGTGGAAATATTACTTTTCTAGAAATTCTTTTAGTAAAGAAAATTAACCATATACCTATAACTATAAAAATTGTTGCAAGAATCTTATATAGAGAGAGAGTTTCTTGATAAAATACAATTGCAAAAAATGATGCAAAGAATGGATAAGTAAAGGCTACTGGAACTACCACAGAGGCTTCCAAATATTTATTTGCGTGAACATATGAAAGATAAGCTAAAGTTGCATTTAAAGAAATAAGTAACAATATTATTAAAGAATTAAAAGTTAAAGGCGCATATGTAATCAAAATTAAAGGAAGCATTAAAAATGATGCAAATAAAAGTTTAAGAAATAAATATACTGCCTCAGAAACTGTACTTAAACCTCTTTTCATTAATAAAGGTTCTAAACTCCATGTGATTGCTGCAAATAAAGCACATATTTCTGCTATCAATTACTTATCTTTCCTTAATTTTTAATTTTATTGAATTACGCTCAAATGATATACTTCGGTTTTTTTGCAGTTTCATAATCCGATATTATAATCCAATCTTTATGCGTTCTTATATAAGTAACTGGAAAATCATCTCCAATTTTACCGAATAAAGCTATACGTAAAACTGTATTAGCCCAATCATAAGGGCTGTCATTTCTACAATAAAGTCTAATTTTATTTGCACTCAATATTTGCCTCATACCTAAAGTCAATGCTTTTTTAGGAAAATTCACAATATTTCCACCAACATTAGCTCTAATGGCATTCATAGTTATAGTATATTCATTTAGATATACCATTCTAGGATCTGTTTCTTTCACATTTGTTTCAGGTTCATTAAATGCTACATGTCCATGAATACCCACTCCACCATAGCATGTATCAATATTGTTTTTCGAAAGAAGTTCTTTTAAGGAATACAAGTTTTTATGATCTGGAAAAACAATTTGAGTTGATGGAATGTTTAGCTCTGGCTTAATATGATTAAAAAATATTTTCTTCATGATTCCTTTAAAGCTTAGAGGATGGCTTTCAGGTAATTCTATACCATTATCATCACAATATTCATCCATAAAGAAAAACCAGCAATTTTTTAAGCTTATTTTTTCATCATTAATTATATCTTTAAGGATAGGGTATTGGCCAGTAGGACCTACAGGGAGTATTAATCTCGTGACCTTATTTTCCTTATTATTCTTTTTTATTTCATCTGCAATAGATCTTGCAAAATGTTCATAAAGTGCTTGTAAATTTTCTAAAAGTATTAGATGCCCTTTACTTTTCTCCACCATTTCTTCTGGAGATAAGGTAAGAAGCTTTCTTACTTCTTCTTTTCTTTCAATAGAGTATATTATCATTTTCAAAACTTTACTTTTTTCCAATCTTCTAAAAATGTTTTTAATCCAACATCAGTTAATGGATGGTTATAAAGCATTTTAAGAATATCAAAAGCAGCTGTAGCAATATGAGCTCCAATTAAAGCAGCTTCTACTACATGAAGTGGATGTCTAGCAGCTGCAACCACTATCTTAGTTTTAAATCCATAATTATCATATATTGTTTTAATATCTCTAACCAATTTCATTCCCTCATGACTTACATAGTCCAGTCTACCAACAAAAGGGCTAACGTATGTTGCACCTACTTTTGCTGCAAGTAAAGCTTGTGAAGGAGAATATACCAAAGTTACATTTGTTTTTATCCCTTCTTCACTTAAAATTTTTATTGCTTTAAACCCTTCTATAGTTGGAGGTATTTTAACAACAATATTTGAATGCCATTCAACTAATTCGTGAGCGTCTTTAACAATTTCTTCCGCACTCTTATATTCATGTTGAACAGCCATAACAGATACTGGTCTATTTTCCATTATTTTACAAATTTCATCAATTAATTCTCTAAAACTTTGTTTTTCTTGAGCTATTTTTGTAGTATTTGTTGTAACACCACTTATAATTCCCCAACTTTTAGCTTCTTTAATTTCTTCGATATTTGCTGTATCTATCCATATTTCCATATTTGCTTCACCTAAAATATCCATTTTTTATTTATAATTGCTATTATTTATAATTTTTCAAAATAAGAAATATGAATATATGTAAAAAAGCTCATCAAATTAAGTG
>Ga0078972_1017412_pt1 | contig 10325 bp, 8 predicted proteins | sample YelNatPaOPGAMG01_FD_67568 | JGI IMG/M metagenome (GOLD analysis project Ga0078972, IMG submission 67568) | Hot spring thermophilic microbial communities from Obsidian Pool, Yellowstone National Park, USA - OP-RAMG-01 (SPADES assembly) (version 2) | ecosystem: Environmental > Aquatic > Thermal...
ATGGATTTAGTAATCTTTTTAATCATATCTGTCTCCTTATTAGCATTTTCATTTAAAACACATATAAAGAGACACTATTTTCTGTTTATTGTCAATGGTTTATGTTATTTTTCATGTTCTTTTTAGAATTCTCAGAGCTGTTTTCCCCATAACCACAATAAGCGAATATGTCAGATATAATACTCCTGCAAAGATTGGACAATAAGCCCTTTTTTCTCCCTCAACGCATTTATGCCATTGACCGCTGCCATTGCACCAAAAACCGTAGTTATGCAAGGGATATTCTGAATAATTGCGGTCTTTCTGATCAAATCCTCGTCAGTTCTTGACTCTCGTCCTGTTGGTGTGTTGATAATCAAGTCAACTTCATTGTTCTTCATATAATCAAAGATATTCGGTCTGCCTGTCCTTATGCTGTGGACAGGGATAACCTCTATTCCCTGCCTTGCTAAAACTTTTGCAGTGCCATGAGTAGCCAATATTCTAAATCCCATATCATAAAGCTGTTTCGCAATGAATATTATCGCCCGTTTATCTTTATTTTTGACGCTTATAAAGACCGTTCCTTCTGTTGGCAAATTAGCTCCACTTCCGATCTGAGCTTTTGCATAAGCCATTCCAAGATCATGATCTATGCCCATAACTTCACCCGTTGATCTCATCTCAGGACCCAATATAGGATCAACACCTCTGAACCTTGAAAATGGGAAAACAGGACCTTTAACTGAAAAATGCTCAGGATGAACCTCCTCTGTGAATTTAAGCTCTTCAAGAGTTTTGCCTGCCATAACTTTTGCTGCGATCTTCGCCAACGGCACACCTATCGCCTTGCTGACAAATGGCACCGTCCTAGATGCTCTCGGATTCACTTCAAGCACATATAGGTCATCACCTTTGAAGGCATATTGGACATTCATCAGTCCGATCACGTTAAGCTCTCTTGCAAGCGAATATGTCGCCTGCTTTATCTCTTCAACCTGTTCATCTGACAATGTATAAGGCGGAAGGACGCAGATACTGTCGCCAGAATGGATGCCTGCTTCTTCTATATGCTCCATAATACCACCAACGACAACATGTTTTCCGTCTGAAACCGCATCAACGTCAACTTCAATGGCATCTTCAAGATATTTGTCAATCAAAATAGGTCGCTCTGGCGAAGCCTCAACAGCGTTTTTCATATACTCTGCAAGTTCATTTTCGTCATAAACTATCTGCATAGCTCTACCGCCAAGAACATAAGAAGGTCTAACAAGGACAGGATAACCTATCCTTTCAGCGATGACCTTTGCTTCTTCTATTGAAGTCCCTGTGTCATTAGCAGGCTGTCGTAGTCCAAGTTTATCAAGAAGAACCTTGAATTTCTTTCTATCCTCTGCAATATCTATATTTTCTGGCTTCGTGCCTAATATATTCACCCCAGCTTTTTCAAGCGGAACAGCTAAGTTAAGGGGAGTTTGTCCGCCAAATTGCACTATCACGCCGTCAGGTTTTTCTTTATCAACTATATTCAAAACATCTTCCCTCGTAAGCGGTTCAAAATATAACCTACTTGATATGTCATAATCGGTGCTTACCGTTTCAGGATTGCTATTGACCATTATGGTTTCAAAACCTTCTTCTCTGAGCGCAAGGGAAGCATGGACACAACAATAATCAAATTCTATCCCCTGACCGATCCTATTAGGACCTCCACCAAGTATCATTATTTTTCGTTTTTCAGAATGTTTGACCTCGTCCTCAGTTTCATAAGTTGAATAATAATATGGCGTGTATGCCTCAAACTCAGCAGCGCAAGTATCAACTGTCTTGAACGTCGCCTCAATGCCATGTTTAAGCCTCATATTGCGGACTTGATCCTCTTCAATGCCCCACATTTTCGCTAATTGAATATCAGAAAAGCCAAATTGCTTCGCCTCTCTCAGAATTTCTTTCACTCCGTCATTACTTCTCAATATGCTATCACGAGAGTTAATTATCTTCTCTTCTGCATCAACGATCTCTTTTATATTATGTAGGAAAAATCTATCTATTTTAGTATAGCTATATAATTGATCAATTGACATACCATTTCGTATAGCATATTTTATATAAAACACTCTGTCTGGGTTAGGTATTAAAAGTTTTCTTTGGAGTGTTGATGGGTCTATGTTGTTGGAAGGAGTTTCTAATCCATATTTTCTGATTTCTAATGAACGCAAGCCTTTCTGTAAGGACTCTTTAAAAGTTCTGCCAATTGACATTGCCTCTCCAACGGACTTCATTTGAGTTGTCAGGGTATTGTCCGCTGATGGAAACTTCTCAAATGCCCATCTGGGGATCTTAGTCACAACATAGTCAATTGTCGGTTCAAATGATGCAGGAGTTTTTTTAGTTATATCATTTGGTATCTCGTCAAGCGTATATCCTATCGCTAATTTTGCAGCTATCTTTGCTATCGGAAATCCTGTTGCCTTTGATGCAAGGGCGGAACTTCTTGACACTCTCGGGTTCATCTCTATAACCATAAGCCTTCCATCGTCTGGATTGACTGCAAACTGTATGTTTGATCCCCCTGTGTCAACGCCGATCTCCCTTATAATCTTAATAGCAGCGTCTCGCATAGTTTGATATTCTTTATCTGATAACGTCTGAGCAGGAGCAACACATATACTATCGCCTGTATGGATGCCCATTGGATCTATGTTTTCAATTGAACAAATTATTACGACATTGTCCTTTTTATCTCGCATAACCTCCAATTCAAATTCTTTCCAACCGATAACGGATTCCTCTATCAATATCTCGTTGATAGGGCTTGCATCTATACCTCTTTGAGCTATGTCTTTAAATTCCTCAATATTATATGCTACGCCTCCTCCCATTCCACCAAGTGTAAATGATGGTCTGATAATGGCAGGAAATCCAACTTCTGCTATGACTTCTAAAGCCTCTTCCATATTTTTAGCAAATCCGCTTTTTGGCACCTGTAAGTCTATTCTTTCCATAGCTGATTTAAAGAGTTCTCTATCCTCAGCCTTTTTTATAGCGTGCAATTTTGCGCCGATAAGTTCAACGTTATATCTATCTAATGTGCCTCTTTCCGCTAATGCAACAGAGACGTTAAGACCCGTCTGTCCGCCAAGTGTTGGAAGCAAAGCCTGAGGACGTTCACGTGCTATAATTTTCTCAACTACTTCAGGGATTATAGGTTCTATATATGTTCTATCAGCCATCTCAGGGTCGGTCATAATCGTTGCGGGATTGCTATTTACAAGCACGATCTCATAGCCTTCTTCTCTTAATGCCTTACATGCCTGAGTTCCAGAATAGTCAAATTCACAAGCCTGACCGATCACGATAGGTCCAGAACCTATTATGAGAATTTTCTTTATATCAGTTCGTTTCGGCATCAGTTCTCCTTATATAAAAACTACCTAATATTTAATAGCCAACTTTAAGTTTCAATGACTCTTCGTCCATATTTGCTTTCATCATATCTACAAATTTAGCGAAAAGATAATCCGCATCATGCGGACCAGGAGATGCCTCTGGATGATATTGAACAGAGAATATCGGATATTCCTCATGTTCCATACCTTCGCAAGTCATATCGTTAAGATTGATATGAGTTAACCTAACAGGTTTGCCTTTTAGTGAGTCCATATCTACACAAAAACCATGATTTTGTGTCGTGATCTCCACTTTTTGAGTATCAAGATTTTTAACAGGATGATTCGCACCCCGATGTCCAAATTTTAGCTTATATGTCTTTCCGCCAAATGCAAGTCCAAGTATTTGATGACCGAGACATATACCAAATATAGGCTTTTTGCCAATTAAATCTCTAACTGTTTCTACCATATATGGCAAACCCTCTGGATCACCAGGACCATTTGATAAAAATATGCCATCAGGTTCGTATGACATGATCTCCTCAGCAGTTGTTGTGGCAGGAACAACTGTAATATCACAGCCATAAGTTTGAAGTTTTCTCAATATATTGTGCTTAATTCCGCCGTCAATTGCGACAACCCAGAAAGGCAATGATCCAGTGTTTAAGGCAATGTTTGACCGAACGAAGTCAAGCTCAAGCTGAATTGGCGTATCCTGTGACTTTTTGTCTTGATCTCGTTTTTTCGTGCCTAATGTTACTGGACCTGTCTGTTCCCAATGGTATGGCTTTTTGCATGTGACTTTTTTTACCATATCTTGTCCAACAAGCCCAGGTGAATTTTTTGCTTTAGCAACAAGGCTTTCTTTATCTAAATCCTTAGTTGAAATAATGCCCTTCATAACGCCATAGTTTCTGAGATGTCTTGTCAATGCCCTTGTATCAATGCCTTGTATGCCGATAATGCCGTATTTTTCAAGAAAATCGCTTAGACTCCTATTTGATCGCCAGTTGCTATAATAGGAGCTGTATTCCTTGACAACAAAGCCTTCTACATGTGGTTTCGTTGATTCAAAGTCTTCATCGTTACAGCCATAGTTGCCGATAAGTGGATAGGTCATAACGACAATTTGTCCTTTGTATGAAGGATCGGTAAGCACCTCTTGATAGCCTGTCATGCTGGTATTGAAAACAACCTCTCCGAATTGTTCACCAGTAGCGCCGAATGCCTCGCCTTCATATATTTTTCCGTCCTCTAATGCTAAAATTGCCTTCATTTTTTATTTCCTTTGTTGTTTTTAGCTTTATATGTCGCTCCTTCGGAGCTAATGTAGCTTTTATCAATTTTTTCTATAAATATGACGCACCTTCGGTGCTAAGAAATAACAGACTACATTTGGTTATATCCGAAAATTTCAATGGTAGTTGTCAAAGTTATATCAAATTAACTCCGAAGGAGTGAAATATTTATAGAAAAACAAAGCAAAAACAAAAGTTAAGCTCCGAAGGAGCGACATATTACGTTTGATCATCTATCCAATCAAAAATGTATTTCGGATTATATTCAACATCAAATTTTTTCAGCAGTTCTAAATATTCTTCTCTAAATGTTTTCTTTGAATGATGTTTTTCTTGATTTTTTATATAGCTTGCAACAGAATCCAATTGTGATTGTGAATACGAAAATGCTCCAAACCCCTCTTGCCAACTAAATTTGCCTATAACCCATCTTTTTTCATTAATGAATTTTGATGAATTAGATTTGACGTCTCTGACAAGATCAGACAAAGCAATATCTGGTTTGATCCCAATTAATATGTGTATGTGATCAGGCATACCACCAATGACTATGACCTTTTGCTTTTTGCTCTGAATTATGCCTGTAATGTATTTATAAAGTTCATCTTTATATTGTTTGCTTATAAGATTTTGTCTGCCTTGAACTGTGAAAATAACGTGAATATATATTTGTGTATATGTATCTGCCATGATCTATGTCGCTCCTTCGGAGCTTATAATTTGTTTGTCTTATTTTCTATAAATATGTCATCCCTTCGGGATTAAATTTCAACAGAAATTAAATTTTATTTAATTCTCCTATTGGATCTTTTTTGAAGCAATCAAAATCACATACTTTTATTTCGGATATACTTTTAAGACAATAACTTCTCGCAACCTTTGCTAATCCTTCTATACTTTTGACATCATTTTCACAAAAAGCGATAAATAGCATGATGATTTTTTCCCTTTGCAGCTTTGATATACAATAATCAGCAAGCAAAATTGCACCGGGAACGCCCTTCTTAACATAATCTGTATTATCTCCACCCTCAATTTCTATTATAAAACTGATTCTTCCATTCTTGTCTTCCAATACAACATCAGGCTGATATTTCTGCTCACAATTGATCTGAAAACTGTTCTCTTTTTGTTGTTTGCAATTATTAAAATTCTTTCCATTTTTACCATCAACAAAAATATTATAATTACAATGCCCGTAGCAAAGACGAAAGCATTCATAAAACCATTCCTTTGCTTCTTTTTGATTGCTCATTTTGCTTCTCCTCAAATATCAATGACTTGAAAAATCCCCCCAAATACTCGACATATTCATAAAAATAAAACCGAAAATATTAACAATAAGAGAGCGAAAATCTATACTCCTTCCCTTTGACAATGGTTATCGCTGGTAACCCTCTTAATTTCCGATCAATAAAAGGCGTGTTTCGTCCCTTAGACTCAAATCTTGACGGATCAACCGTCCATTCCTTGTCCAGATCAATTATCGTAATATCTGCATCTTCCCCAATTGATAATGTGCCTTTTTTAATGTTCAGGATTTTCGCAGGATTTATCGTCATTTTTTCTATCGCTTCATATAAACTTAAATGCCCCTTATTCACAAGTTCTGTAATTACAAGAGAAAGGCAAGTTTCCAATCCAACTATGCCGAAAGGCGCATCTTTTAACCCTTTCGCTTTTTCGTATTCAGCATGTGGAGCGTGATCTGTCGCAATAACATCAATCGTGCCATCTTTCAGTCCCTCAATCACTGCGGAAACGTCAGCCTTTGATCTCAATGGCGGATTCATCTTAGCATTTGCACCATATTTTTCAACCGCTGAATCCGTCAATGTGAAATGATGTGGAGTTGCTTCTGCTGTGACTTTAACGCCTCTTTTTTTCGCTTGTCGGATTAACTCAACCGATCCAGCAGTGCTTACATGGGCAATATGAATGTGTGAATCTGTCTCATCTGCTAATTTTATATCTCTTTCAACCATTCGTTCCTCTGCTGAATTTGGAATGCCTATAATCCCAAGCTTCTCTGAAACCTCGCCTTTATTTATGATCCAGCCTTCATATTCTTTATCTATCCATTCACAATGTGAGATGAGCGGTATATTATGCTTTTTGCACGCTATTAGGGCATTTCTCATTATTTGGGAGTTCATTACAGATTTGCCGTCATCAGATAAGGCGGAAGCACCATTGACGACTAAATCATCAACGTCAACCAGCATTTCACCTAACATACCGACGGTTACACTGCACGCTTGAAAGACGTTCACAACAGCCTGATCACTTACGCGCGCAAGGACATCTCTTAAAACCTGCACAGAATCAATCACAGGTTTAGTATTTGCCATAGCCATAATTGAAGTAAATCCGCCCTTTAATGCCGATCTTGTGCCTGTTTTGATGGTTTCTTTATGTTCTTGCCCCGGCTCTCTGAGGTGAACGTGCATATCAATCAATCCCGGAACGATCACAAGACCGCTTGCATCTATTGTATCTGCATCTTTGACTGATATATTTTTGTCAATATTCGCAATCTTACCGTCAATTATTAATAGGTCAAATTTTTCACGATTTATCCTATTAGCAGGATCAATTATTTCGCCGTTACGGATAATAGTCTTCATTTTTATTCCAAAAAGCCTTTTTCAAAGTAAGTGAATCATTCCATTTCTTCAACGATACTAACTCTGTCTATACCGTCAACCTCTTTCATTTCAACCTTAATCCATTCTTTTCTTGAAGTTGGAATATTTTTTCCGACATAATCAGCGGAAATAGGTAATTCTCTATGCCCTCTGTCAATCAATACTGCAAGCTGAATACATGCAGGGCGACCGAAATCCATAAGTCCATCAATAGCTGCCCTAGCACTGCGTCCTTTATGTAGAACGTCATCAACGAGTATTACCCGCTTTTCGTTAATGCTAAATGGTATATCTGTTTTGCTTGAACTTGGCTTGCGTTCAAAAAGGTTAACGTCATCTCTGTATAATGTTATATCTATTGTCCCTACGGGAATTATTATTCCTTCTATTTCTTCAATATTTTTTGCAATTCTCCGAGCGATATGATCGCCTCGTCTAGCGACACCTACGATTACTAAATCATTAACACCCTTATTTCGCTCAATTATCTCATGGGATATTCTTATCAATGCACGACGAATATCATCTTCTGTCATTATTTCCGCTTTTTCTTTCATTTCCATTTTTATTCCTCCGTTAGGTTTAAAAAAAAAGACCTTCACGTCAAAAAAACGAGAAGGTCTAAATCTATGGTATATATTTCAATTTTCATTTTTGATTATCCTTTCCAGCCTCTCTGGACTGGTTTAAAGGTTTTGTTCTCCATTATTTATATTAACAAAAAGCGAAGGTTTTGTCAATAATTATTTTCTCTGATTCACCCTCAGTTTTTTTGCACATCATAAAAAATGGAGTATCTTTCTGTATAGGAAACTCCTGTTCTTTGTCGGTTGTCATATAGCTTCCAGAATCATTAAATCTGTTATCAATAAAAGTCCTGCTACTCTTTCCAGACTCAAAATCACTATTGATGTTGATGATACTGTTGTAAATAGACTGGGCAAACTCATCAGTCTCACATATAACTGGTTTTCTAACAAACATAAAAATGTCATATATGGACAAAACATCATTGCTATAACCATCAAGATTGAAAAGAGAATCATTCCTCGTGTATATAGACTATGCAAAAATTGGCAATTTTCTGTTGATTTTCTACACTTAAACTCTTATAATCTTCATGGAATGAAATAGTATCTTACATATCTCTGGAAGCGAAGGCGGAAGATGTGAAGGATAAACGGAAATATCAAGGAGAGCTTTCGTTTAAAATTTATCGGAGGTTATTGGATAACTGGCATTGTTGACGAAGTTGCACTTTTTGGAAGAGCATTATCTAAAAATGAAATAAAAGATTTAATGGTCAGAATTAATGTAATTTTTTCATTAGAACCGTCAAGCAGGCTTACATCTATATGGGGGAATATCAAAAGTGAACATAAAGTTATGGAAGACTATTGAGGTTGGACGTAACGGGGGCGAAAGCCTATATTTTTATGACATTGACTGCGATGGCGAAAAAGAGCTTCTCTATCGTCAAAGCGCTGGGCTTCTTGCCCAAGAGGAATATCGTATAAGTGACGACCTTGATGATGAAAATTTTAATTTATTATGCTATACTTGCTTCAAACAGGATGGTAAGGTAATCTGGCAGGTAGGCAATCCATGGAAACAGAAAAAGCCATACAAAAACCATGGTGAGATAAATCTTACAGTTATAGCAGACATTAACAATGATGGTAAAACAGAATTATTATACAAATATCATGATAAATTGTATCTAAGGGACATCAGAGATGGCGAACTGATCAAAGAATATAAGCTTCCGAATGATGATGGTTGGAAAGTTGTATTACAAAGGATAGGAGAAAACCAATATAATATAATTGTATTGGGAGCACATCAGATGCGAGCCTATACGAGCGATTTCGAACCATTATGGGAAAAGTTTGGCGATGAAGAATTTTCGGCATTTAGCTTCGCCGATGTTGATGATGATGGTAAAGAGGAACTCTTCGTAGCTGATAGTATGTATGATCACGATGGAACATTGATCTGGAAATGGGATCATATAAGGCATGTTGATTTCGTCAAAGTCTTTGATATTAATGAGGATGGGATATATGAAGCTATCTTTTGCGTCTGTCATGGTGATTTTGTCATATTTAACATTAATGGAAAGGAGCTTTTTAGAGATAAAAGCTTCGTTCATCCACAAGGATTCAACATTGGCAGATTTATGACGGAAATTCCGGGTTACCAAATTTTTGTGACAAATAAGGCAAGTCTTGGTGGATCAGTTATGCTTGATTATAATGGGAATAAGCTCTGGGAATATCCTTGCAATGGTTATTGCATGACAATACCGAATAAAGATAAACCCGATATGATATTGCATAAACCAAGTCCTGGCAGAATGTCAGCAGAATTACAGAAAGAATATCTTGAGAAAGCAAAAATACTTGGTTATGTTGATCTTCCAATAGAATATGGAAAGCCTTCTTCACCGATCCTGTTAAGTGGAAATGGAGAGATACTTTATCGTTTTCCAAAGCTTGATGACCAACCCAATGATGAAAGTATAGCGATGTTTTCTGGTGATCAAAGCCTTGCTTATAGTAGTATGATTGATGATGTTGATAACGATGGTCAGATCGAATGGATAGTATATAAACGTCATAAAGTATGGATATTTAAGAGCGAAATTTGTTAATCTGGGGCTGCAATAGAGGGCTGTCAATAGTTTTTGGGGCTGTCAATAGTTTTGTGTAAATTTCCATTCCGCCTTGATTCATAAATACTTACTAACCCTCTCCCCAAAGTGAATTGAAAGCTGTGCCAATATCCTATTCCAGTTGGGTATCCTCTTTGTCCATCTCTTTGTTATCTCAATACTGCAAAGATAAAGCATCTTCAATACTGATATATCATCAGGAAAATGTCTCTTGGGACTACTAACCTTACGGAATTGACTGTGAATGCTCTCTATGGCATTGGTTGTGTATATCAACTTCTTTATCACAGGGAGGAAACTTACACAAATAATTTTACACCACCGATTTTCA
>Ga0078972_1017413_pt1 | contig 10325 bp, 18 predicted proteins | sample YelNatPaOPGAMG01_FD_67568 | JGI IMG/M metagenome (GOLD analysis project Ga0078972, IMG submission 67568) | Hot spring thermophilic microbial communities from Obsidian Pool, Yellowstone National Park, USA - OP-RAMG-01 (SPADES assembly) (version 2) | ecosystem: Environmental > Aquatic > Thermal...
CGTTTCTTTCCGGAAGTCCATTTAATCCTCCTTTGTCTCATCAATTCGATGTTTCCATTCACACCCATGCCTGATTCGTTCTCTCTCAGCCTCTTCTTCCGTGAAATGATCCCTTGAATAGAAATATATCTTCGTCCCGTTTCCGTAAGCCCATTCGTATCTCGGTTCCTCTCCTGAGCTTACTTTCTTCATCCTTCGTCCTCCCTCAGTTTTTCCCAGTACTTCTGAACCTCAGCTTCCGTAGGTTTGTGGTCGAAGTCCGAGGTGAACCAGACCCCCCCGTCAGGAAGAGGAATCTGGTAAGCCGGACGACAATTCTCCTCCATCCCGCCGCATGGAGCTAGATCTTCCACCCCACACCCACATTCGGTGTCTGGCTCGCAAAGTCCATCGAATCCGTTGTCCCTCAAGTAAGATTCAATGATGTCTCGGACAGTCTTCGGCTTAGTTTTCATACTTCGCCGCCTCCTCTCTCAGAACCTTAGTGACAGAGTTACAAGAAAAGCATCTGTAGGCTGTCAACTTTTCCTTTCCGTTCTCGTAGGTCTTCCAGACTTTCTGTGCAGTCTTCCCGCACTTAACGCATGGGATTCTATCGGGGGTCACTCCTCTTCCTTCCCAAGCTCCCAATCCTCGGTTTCGGGGTTGAACACCCTGTCCTCACTCGGCTTATAGAGTGTAAAACACTTGTGACACCACACTTCCAACGTCTCCGGGAGCTTTATGAAATGGCAATTCTTAAACACCGGCCTTGAGCAAATGTCACATTTTGCGTCGATGGAGGAGCTCAATATCCTTCCCTCCCATCCAAAGCCTTTTTCAAACTTCATCCTTCCCGGACTCCCTTCTGGACACGCACATCTGACACTTGCCGAACACTGAGAGGAACTGCCGTTCCTCCTGCGGCCTTTCTTTCCCGCACACCTGGCAGACGGGGAAGAGGTGGGGAAGTTTCAAAACCCCAGTCTCCCAGAAATAATCCTTCTCTAAGGCATTAAGGAGGGGACTCATTTAAAGAACTCCCTCACTTTTTCTGCGCACTCCGGGCAGATCTCGGATGCGCCTGTCAGGATCAGGCTGTCAACCCGCGCCTCGCACCAGGAGCAAATGAAGAAGGGAGGCCAGCTCGGAAGCGCGATCATGTCGTCTGCCCGGAGCCGGTCCGGGTCGATAATGTGGGTCAGCATGGGGGATCCTCCTCATATTTGAGTGCGGGAAATCTCTCCCCGCGCTTCCTGAAAGTCGCCGCCCTGGACACATAGGCCGCCCAGGCGGAATCGAATTCGTCGGGCGTTAACCTGGTCGGATCGATTCCCCAGGTGACGTCGACCAGTTCCTGGAAATTCTTTGCTTCCCATAATTTTCTGATCACGAAAGTTGCGTGCCTTTCTCCGCGATCGCAGCCGGAGCTCCGATGGTCTTCCGGAACGACTTCTCCCCAGACGGAACAGTGGGATCCATCGAAATGTCCACAATCGGCGCAGTTCAAAGCTCTATCCTTACGATTTCTTCGAAACGTCCATTGAGACGCGTCCAGATCGCAACAGGCGTCCGGATCTTCCATTTGGCGATATGGATCGCTTCATGGAGGTCTTCGGGCATTGGAGCGTCCACCACCATCCGGTTCCACCACTTCTCCGCCTTGTACCTGGAATAGTCTCCGTGGAGGGGACAGATCCATTGGCTTACCGACTGGATCCCGCAGTGATAGGTCACGCGGATCGAGGGGGGCTTGCCTGTTTTCTCGTGCAGGGAGATCGAGACGGTATGAACCTCCCGGCGCTCTGGTTTGTCATCCGTGAGGGCCTTCGCATTCGAGGCCTTCCCGACAAGCTTCTTCTCCGGATCCCTCGGCATCGACAGGCCGCAAGTCGGACATTCGGTAGCCCCCGCGTACATCGTTGTTCCACACTCGGGGCACTTCTTTGTCGGGGCTTCTCCACATTCTCCAGTCCCTGTCCTCGGAGCTCCGATCTGGTCGACGGGCCCATGGCGATCGAGATTTCTCGCGAAGTCAAGGATCAGGCAGTCTTCTTTGCCCTCCGCGATCCGGGTCCCGCGTCCCGCCATCTGGACGAAAAGCCCCGGGCTCATGGTGGGGCGAAGGAAAACCAGCATGTCGATATCCGGAACATCGAATCCGGTGGTCAGGACAAGGACGTTCACGAGGGCCCGGATCTTTCCGGACTTGAAGTCTTCGACGATCCGGTCGCGCTCATCGTTTGGAGTCGATCCGGTCACCATCGCGCAGGTTACTCCGAGTCGTGCGAGCGTCTCCGCCACATGAGAGGCATGGTTAACGCCGGCGCAGAAAACGAGCCACTTCGACCGATCCGAGCCAAGGACGACAATCTCCCGGCACGCCTCTTCCGTGATCGAATCCATGGCGATCTCGAGTTCGCTCTCCACGAAATCTCCCTGGCGCTTGTGGACCCCGGAGAGAGACGCTCGGGCCTGAACGGGTGCGGTCGTAAGTGGTGAGAGATAACCGAGCCTGACAAGTGTCCGAATATCGATCTGGTAGGAGGGGCCGTCGAAGAGTGCGTCCTCCCCATCCCAGAGATATCCCTGTCCCATCCGGTAAGGGGTCGCGGTCAGCCCGATCATCCTCAGAGAGGGATTGATGCGCCTCATTCCGGTCAAGAGGGTCTGATACATCCCCTCTCCGGCCGGAGGAATCCTGTGGACTTCGTCGATAATCACGAGATCCCGGTGTCCCAGGAGGTCGGCCTTTTTATAGACGGACTGGATCCCGGCCACGACGATCGGGGGATCTGCCTCTCGCCTTCCGACGCCGGCGGAATAGATCCCGGCCGGAGCGTCTGGCCAAAGCCGAAGAAGCGTCCGGTGGTTCTGTTCCACAAGCTCCTTCACATGCACAAGGCAGAGAATCCTCTGGTCTGGCCATTTCTCGAGGACCTCCCGGATAAATTCGGCCTGGACCGGACTCTTCCCGGCCCCAGTGGGAAGAACGAGAATCGGGTCTCCGCTCTGATTCTCAAACCACTCGTAAATCGAATCGACCGCTTCTCTCTGATAAGCACGGAGATCCATCAGATCGCCTTCCATGTATCGCATGCGGCTCTCTGGTCAGAGTCCGAGAGCACCTTGTCGAACTTCTGGCAGTACCATCGTCCCTCGTCCGCAACGGCCACACAGACGCACGTCCGGCAGTTCTTCTCCATGGGAGCCTTCTCGAAACAGAGGGGATGGTGATCGCAGAACTTGCACTCCCAGAACGCGGGGTCCCGGGAGATCCCGACCGGAGGCAACTCCTCCCGGACTACCTGGGCGGCTTTCTCGACCAGGGCTTCCGCTTTTTTCTTGCTGTACTCGAGTCGCTCGCTCTCGTATTCGTCGGTATCCTTGTTCTTTGCGAGGTAGAGGGCCCGTCGCATCCCGGACAGGTGCATTCCGACCTGCATCTGCGCGGCATGCACGGGCTTGGATTTCTCCACTCCCTCGTCCTGGAGCTTCTTGAAACTCTTTGTGTTGTGCGTCTTGCACTCCAGAACGTGCCAGGTCTCGGGAGCTTCTGGAACCTTGAGCACAGCTCCATCGAGAGACAATCCGAAATGACCGAAAGTCTTCTCGGACTCTTTGAAAGTCCATTGTTTTCCCGGCTCCGGCCCTTCCGAAACGTCGAGGCCGGCGTTTCGGAGATCGCGGATCATGCGCGATTCCTCCCGGTGGCCGCTTTCAAAGAGCCGGATCATGCGCCCTTCGAACTTGGGGGTTTTTGCCCAGCGGAAAACGTACCAGAGATGACGGAGACACGGATGCCCGATGAGGGAGCCGCCCAGATGCGGACGTCTCCCGTCTTCTGACCGGGTCTCGTAGGCCGCATCCAGTGCGGCCACGAGGGAGTGAATGGGTTCCGGAATCTTCATTTCGCGGCCGTTCTCTGCCAGGGCGGAACAGCCGATGCGGCAGGTTTCGGAGAATCTGAAGAGGCGCCGGCCATAGCAAGAGGCGGCGTCGCGGGCGGAACGCTTGCGGAAAATGTCGGGGTCCCGGAAATCGCCTTGTACCCCTTCACCCTGTTCGTTTTTCCGTACTTTGGATTGTCGTCGACCGTTACCTTGATTTGCATCGGGATACCATGGAGCTGCGTGGAATCCGTAATCCGGAGGCGTCCGATCGCGTGGCAGACAGCCGACAACTGTGCCCGGCCGATCCGCTCCGCTTCCGCACTCTCGTTTCTGATGTTGAGCTGGTCAAAGATCTTCCGGCCCTGGTGAGAGGGTCCGAGGATTTCGAGTTCAAGTTTCAGATATTCGCCAGTCCCAGCCGCGGTCGGCTTTATCTCTGATGAGACAACCTGAACAACATAGTCTCCGGCCGGGACGGCCTCAAAAGGCTGGTTCGGCTCGATGCCGCTTGAATCAAAGTCTAAAAATGACATGTCACCCTCCGATTTTTGCTGTGATTTTAGCCGCGATCTTTCCAAGATCCGGCTCTTCCCAGGGGGCTAGAGCGCCTGACCTGTCCTTGGCGTTATACTGGATGTCTCCAAATGTCTGGAGGGCACGGGAAAGAGACCCGTCGACAGCCCGTTCCATCCGGTATACAAAAACCTCATCGAAGAAGTAGGGGATTGATGGGCCTAGCTTTTGCCCGGGCATACTCGGTCCGAAAAGGAGAGTTCCGGTGGTCTCGTCTTTTACGCGGTCGAGCTTTGCGGAAAAATAGACATTCCGACCGGGGAGATCCCGAAACGCCCGGAGAAGGTCTCCCATCTTCTCCTGCAGGTCTCCATAGGCCGCGCGCGGATCCTTTGCCGACTTCTTTCCGGCCGAAAGGACGACCTCACCGATCTCTGAGATCGAGTCGAGGCAGATCCACCTGAAGGCCTTCCCTTCTTCCGAATTCACCAGATAGTCATAGGCCTCATAGATGTCGTCGATACTCTGGATCTGGACGGCAGGAATGTCGTAATCGCGAAGAGACAAAAGGCCGGCTTCTGCGGACAGGATGATGGTCGGCTCTCCCGTCGTGGAGCAGAGCCGGGTCTTCCCGGCCCCGGAGGGGCCATAAACAAGAAGCTTCACGCCGTTTAATGCGGCGTCTTTCGTCGAAATCAGCTTCACTTTTTAAGCTCCTCTATTTTAAAAGACGGCTTCGAAGGCTTGGCCGTTACGGCCTTCGCAATCTCCTCATAGATATCCGGGAGATAGTCCATCACCTTACGAAGCTCCGTCACGCTCACTTCGTACTTTTTCCTGAAAACCTTGTCGCGGATCTCGTCCGGGATCTGGAGAGTCGGCACCAGGGCCGAGTCCGTTTTCCGGTCCATGCCGTAAGTGACCGAGATTCTGAAAAACTCTGTCTTGTCCGTCACGGTCCCTTCATCCTTCTTTTCCATGCCGCACAGGATTCGTTCTTCGATCTCGAGTCTCCGGGCCCGGGCCGCTGACTCCTCTTCCTTCAACTTCATCCATTCCCAGGCAAGGCCGTCGAGGATTGACGCCGTTCCCGTTCCTCCTAAAGTCTCCATTCGATGACCCTCCATATCAGTTCAAGAACGATCGCCACCGAGCAGATCAGTGCAACCGCTTCGATGACGCGTGAAACAGGCTCCGAAAAGAGCCAGTCGTAGAATGCGTTCATGCGTCTCCCCTTTGCTCCCCCTCGTCACGGCCCTCCCCATGCAGGGACCGAGAGGATCCCGGAAGGGCCGTAAGGAAGGGGAGACTGAAGGGGGCGAAGGGATGGATTGTCGTTCTCACCACCCTCGTCGCTACCCCATTTTTAGGACCACGACATCCCGATGAGGCATTCGACATCTCTCCGGGTCTTGACCTTGTGAAGCCCGTTGTGAGGAACGAAGAGGTACCTGGTGACAGCATCTTTCCCGATCCGGCTCATCAGGTAGGCGTCCGGTTCGTAATTGCCTGGCGTCGGGATGATCTCGTCGATAGTCAGAGTCAGGAACCCTACCTTGACCGCTTCCCCGACTTTCCAGTTCTGCTTGCTCTTTTGGCTGATCATCTTTTCCCCTTCGCTTCGTTTGTTTCCCTGATTTCCTTGTCAGCTCCGTCTCCCCGCCGGGTCCCTCCATCCCGACTTTCTGGACACCTCCGAGAGGGGGGGTGAGTGGCTGCATGGGAGGATATTATCACTTTGGTTATAGTATGTCAATACATTGGTTGTAAAAGAGAGAAGGCGACAAAAAAAGGAGATCCGACAAGCAGATAGTTCCTGAGTCTCCCGAGAGAGGGCGCGTAATTGAGGGGCTTTTTTTAAAAAAAGGGGGGAAATAATTACCGGCTTGAGATGGGAGAGGGATCAAAATGTGGCAGGGGGCACCGGGTTGGTGATAGTTTCAATCCTCGGCCGCCCCGATCCGTTTATAACATCAACGGGGCGTCAGCGGGATGATTCTTTTTTCTCTCGGAGAGTATTTCCCGTCACAAAGCTGAATTTTCCAGGCTCTGAAAGGCCGTACCATTTTTCTGTAATCAGACTTTCGTAGCGACCTTTCCTCCGAAATGAAATGAGCTGACCCTCGACGTCGGAATCTCCTCCGAGCGTGTCCATGACGATGATCTCGGTTCCGGCGCGGAGCTGAAGACAGATTCCCGCCTTCTTGTATGCTGCGATAACTTTTTTTCTGCCCTCAAGCATTGCCGATCGGAACTCCTTGAAAGCGAACACTCCACCACATGCCCAGACTGGACGGGACAGGGTAAACACGGTATCTATGTCATCGGCAGCGGACGCGCAGAGGACGGGAAAACAGAAGGCCAAAAGCGCCAGAAAACAAAAAAGAGCCCACCTCATCATCCACCCCTCCAGATATCTTCCGACGAAAAACCGTTCGCATGCCAAGCAGCGCTCGCACATGAGGTTAACAGAAAAAAACGGTAAACAGAACAAGCGAATCCCCGTATTTACTGCTCTTCATCAGATCGCTCCTGCCCGATGCACAATCTTTCCGATGATCGTCAAATGAGAGGCCTCTTCCTGGGAGTAAAACTCATCAGGATACCTGGACTTATCCGGATTGTCCGAAGAGATCCGGAGCCTCCCGTCCGCCATCCAAAATAGGCGTTTTGCGCGCACGCCGTCCGAAGGAAAAGCGAGCGCATAAACTTCTCCGGACTGGATTATCTTATCGGACATATTGATGAGAAGAACATCTCCATGCGCGATTCTTGGTTCCATCGAATTACCAGAAGCCTCCACAACGCAAAGATGCTCCGGATCCCATCCGTTTTTCTTGAGCCAGTCTATCCTGAAGGCATATGAATTCGAGATTTCGACATGGGTTCCATTTTCATGACCTGGCCCGGTGGAGACGGACACGTCATATCTGGGAATCAATCGGTACTTCTTGTCGAATTCATGTTTTTCTGTGTGGGAGGGAGTATCTACATCTCTTTCATTCCTCCTTCCGTCAAGGCATTCCTGCGGCGTAAGTCCGAAATGGGAGGCGATTTCATAAATAAACCGTGACTTTCCATTCCCATTCATAAATTTGAAGAGACCAGCCTGGGAGATGCCTATCGCCTTCGCGGCCTCATCCTGACTCTCGCCTCTCTCTTTCAAAAGCTTTTCGAAAAACTCTTTTCTACTCATGAAGTTAATTTTATTATTTTCGTTATAACCGGTCCAACAACTATGGTATTGACTTTTTGAATCACCTTGGTTATAAGTATCGCTATGAAAACATTGCATGATGCCCTCCTGATTTGTGGGACTCAACAAAACCTCGCAAATATATGCAAGGTTTCCCAATCGCTGGTCTCTCAGTGGATTTCCGGGAAAAAGTCGCCGTCCCCTGCTTCCGTCGTTTCTATCCTTCGGGAGACCGGTATTGATCTTCGCTACCTCCATCCGGATGTCTTCATCCTCCCCGTTCCAAACCTGGAACAACAGGAAAAAGAGTTGCCGAAGGTTTCGGCTCCGAAGGGAACAAAAAAGAGGCGGGAAAGGGACGAACGGAGGCGGGAACCCGTAATGGCCGAGTGAACGATGCCCTGTACAAGAAAAATCTGGCCCTGATCGAGGACAGGTTGACCCAGTACGGGCCCCGGAAGAATCTTGCGCTGGAAGTGGGGATTTCGGACGGTCAGCTCTCGAAACTGCTGAACGGTCAGCTCCGGGAGTACAGCCGGATCCTGGCCGCGCTGGGACTCGAACTTTCCAGCGCCGAATATCTGCAAAGTCTCAAGATCCTTATCAAACAGGAGATGCGGCCATGATTCGTATACTGATTCCCGGAGTCCCGGTTGGAAAGGGACGCCCTCGCATGACACGGACGGGACATGCTTACACACCTGAAAAGACCCGGACGTATGAGGACAAGATCGCCCTATTTGCCCATGAAGCCATGGGAGGATGCCCTCCACTAACCGGCCATCTCACCCTCAATGTGACGGCGATCTTTCCCATTCCGGAATCATGGAGCAAAAAGAAAAAAATCTCAGCATTGAATTTCGAGATCTTCCCCGGCAAGCCGGATTGTGACAATTTGCTGAAAACGATTGACGCGATGAACAGTATCGTATGGCGGGACGACGCACAAATCTGCATGGCGACCATCCGGAAGATGTATGGAGAGGTTCCATCTCTCCTGATCGAAGTGGAGGAAGTCGTTTGAACTGGACCGACCGCCTTCTGTTCTTTCCGCTCAAGCCTCGTTCCAAGGAGCCCGCCACGCCTCACGGGCATCTGGACGCGAAGCCGATCGGAGAATGGACGGTCAAGGCGGCAAACTGGGGCATCCGTTGCGGACCCGAGAGCGGCATCACCGTCATCGATGTCGATCCGAGAAACGGGGGCGACGTCAACGCCATCCTTCCGCTTCTTCCATCTGCGCCGCGCGTCAAGACGGGTGGAGGCGGCTGGCATTTTTACTGCCAATGTGTTCCGCCCAAAACAAAGTTTGCAAAAATTCCGGGAATCGACTTCAAGAACAACGGATACGTCGTCTCCCCAGGCTCCATCCATCCGTCAGGAAATCCCTATACATGGGAACAGGAAGGCGACCTTCCGACATTTCCCGCACAGTTTATTCTTTCATCCTCTTCCCCTCTTCCTTTTTTGCCCTCGGAACCCGTCGACCTTGAGGCTGTTTCGGGCGCCCTCTCTGCTCTGGAATCGGACGATTATTCGATCTGGGTGACGATCGGCATGGCCCTCCATTCGACGGGCCTTCCTGAGGCCAGAAAATTGTGGGAAGAATGGTCGAAGAAAAGCCGGAAATTCAATCCGGCTGAACAGGAAAAAAAGTGGAAGTCTTTTAACTCCGACGGATCCGTCACAGTCGGAACGCTCTTCCACATGGCGAAAGAGGCCGGATGGCGTCGCCTCGAATCGCTCGAGAATCGACCCTACAATCTGACGCCGCCGGCCGAGATCATCGAGCCCCAGGAAATTCCTTTTTCTCCACGGATCCCGGTCCCTATTCTTGAAGACATTCGCCAGTGGTTCGCGCCGGTATCCGATCCCGTCTCCGCGATCGTCGGAGCCCTCTCCATCGCCTCCCTCAAATTCGGCCGGACCGCGCGAACGACAAAAGGAGACATTCCCGTCCTCTATTTTGGCCTGGTAGGCCCCACTGGATCCGCCGCGATCCCCCTGGCCTCCTCCATCGAGCGATTCATCCGCTGCTGCCATCTGACATGGCTTCTCAGAGGCGGCACGCTCTCGTCTGAAGAAAAACTGAAACGGGCCCTCCTCCATTCATCCGTCCTGTTTCATTTCTCCCACGCGTGGGCCTCAAACGTCCAGTTTTCCTACCGGCAGCCCTCGGGTGCGATGGCGCAGGCACTTCGTACCCTCGAACTCATCTTCCATGGAGCCAACCTGCTTCACGAATCGGAAAAACTGAAAGAGGAACCCACTTGGATCTTCTCTCCGGCCGTTTCCCTGGTTGCCGGCATCGGAGAAAAAGAGTTCTCGAAGATCTTCTCGGATGATGAAATGGGTAGGGGCACTCACGAGATCATGCTCTATGTCCCACTCCGGATACCTGCCGACAACGCGTTGCCCGATCCCGATTCCCGTATCGTGAATTTTCTGAAAGGCGATCCCCTCATCGATGCCCAGCCGCCAGAATCCTCCAAAGAAGTCATTCCTTCCGTTTACCGCATCGATGACTCCGATTTCCAGGAACCGTCGGCCAAGAATGCTTTCGGCGGCTATCGACGCATCGCGCGCCGGATTGCCCTTCTCCTGACACTTTCGCGAAACTTCCGCGTTTCCGAAGTCTCACGGGAAGACCTCGAATGGGCCTTCCGGTTCGTCACCTGGTGTGCCAAAAAACTGGAGGACGTCGAGACGGGAGGAACAGGAAGACAGACTTCTTACGGAAAGAT
>Ga0078972_1017414_pt1 | contig 10325 bp, 10 predicted proteins | sample YelNatPaOPGAMG01_FD_67568 | JGI IMG/M metagenome (GOLD analysis project Ga0078972, IMG submission 67568) | Hot spring thermophilic microbial communities from Obsidian Pool, Yellowstone National Park, USA - OP-RAMG-01 (SPADES assembly) (version 2) | ecosystem: Environmental > Aquatic > Thermal...
TTACTGCTAGGTCAGCTTCAGAACCAACTTCGCTTGCTTGACTTCGCATCAAAGCATTTATCCAAAGTGAGACAATAGCACCTACAGCTACGGTAAAAGCAATCAGCAGTACTGAAGCAATAAAAGGCGATATACCCTTTCCCATACTTAAACTTTAGTTTTTTAAGCTAATTTCTTTTATAGACCAAAATAATCTTATGAAGGGTATATCCCAGCTAATATCTTTCGTGCTAACAATACTGATATCTATAACTGCTCTTTCTATATTTGTTTTTGCTATCAATCCTACTCTGCAAAGAATGAGGGAAGAAGGTTATCTAAATCAGGCTTTTGAGAGCATGAAGAGCTTGGCAAGCATGGTAGAAGACGTGGCAACAGAAGGCGTAGGAAGCTCTAGAAAAGATAGCTTTAGCGTTCCAGAGGGTGAATTCTTTGTTAGAAACGACACAAACTCTTTAGAGTATAAGCTAATAGCTAGTTCTGATGTTCTACCAAACGGAACGAACATAACAAGGGAAAACATTCAGTTTATAAGCACTCAACTCTCTACAAGACCTCAAGTAGAAATAAAGCTAATCTATACTAATCAGGCGATAAACATAACAAACTATGAAAGACTTCCTAAGGGCAGTTATTCACTCTGCATAAAAAAAGTTGGTGAAAGTAGTGGAAGATCCTTGATAGAAGTGAAAAGCTGTTAAAGTTTAGAAGCTAAATAAAAGGTATGCAACTCAGAATTTTGCTCTTAATTTTCTCGCTGGTATTGTTAGCTCTTCTGCTCTATTATTCAGACTTTTTTAAAGTTGTTGAGTTGCTTCAACAAATAAATATAACATGGATAACACTAGGTTTTCTGATGTTTTTGGCAAGCCTTGTTCTAAGAGTTAGAAGGTGGCAACGCTTACTTGAAAAAGTTAATATAAAGCTACCTTTTTGGAAGTTATCTAAAATATATGCAGCAGGCCAATTCTTATCCAACTTAACACCAGGTAAAATAGGCGATCCTGCACGCTCCATTATATTGAAAGCAACAAACAATAAAAGCATAGGAATTTCTCTATCATCCATATTTATAGAAAGAGTATTCGACGTTATTGTTACGGTAACGATAGCTCTGATTGGGTTGGTATACTATGCTACAAGTAATTTATCCTTATGGCTAGTTATTACGTTAGCTCTTTATATTACTTTCTTTTCTGTAGCTATTTACGTCCTAATCTCTGAGAAACGAAGTAAAATATTCTTCAGCAAATTTTTTTCTGTATTTTTCTTTTTTAAGTTTTTGAAAAAGTTTAGGGGTAGTATAGAAAAATTTTCTAAAAACTTACACAAGTCCTTCATAAGATACAAGAATGCTAGAGTTTTGTTCGAGACATTATACTATTCTTTTAGCATATGGGTTATAGAAGGGCTTATGTTGTTTATAGGTTTTATGGCAATTGGCTTATATGTCAACCCCTTTTTAACTATTGCAGTCTGTTCAGTATCTGTGCTAATTTCTGTGGCCACTCTTTTGCCAGGTGGTCTAGGCTCTGGTGAAGCAGTAAACCTTCTAATCCTTACTAATATTTTCTCTATTAAGCCAGCAGAGGTGATGGCTGCAACGTTGATTAGCAGGTTCTTTGGTTACTGGATGTATGCAATTATAGGTTCAGTAATTCTAGCAGTTGGTAAACATAGCTTCAAATAGGAACGAATACAAGGTATTTAAATTTTTATCTTTTTACTTATTTTCTATAGGTATGACAGAATATCACATAAGTATTCTAGGCAGTGGTGTTGTAGGCTCAACGATTGGAAGAGGACTCATAGAGGTAGGCTACCCTGTTATTTTTTATGATATAGACGAGAATAGAGTCGATTTTTTGAGGAGCAAAGGCTATAAAGCTACATCAAATTTAAAAGAAGCTATACTAAGTTCTGACATCTCTTTCATCTGTGTGCCAACACCACTTTCTGAGGATCGTTCACCTCATGGCTACAGGAAAATGGATTTAAGCTACATAGAAAGGATATCTCAACAAGCAGCAGGGATATTAAAGGATAAACAAGATTATCACACACTTGCAATAAAAAGTACTGTACTACCCACAACAGCTGAAAAAATTGTAATTCCTATTCTGAGCAAAGCAGGGTTGGAGGCAAAGGTTGAAGTATGCGTTAATCCAGAGTTCTTAACAGAAATAGCAAGCACTTGGACAGATGAAAAAAGTTTTACAAAAGGGTTCTTTAACGAAGATAGATACGTAATCGGTGAAAGGCTTCCAAAATCGAGAGGCGGTGATATGCTTGAAGAGTTATACATAAATGTAAACCTTTATTCAGGAAATAAAATTCCAATAGAAAGAGTAAGCTTAAGGGAGGCGGCTTGGATAAAGTTAGTTGCAAACGCAGCGCTCGCAACTAAGATATCTTACTTTAATTCTCTTTTTGAGCCTGCTAAGAGTTTAGGTATAGACCCACATAAAACTGCAAGAATTGTCGGTCTGGATAAAAGGATAGGTGTGTATGGTACAATTCATGGAAAAGCTTTTGGAGGGAAATGTTTGCCCAAAGATCTAGAGGCCTTTTTAGCATTCTTGGACGAAGAGCTTGGATATGTTCCAGATGTGCTAAAGGCTACGCATGATGTTAATACCTATATGGCTGGAAAGTATGGTGTGAGAGAATGAAAGCATACATTCTTGCAGCAGGCGAAGCAACAAGGTTAAGGCCGCTTTCTTATGGGATACCAAAACTTATGGCTCAAGTAGGAGCAAGACCACTCATTGAATGGATTCTAGATCCTTTGTCAAAAGCCAGTCAGATTGATGAGGCGTATGTAATCATCAGGGCAGGGGATATACACGAGGATGCTCTTAAAAATTATCTTAAGCATAGAGAAGAGTACTTTACTAACAATATAAAAGTTTCGATAGAGCATGGCTTAGGATGGGAAACAGGTGGAGATTTGAGTTTAGTTTTAAGAAGTCAAGAAAATAGAGGAGTTCTAGACAAAAGAAAGGACTTTTTAGTTTTGTATGGGGATGTCATTTCAGACATTAACATAGAAAATTTAATAAAAGTGCATGAAGAAGGAAGGGACAATTTGAGGTCATGGTGTACCATATCACTTTTTGAAGTTCCGACAAGTGAGGCATATCGTTTTGGTGTAGCTCAAGGTGAAAAAATAAGTGACCACCTTTATAAGATAACCAGTTTTGTAGAAAAACCTCCACAAGACAAACTTCCAAAAACTGAAAAGGTCATGGTTAACGCAGGATACTCGGTAATAGGCAAAGAAGTATATCACAACCTAGAGAAGTTTCTACCAGCGAAGAAAAGTAGATTAGAGCACACTGTTTTTGAGACATTAGCAGAAACAGGTGAACTGGCAGGTTATTTATATCCATGTAAAATTTGGATGGATATAGGTGATATTACTTCCTTGGAGGAGGCAAACAGAAAAATATATTCTGGCGAGGGAATACTCCCCCCGCCTATTAAGAGAGGAAAAAGGTAGTGATTCAAATGTATAAAATCTCAGACGACGTTAATCGGATAGTTGAAGAGTTAGAAGATTTAAGAAATAAAATAGAAGGAAAAAATTTTTTAATCACAGGTGGTGCAGGTTTTATAGGAAGTTGGATATGCGACACCCTAAATCAATTAGGTGCGAATATATTTTGCATCGATAATTTTGTTACAGGGACAAAAGAAAATATAAAACATCTTTTAGGAAGGAAAAATTTTGAATTGATAAATTCTGACGTTTGCTCAATTACCGACATTAAAACACCTGATTACATTATCCATGCAGCTAGTATTGCTGCACCTCAGATTTATCAAAAATATCCTATCAAGACTTTGGATGCAAACTTAGTTGGAACTAGAAAATTGCTTGAGTTGGCAAAAGAAAAAAATGTTGCATCATTTCTTTTTACAAGCACAAGTGAAGTTTATGGACATGTTCCGGATGAAATGATTCCTACTCCAGAAACTTTCTATGGATACGTCAATTCTTTTGGCCCTAGATGCATGTACGATGAAGGAAAAAGAGCAGCGGAAGCGTATTGCTACTCTTACTTTAAAGAGTATAGGTTACCAATTAGGATAGCAAGAATTTTTAATACGTACGGCCCCAGATTAGACGTAAGTAGCGCAGGATATGGCAGAGTTATCATAAAATTTATAGAACAGTCTTTGAAAGGAAAACCTTTAACAGTTTATGGTGATGGTAGCCAAACAAGAAGTTTTTGCTACATTACTGATACAGTAAAAGGGCTTTTGAAATTACTTTTGCTTGACGGGTTAGACGGAGAAGTTGTTAACATTGGAAATGACAAAGAGATAAAGATTATAGATTTGGCGTATAAGATAAAAGATATGACAAACTCAAGTTCAGAAATAACATTTCAACCACTACCTAAAGACGATCCTCCCAGAAGATGTCCTGACTTAACAAAAGCTAGAAATATTTTAGGATATGCGCCAAGGGTTGGTTTAGAAGAAGGTATTAGAAAAACGATAGAATGGTATAAAAGTGTGATGAGATGAGAGTATTAATCACAGGTGGTGCCGGCTTTATAGGGAGCTACACCACAGATTTATTCGTCGATAAAGGTTATAAGGTAAGAATTCTTGATAGCTTAGAGCCTCAAGTTCACAATGGAAAAATTCCAGACTATCTGAATGAGAGGGCAGAATTTGTTCAAGGTGATATAACCAAGTATAAAACTTGGGAAAAAGTTCTGAAAGATGTAGATTTTGTAGTCCATTTGGCCGCGCTAGTAAGTGTTAGCCAAAGCATGTATCAGCCTTCAAGATTTTTAGAGTCAAATACACTTGGAACAGCAAAACTTTATGAAACTTTGCTATTAAACAAAAAAATTAGAAATGACATCAAGAAGATCGTAGTCGCAAGTTCTAAGAGCATTTATGGCGAGGGTGCTTACAAATGCAAAGAGCATGGGGTCGTTTATCCAAACCTTAGACCTTTAGAGCAGTTGGAAAAGAAAGATTGGGAAGTTCATTGCCCAATTTGTAAAGAGTATGTGACTCCGGTAGGGATTACTGAAGAAAAGCCTGCGCAAAATCTTTCTGTTTATGCTCTTTCTAAGTATGACACAGAAAGGTTGGCTTTAATGTTTGGGCATGCTTTGGGAATACCAACAGTAGCATTCAGATATTTTAACGTTTATGGTCCAAGACAAAGTCTTAACAACCCTTATACAGGCGTATGCGCAATTTTTATGTCTAGGATAAAGAACAACAACCCACCAATAATTTTTGAAGACGGAAATCAAGTAAGAGATTTCATTTATGTAGAAGATATAGCTAGAGCAAATTTGACAGCAGTAGAAAATGATAAGTTTATTGTTGATGTTTTTAATGTTGGCACAGGTAAACCAACAAGCGTGCGAGAAATTGCAGAAGAATTGATAAAAATTTATGAAGCAAAGGTTGAACCAGAGGTAACTCAAAAATTCAGGGTAGGAGACAATAGGCATGATTTTTCAGATATTTCTAAAATAAGGAAAACTTTTGGTTGGGAGCCACAAGTTGAATTGAAAGAAGGTTTAGAAAAGCTTGTTGAATGGGCTGAAAAACAAGAAGCTAGAGACAGGTTTATGGAAGCGGAAGCTGAGAGGATAAAATTCTTAGGTAGATAAAATGAAAATTTTAATCACAGGCGGAGCAGGTTTCATAGGGAGTAATTTAGCTAGTCATTTTGCTAGCAAAGGCGATGAAATAATAGCTTACGACAGTTTGTTAAGGGAAGGCACAAAATACAATTTGGACTGGTTAAAAAGGCTTTATGGTGGAAAAATAAAATTTGTTCAAGGCGATATAAGAGATTTTGACCTGCTTAAGCAATATGTAAAAGATGTTGATGCAATTGTACATACAGCTGGTCAAGTTGCTGTTACAAGTAGCATAAAAAATCCAAGGGAAGATTTTGAGATAAATGCTTTGGGAACATTGAATGTTTTAGAAGCTGTAAGAACTGCTAACAAAGATGCGGCAGTAATCTTTTTTTCTACTAATAAAGTCTACGGGAATAACGTTAATAAAATCCCTTTGGTCGAAAGAAAAACAAGATACGAGTTTGCTGACCCAAAGTATAAACTAGGTATTCCAGAAGATTTTCCTACAGATGCTAGTGAGCATACCCCTTATGGCGTATCTAAGTATGTAGCTGATTTGTATGTAAGGGATTATGCTACTGTTTATGGTTTATCGACAATTACGTTTAGATGTAGCTGTATGTATGGGATAAGACAATTCGGAAATGAAGACCAAGGTTGGGTTGCGCATTTTATCATATCTTCTATTTTTGATAAGCCTCTAACGATTTATGGTGACGGCAAGCAAGTTAGGGATATTTTATTTGCAGAAGATGTTAACAAGTTAGTTGAGTTAGCACTTACTAACATAGGAAAAGTTAAAGGAGAAGTGTTTAACATTGGTGGGGGATCACAGAACACAATCTCCTTATTAGAATTGATTTCAATGTTAGAAAGAAAATTGAACAAAACGATTTCTTATTCTTTTTCCGATTGGCGTCCTGCCGACCAAAAGGTTTATATAAGCGATATAAGAAAAGCAGAAAAATTGCTTGGGTGGAAACCTTTGGTTAAACCGGAGGAGGGTGTAGAGCGATTGATCAAATGGGTTTATGAGAACAAAGAACTTTTTGTTTAAAAATAATTAAGAATTAATGAAAGTTTCAATAATAGTGCCAGCTCATAACGAAGAGAGAATAATTGGAAAAACACTTTCTCTACTTTATCGTACTTTAAAGCAAACGAGATTAGATTACGAAATTATAGCAGTTGATGACAATAGTATAGACAAAACTTTAAAAGTTATGAAGAAAATTTCAAAGAAGAGTAAGAAAATTAAAGTTTTCCATAAAAGTGATGAAAAAGGTCCTTCTGGATTAGGCTCTGTTTTGCTTTTTGGATTTAAGCATGCTAAAGGAGATATACTAGTTCCGTTTATGGGTGACTTGTCAGACGATCCTAAAGACATAATTAAACTAGTTAAAAAAGTAGAAGAAGGGTATGATGTAGTATGTGGTTCAAGGTTTATTAAAGGTGGGAAAGCTGTAGGCTATCCCTTTCTCAAATTAATTGCTCATAGAACATACAACAAATTATTTTCATTTATTTTTGGTTTAGGTTTAGAAGATTTTTCAAACGCTTTCAAAGCCTATAGAAGAAAAATTTTTGATTCTATTCAAGTTGAATCTAAAGGTTTCGAGTTTAATGCTGAAGTTTTGTTAAAAGCTCATATTCTTGGCTTTAAAATAACAGAAGTTCCTGTCAGTTGGTATGGAAGAAAAGAGGGCGCATCTAAACTAGGATCATTTTCACCTAACTTAGGATTTATCTTTTTTAAATTACCAAGAATTGGATGGAGATATGGGAAAGTTGCAATAAAACTTTATTTCAAATTTTTATTTTCTAGAATTAAATCAGCTTTTAAAGAATATATTATAGGCTGATTTTTGACCAATCCATGTATTCAAGACACTGATTTCACTTAAAAACTTCCATGTAGACAAAAAATAATCATAGTAGCTATAAATAAAGATAGCAGCCTCAACAAAAGTTAATATCAGAATAAGAATGAGTAAGCATTTTCGATATTTGAGAGAGTTTACATACCAAATTCCTATTAAAATTAACAACGGGATTATTGGTTGCAAGGTTTGTCTTGCTAGTCCTGGAACAATCCAACCATAAAATAAATCTGTAAAAATAATCGGCAGTAATGTGATTATTAACAACACTCGATGTCTTTTTGTTCTGTAAATTTTTACTATTCCTAAGAAAACGAAAATCGATAAGAGTAGAGTCAGGTTACCAGGGATAGAATGAAAATAATGGTATGCTAAAGGTAAAGAAGAGATATTTACAATTTTATGGAGATAGATTGTAGGTATTGGGAAAAGTAAATTTACGATTTTGAGTATAGGAATTACAGGGAATAATGTATTAACAAGATTAACTATTCGCACACCAATAACATAGTATAAAGGCTTAGCAGAGAAAGCTTTCCATACTTCTGGAAAGGTAGCATTTAAAACTTTTTCATAACCTTCTACTGCGAATGGGTAATACAAAAATACAGCGTGCGATGGATTCGGGTTAAAGATTGTAGTGTACATAATCCAAGGAGCAATGAAGACTAAAATTGTTAAAACCATTAGCCAAAACCATTTTGAAAAGAATATTTTCGTTTTATAAAATGAGTAAAGGATGATGAATCCTGTCAATATGTAGAATATGGAAAGTTGGTGAGTTAACAAGCTCATTCCAGCTATCCCACCTAATAAGAACCAGTCCTTTTTCTTTTCTAGGATTAAATAGAAAAACAACAATACAAAAAAACCAACAAAATTTTTTGGCCAAATATACAATGCATTTTCTATCAATAGTGGATTGATGCCAACAAAAACTGTACTTAAAATTGCTGTCCCTTCATCGCAAAATTTTTTTGCAAGCAAGAAAAAAGGAAAAATGAAAATACTATTCAGAAAAACAGCAACAATTTGTACGACCCATAAATCTTTTCCAAAAATCGACATAACAAAAGCAATTAAACAGTTGAAAAGTGGCGGCCTGTTTTCAAATTTCCAGTCACTTGAGAAAAAGACCAAGCTTTTATTATAATTTTCAAACCAGTCACCGCCTAAAGGATAGAATGGAATAAAAATTTGGAGGGCGATTTTTACGAAGTACCCAATTAAAAAGATTAAAATTACCGTTCTAGCTGTTTTATCAAGATTAAATGCGATTTTACCTTTTTTAAGTTTTATCAAGAGCAGTGATAAAAATAGAAGAATGAAGAAAAAAGTTGCAGAAAAACTAAACCCTATTCCAGTTATTTTAAGTAAGATAGAAAATACGCCCAGTATAGTAAAAGACAGAAAAAGGGAAATTGCTATCATTTCGAGACAACTTTTCCTTTTAAGAAAAAGAGTTATAAATAAACCTGGTATCATAAATAAAACTGGAACGAAAATCGATGCAAGTATATAGTTTGCTATCATTTAATCAACAATTAATTGTATATATTTTTCAACAATTTTTGACCAATCCAATTCCTTTTCAGCAAATTTTCTTCCCTCATTTCCCATTCTTTTCCTAATTTTTGGATTGTAAGCCAAGCTTAGTATTTTTTCTATTAATTCTTTTTTATTTCCAGGCTCGAAAAGCAAACCACTTTTGCTTTTTCTAACAATTTCCCCTAGCCCTCCAATGTTTGAAGCAATTATTGGCTTTCCACATGCCATGGCTTCTGCAGCAACTATTCCAAAAGCTTCTGGATATTCTGAAGGAACAACTACTATGTCAGCATACCCATAAATTCTTGGTAACTTTTCATGGATTATTTTACCTAGCAATTTAACATTTGTTAATTTTTCAGTTTTAACCTTTTGTTTAATATTTTCTTCTTCTGGGCCTTCTCCAGCAATTAGTAGTTCAAAATTTTTTGTCTCCAATTCTTTTACAGTATCGATTAGTGTGTAGACACCTTTCTTTTTTAGAAGACCACCAACATATAATAAAGTAATTTTTCTTTTTTTCCATGTAGTTAAAGGACGAAAAAGTTTAGTATCCACACCGTTATATATCACAGTGCTATCTAAGCCAAAAACTTTTTTTACATTTTCTTTAACAAAATTGCTTATTGATACTATTTTGTTTGTGACATCTAATAACAACGGAAAATACAAAATTTTAGTAAGCTTTCTTGGCCTACTCTGAAAGCAAAATATAGTTTTAGTCTTTTTCAATTTCTTCAATAGAAGAAAAGAGTACAAGTCAGACCATTGAGGTGAGATTATTGCATCGAAATAATTGTTCATAAGGTAAGAAAGTGAAGATATAGAGAGTGTTGCCGATTCTATCAATGAACTAATTTCTTCAAAAGGTCTTTGTTTGTACATTAAGGACTCTCTTTTTATGATCGGGAATTTCAGGATTTTAATTCCTTTTATTTTTTTTCGGACTGTGTTACTCCCACAAACAATGTACACATCAATACCCTTTTTTACAAATTCTTTACTCAGATAATTTGTCCAAATTTCTATTCCTCTATAAATCCTTCCAAAACCGGAGCACGGTATTAAGATTTTCATGCATCTCTATTTTATAATTTTGTTGATTAAATGATATTCATGAAGATTTGTATAGCTTGTAGTGCAGGTGGACATTTAACTGAAGTACTACAACTTAAAAAAGCATTTAGAAAGTATCCACATTTTTTTGTTACTTTTAAAAGAGAGGATGTGGATAGGTTATTTGATGAAAAATTATATTATATAAAAGACC
>Ga0078972_1017416_pt1 | contig 10324 bp, 10 predicted proteins | sample YelNatPaOPGAMG01_FD_67568 | JGI IMG/M metagenome (GOLD analysis project Ga0078972, IMG submission 67568) | Hot spring thermophilic microbial communities from Obsidian Pool, Yellowstone National Park, USA - OP-RAMG-01 (SPADES assembly) (version 2) | ecosystem: Environmental > Aquatic > Thermal...
AGTCGGTGAACGTTTTTTATGACTTCTACAGGTAAGCGTTCACCGCGGCCCCTCTATTTGAGTGTTATAGTCATTCTCAAAAAACATCAGGAGATTGCATCGGTTCGCTCGCAATGGCGCGGGAGAGCCTCTTGTCATTGCGAGGAGCCGAAGGCGACGTGGCAATCTCAGTTAATATGAGTCAATGAACCAGGCTCTCATGAAATTGGCGTTTACCATCGGAAACCGCTATAACAGTCCCAAGGATGTGGGGGAACAGGGACGCACGAACCGGGATGCCGCCACTTGACTTGGCCGCCTGGGAACACGACCGCGCCGCCATGAGGGCCCCAGCGCACAGCGCCGTAGGGGAAGCTGACGCTCCCTCGAGGCCCTTGCACCTCGACTCCGACTCCGGGCAGCGACAGCCAAAATGCCTGCGTGGGCTTATAGAAACAGACGCTAAGGACTATCGCGGCAACCGTGAGCAGTATTGTCTTTGACACATGTCGCATCTTCGTATTCCTTTCTCATTCGTGGTTCCTCCTCTATAATATTATTTCGGCAAACTGAGTGAAATCTGACACACTATCTACAATCGTACGAGGAGATGAACGTTGCCGCTGGTGAGCGTGGTGATTCCCACCTATAATAGAGGCGACGTTATCCGCCGCGCCATCGACTCCGTGTTGCAGCAGGATTTCAAGGATTTTGAGCTCATTGTGGTGGACGACGGCTCTGCCGACAATACATGCGATGTATTGGAAGCCTATCACAAGCGCATTCGCGTCGTTTCTCAGGAACACTGCGGAGTATCAGCGGCTCGCAACCGAGGCATCAGATCGGCCAGCGGGGAGCTGATCGCCTTCTTGGACTCGGACGACGAATGGCTACCCGCCAAGTTAACCAGACAAATCGAGCGCCGCAGCCGCAACAAGACCTATTTCATCTGTCATACTGATGAGATATGGATGCGAGGAGGGCGGCCCGTTCCTCAGAAAGCCATCCATAGAAAACAGGGTGGACATTTTTTCGAAAGGGCCCTCGAACGGTGTTTGATCAGCCCGTCGTCTGCCATGATTTCGGCCCCTCTGCTCGAGAAAGTGGGGCTTTTCGACGAGAATTTGCCAGCGGCCGAAGATTATGACTTGTGGCTGAGAGTGACGGCTTTTTACGAGGTAGATTTTGTTCCCGAAGCCCTCGTGATTAAGCACGGAGGTAGGCGTGATCAGCTCTCGGCGACCACAGTTGCAATAGATCAGTATCGCATCAGAGCGATCCTGAAGATACTCGCCAACCCGGATTTACCGCTGCGCTCCCGCGAGCACGCAATAAACGAACTGAGGCGAAAATGTGTTATCGTCGCGCAGGGTTGCAGAAAAAGAGGCAAGGAAGAAGAGGCCAAGGCCTATGAACAATTGGCGGAATCATACGCAGGAGATTTCTATCGCTCTTGACGATTGCGACCTTGAAGACGGGACGTATTTCATCCCATGTTTTGGGGACCTGGGACCGCTGAAGGAGTCTATTTTAGCGGTGGGGATCATCCACAATCCCCTTGTACGGCAGAACGCGCAGGGGAAGTGGATTCCGGTTTTGGGACGCAGACGTCTTCTGGCTGCTCGAGAACTAGCGTTTGGCAGGGTCGAGGCGCGCCGCCTGGCAGACGAAATCGGCGAAGCTCGGGCCTATGAGATCGCGTTTTGGGACAACGTGACGCAACGGCAATTCGAGGCGCCTACCAAGGCGGTGGTGGTTCATCGCCTAATGCAGTTGTTCTCTCGAGAAGAAGTTGCCGCTCGGTTCCTTCCAGCGCTTGGCATTGCTCCCTACGGGCCGAAAATCGAGTCCTTGCGCCGCATCGCAATGCTGGAGCCTGAGATTCACCTCTCTATGGCTCTGGGGAGGATCAACGAAAAGACGGCTCTCATGTTATCCTATCTCGAGCCCCACGACAGGCGCGTGTGCATGAACCTGTTCGCTCGCCTGAAACTCAACGCAAACAAGACGTTCGAGGCGGCGACAGCCCTCATCGACATGGCGCGCGTCCAAGGATGTTCCGTGCAAGACGTCCTGAACTCGGCAGAGATACAGGAGGTTTTAAGTCCCGACCAGCAACGAGACCCGTCAGTTCTCGGCGAATCCCTGAGAAGCGCGCTGAGACGACTGAGATACCCTGAACTTTGCGGGGAAGAAGCCGCCTTCGAGGCATGGTTAAAAGACCAGAAGCTGCCATCAAATATCACCATCCGCCCCAGTCAAGCCTTCGAGGACAACTCTTGTACGATCGAGATACAGGTGGAATCAAAAGAAAAGGCGCTCGCCGTCGTCAAGACGCTTTCCCGCCTCGGGTCATAGAAGAGACGGGCAACCCTGGGCGCGGAAAGGTTCCAAAAGGCCTCCCAAAATTGCCGTCCGAACGAGGTCTGCATCATCGAGTTGGTGAGCACTTTCGAGCGCTGTGACAGCTACAACAGGAGGACCCTTATCGTTTCGATAGAGCCAGCCTCGAATGAAGCGAGAGGGAGGGATCGAGAAATGTTCTTGTTCCGGGCAAGATTTCTCGCTTCATCCGAAATGACAGAGAGGACCGCTGTTCTCGAAGTGAATCGCGAGTCGGACAGAGGCCTCGCCGCTCGATCGATGAGACCAGAGATTGCTTCGTTCCTTTCGGCGCCTCGCAAAGGCCAATATTACCTGCCGCGTCATTGCGAGCGATGGAAAGCAATCTCGTCACACATCTTAGCGGCCCCGCTCAATCGCTCAAAACGGCAACGCGTAAGGCGCGCACCTGACACGGCTACATCACAGAATTCGTGAGTAAACCACAGCAAGAACGGCGCTCCTCCGATCAGACTGGTCTCGCGGAGCGCCTGGGGTGGGGGTCGCTATGTGCTCGCTTGTTCGCCTGATTCTTCCGCAGCTTTTTTGGCAGCGGCCTGGGCTTTTTTCGCCGCCTGCTCAGCTTTGATGGCGCGGACAGCCTCGGCCTGTCGAGCCGGATCCCTAAAGCGGAAGATGAACTGACGGTTGCAGGCCATGACAGCAGCCTGCGCAGAGGCTTCGTCGAGTTTTTCGTGGTCGATTTCTATACGATCGTTCACGAGGCTGACGGCGTCTTTTGCCTTTCTTGTGCATGCCAGACAGTGAATACATCCCGCCTTGCACACGTTGGTGACTGCCTTGCCGGAATCCTTCGTGCTGCAGGGCACATAGCATATCGCATTCTTAGGTATGAGCTGCAGCACCTGCTTTGGGCAGGTGTTGACGCAGACTCCGCAGCCAGTGCATTCCTCTGGGTCTATGACCGGCATATTGTCAACCATACGGATTGCATGAAATGGGCATGCAGCTTCGCAATCCCCGTATCCGACGCAGGCGAAATTGCATTCGTATGGGCCTCCAAATGCCAGGGAAGCGGCCTGACAGGTGTCAAAGCCCACGTATGCATGCTTGCGCTTCACGCCGCCCTCATTTCGAGAACAGCGGAGCACCGAGATCAAGGGCGTGGTGGCGCCGGCCGCTTTGCCAGTGAGCGCCGCCACTTTTTCTGCCACTGCCTGTTTGCCAGGGGCGCACTTGTTCGGGGGGACTTTCGGATCAGTGACAACGGCCTCTGCATACGATTCGCATCCTGCAAAACCACAAGCGCCGCAGTTGGCTCCCGGGAGACAGGCTCTCACTGCCTCTATCTTCGGATCAACTTTTACGGCGAAACGTCTTGCGATAAAGGCAAGGCCTATGCCGCATATCAAGCCAAAGGCTGCGAAAAAGATTATTCCCCAGACTGCAATAGTCCATGCGTTTTCCATTTCAAAACACCTCGATGTTTGCGCTATGACGTACGGCGGTCATCGTCTCCTCCCATGTCCTCGCGCCTAAAAGATAGAAAGCCCTGAGAATCCGAGAAACGCCAAGGCAAAGAGTCCTGTCACCACAAAGGCTATGGGCAACCCTCGAAACGTGGCAGGTACACGGCATAGCTCGAGCTTTTCCCGTACGCAAGACATGAGGAAGAGGGCCAAGGCAAAGCCCAGCCCAGCCCCGAGGCCGAGTATGAGACTTTCGAAAGGTCCGTGGTTGCTGTCCGCGTTTATGAGCGGTACGGCGAGAATGATACAGTTGGTGACGATCAATACGAGGTACACGCCGAGTTTCTTGAACAGATACGGATTGACTTTTCTCAAGATCGTGTCCACCGCCTGCACAAAAATGGCCACGGTGCCAATGAATACGATCACTTTGAGAAAGTCGAGATGGAGCGCCTGCAGCACGTAGTTGTAGAGCGCCCAACACATGATTGCGCTGAGCACCATGACCGTGGTGAAGGTGATCCCCATGCCTATTGCGGTCTCCTTTTTTTGAGAGACGCCAAAAAAGATGCAAAGGCCGAGATACTTGGTGAAAACGAAGTTGTTGATCAGCATGGCGCCGAGCAATATGGTGAACAAAATCTGCGCCTGACTCTTCTTCACGAGGAATTGTCTCGAGCCCAGCACCTTTCCTTGCGAAGTGATGTTTCGAGCGTCCACCACGTATTCGGCTGACACATTTAGCGGTTGATCAAATCGGAGGATAGCGCTGACGCCCTTCGGGTCGAGTTCCACGTTTTTCACCGGTATTCGAATGTCCGGGTCCGGCTTTTCATACACGGAATAATTTGCGGGGTCCTGAGCCCAAGACTTGTCCACCGGAACGCCAAACACGATCTCGATGCCAGTGTCCTTGTTGAATGAACCAGTTCCTATGGCGTCGGCAGCGATTCCTGGCGAGGGGGCAAGCCACAGGGCCGCCGCAATGAGCAGCATGAGAGCCGTTGAGCATGTCTTTTTCATCTTAGTGGCCTCCTCCAGACGTGGGTATTTTGCCGGTAAATTTGTACTCGAGCCAGTTGAAGGTAGCCATGATAAAGCCGATCACGAAGAATCCTCCGGCCGGTAAAATCATTATCAGAAGCGGCTTGAAACCGAGGATGTCGTAGCCAAACAACTGACCTGCGCCGAAAAACTCTCGAATGGCGCCTGTCAAGCAGAGGCCAAAGGTGAAGCCGATGCCCATGCCTAGGCCGTCAAAGAAGGAAGGCACAAACGGCTCTTTGGACGCGAACAGCTCGAGCCGGGAAATAATGATTGCAAATACCACGATCAATTTTACGAAAAGGGCAACCTGCTTATACACATCAGGAGATATAACGGGGAGAATCATGTCGATGACGGTAACCCACAAAGCAATGACCACCACGTAGGCAGGGATGCGGATCCTTGGATGAATGAATGACTTAAAGGTCGTTACCGTACAGCTCGAGAATACCTGAACGAACAACACCGCGAGTCCAAGCAGGAGACCATTCTTCACACAAGTTGTTACCGCGACCGCTGGGCAAAGACTCAGCGCCAACCGGAAGATCGGATTCTCCGGAATAAAACCATTCCAAACGAGTCTTAAGTTTCTGTTCACCTGTTTCCTCCGTTAGAAAGCCACATGGAGATTTTCTTTCTTTATGGCATCGTCGAGGATTCCAATACGATACACGAATTTCCTGACAGTGTCTTTTACGCCCGTGGTGACCGCCCGACTGGAGATGGTGGCGCCGGTAAGGGCGTAAATGTCGTCCTTCAAATGCTTCTCCTTGATCTCCTTGACCTGTTCTTTGGTCAAGCCTCTTTTGGCAGCGACCGCTGGATCCAGGGCAGCCAAGTAATCGCTCGGCAGCGGCTCCTTGATTACCTTCAATTCTTTGAGCACGTCGAGGGTCTTCCCCGCAAACTGGTTTTTGAAGTAATTTTGCTCTATTTCAGCGCCCAGGCCAGGGTCCTCTTCCGACTCGGTGATGGCAATGCCCGTCACGGTAAAGCTCGGGTCAAGAGAGACCATGAGCTTGATAAAGGTCTTGAAACCTTGGGTGACGCCGGGGATGACGTATCCCAGCCGTTTGTCGCCAAGATTGGCGACAAAGAGCGTTTGGGCGTACACAGCCCTAATATCGCCTGGCAAGGCTGCTTTTACTGCCGCGTCTCTGGCGCTTCTGTCCGCCAGTTTCGCAGCGTCGCCCTCTATTTTGTATGTTTTACCCGGTTTGCCATCGAGGTCGATTTCCGCCAGGACGTATCCACCCTCTTTGACCGGCAGGAGATATCCGAGAGAGTTGCGACCTTTGGAGTCGGTAAGGACGTAGCGATACACGGCATACACTTTGAGATCAGCCGGCGCCTTGGTTCCGGAGCCTTCCTTGAAACCCAGGAGGTCCCTGATGGTCTGTTGTTCTATCCTCTCTTCGTTTTCTTTCCTGGCGTGCTCCGTCTTTGCATACACCACACCGAGTATGATGGCAGCCACCAAGCACACCGCCGTCAAGCTTATCGTTATTTTGAAAATTTCCTTCATAGAATCCTCTCAGTTTCGGGATGAAGGTCTATTTTGTCGCCGCCACAGGGGCTTGTTTTGGGGGCGCAAATCTCTTGGGCTTAAACCACTCGTCAAGAGCCGGCGTGAGACAATTCATGAGCAATATTGCATAACAAACGCCTTCTGGATATCCACCCTTGAGCCGGATAAGCATGGTCAGGACGCCGACTCCGCAGCCGAAGACGATCTGCGCGGACTTAAGCGTCGGCGACGTCACATAATCGGTGCACATATAAAATGCGCCCAACATGAGTCCCCCGGAGAGAATGTGGAGCAGCGGATCGCCGCTGAACCAGGTTTCTCCGCCGAAAATCCAGGCCAGCACACCTGCTGAGGCAAGCGTGGACACCGGTATGTGCCATGTAATGATGCCCCTGGCCATGAGGAAAAGTCCGCCGAGCAAGAGGAGCAACGCCGAAGTCTCGCCGATGCACCCCGGCATAAAGCCTACGAAGAATTTTTCATAAATTTGAAGAATTCCTCCAAACTGTTGTGTGAGGGCTGCGAAGCCGTAGTGCTTCAACACATACAAAGGCGTGGCCGTGGACACGGCGTCAACTGAGCCGCCGGCCAAATAGACGCCGAGGGAAGACTTGGCCCAATCCACGGGGGGAATCCAGGCGGACGTCATGGCAACGGGAAACGCCGCCATCATGAAGGCCCTTCCCACCAACGCAGGATTCCAGACGTTGTACCCGAGCCCGCCCATAAGTTGTTTGTCAATAAAGATCGCCGCAACAGCTCCTATAATCGGCAGCCAATAGGGCACGCCAGGCGGTATGACGAAGGCCATGAGAATACCTGTGAGGACCGCGCTGCCGTCGCCCACCGTTACCCGGCGACCAAGCGCCTTCTGGGAAAGCGCTTCGACAACGACGCACGACGCCACACTCACAACGGTTATGAGTAATCCTCTGAAACCAAATGTATAAATGGACAGAAGCATCACTGGAACCAGCGAAGCCGAAACCGTCCACATGATCCCAGCCGTGGTTCTCCCCTTTCGTATATGGGGAGACACAGAGACGGACCATTGATCTCCTAAACCAGCCTCAGTTTTTTCTAGCGTTTCGATTGTCCCATCCTCCGTGTTTTCACATAAAAAGAATTCGTGCACGGCCGCTGCCTGCAAACTGGCGACCAGGGGCCAGCTTTGCGCACGAGCTCCGTCCTATTCGACGGTTCTAGCCATGTTTCTTGACCAGGATTTTAGCCATTCTGGCGTATTGTACTAGGGGCCTTTTTGCCGGGCACACGTAGGCGCAGCACCCGCATTCAAAGCAATCAAAAATGCCAAATTTTTCCGTAAGATGCCCTTTGCCGGCCTCTACATATATGCCCACTTCTTTAGGCGACAGCCCCATGGGGCACGCTTCCATGCACCACCCGCAATGGATGCAGGGCCCTTGTTCGTCCAAATCCGTCTCTGAGCTATTCAGGAAGAGCATACCCGAGGTCGTTTTCACGATGGGGATGTCCATTGAAGACACGGCAAACCCCATCATGGGGCCGCCTGCCACGATCTTCACGAGGTCCTTCACGCCGCCGAGAAATTTCACCACATCGGATACCAGCGTCCCTACCTTCACCTTCAGGTTCGCCGGCCTTGCAAGGGCCCGGCCTGAGAATGTGACCACCTTCTCGTACAGCGGCTTATTCAAGGCAACGGCTTCGTAAATGGCCAGTGTGGTGGAAATGTTTTGCACGATGACGCCCACATCGAAGGGCAGTCCGCCTCCCGGCACTGCACGACGCAGCAGCGAAAAGATGAGCTGCTTTTCGGAACCCTGTGGGTATTTGACGGTGAGTCCCTGCACCTTGATGGAGGCGTTGTCATCGCGCGGCGCTTCACGCACGGCCTTGTTCATGGCGTTGATGGCGTCTGCCTTGTTGAGCTCGATGCCAATCACGCAGTTCTTGATACCCAGAATCTTGAGGATAATTCGCGCTCCCTGCACGATCTTTTCGGGGTATTCCAACATGAGGCGATGATCAGTGGTCAAGTATGGTTCACATTCTGCCCCGTTGAGTATAAGGGTATCGATCTTGGCGGAAGGCGGTGGGGACAGCTTGACATGAGTTGGGAACCCTGCGCCTCCCAAACCCACGATGCCAGCGTCCTTCACCTTAGCCAGCAATTGCTCTCTCGTGAGTTTTTCCCATTCCACGGGTTCATACGTCTTGGGAGAGGCAGACTTGTCCCTCTCGATGACGATGGCTTCGCACCGTACCATGGTGGGATGCGGGTGCACCTCGATCGCCTTGACGACGCCGTTGACGCTGCTGTGAATAGAGGCGCCGAGGGCCTTCTCGACCACGGCGATCAACTCGCCTTCTTGTACCTCTTGTTTCTTCTTCACCAGGGGCTTTGCTGGCGCGCCAAAGTGCATGGAAAGCGGTATAACGACCTGGTCTGGCGCTGGCATCTCCTCGATGGCCAGGTGTTCGGTCAACTCCTTATGTTCTGCGGGATGTATCCCGCCCTTGGGAAATGTGAATCCAGCCATGGTTCCTCTTGATCGGTTTTGTCAAATCATCAGATACACCCATCCGCAGCGATGCTCCTTGCAAGGGCTCGCCTCATTGAGTGATGCCCGCCATTCCTCATAAGGGGCATGGCGTGACAGGGCCTTTGGGGACTTCTGATGTTATGAGTGCCGTTCGGCTCGCAGTCTGCTAATGGACAGTGAAGAAGAATACTATTTGCCGTCGTCGGTGTCAAGAACATATTCCCCTATTCGGACTCGGAGATTAGGCGAATATTCATGATACGCGTCTCATCCATGGCAAAAATCAATCCTTTGTATGGAGGCAGAAAAAATAGTATATGACCTCTCGAAGGTTGCGGAGGAAAGCGAAACCATATGACGACATCATCAAATGAGGAAATCGAGGCTGAAATCCTACGGCGCATCACACGACCAGGGTGGGTGGCCACACGGGGGTTGGTGAGTGATCCCGCTGACGCGGCTTCTTCCGAGGAGGAATGCGCGGCCATAGAAGCGGTGATGAAGGCCATGGCCGCACGTGGTTTGGTTCAACTTTGGAAGCTCATCCTCTTCGATGGGGGCGACGCCATTCTCGCGGCTGCGAGACCCGGCTTCAAATTGGACGAGGATCTTGAACGACGCGGAGCGTGGGCCAAGGCAGAAAGCTACGTTAATGACGAATGAAAACGCTTTTGGATCGCGGCATCTATGAAGGGTTCACTCGAACCCATTTGACGCGGGCACGGCATTTTATTTGGATAGCCACCGCGAACATAAAAGCCACGAGGTTGCTGTTTGGCAACACATTTATGTCATTCCCTGATTTCATGGCAGCCATGGTTCACAGAGGAGTGACGTTCCGCATCATCCATTCGGAACTCCCATCAGGTCCATTTCGAGAACGCTACGAGCAACTGGACAAAGGGGGCATGCTCAGCGCGGGCGTCGAGTTTCTGTTTTGCGAGCGGAATCACGCGAAAATCTTTGTGGTTGACGGCCGCACAGCCCTGGTAGGCAGCGCCAATCTCACGGGAGCGGGCATTGGGGCAAAATCTGCTGACAAGCGGAATTTCGAGCTGGGCTTTCTTTTCGAGGGCGAGCAAGAGACCAGGCCATTCGTGGAGTATTTCGACGAGATATGGATGGGGGCTCGTTGTCCCACGTGCGGGATACGGCCGAATTGTCCGGCGCCGGCGTCGTGAAGCTCGTAGTACAAATGGCATGCCGTTCCACTTCAGGTGTCATAGAACTGTTCTCGAAAGTAATCACGAATTCAATGAGGCGCCGGTCATTTTGAATGCATTGTCCCTGTCATTTCGAGCGAAGCGAGAAATCCTGGTCAGAAAACCAAGATTTCTCAGTCGCAGCCTCTCACTTCGTTCGAGACTCGCTCCTTCGAAATGACAAAGGTTGGCCTTTGGCCGCTAGAAGGAAGGTTCCGAAAGCGGCCA
>Ga0078972_1017419_pt1 | contig 10324 bp, 11 predicted proteins | sample YelNatPaOPGAMG01_FD_67568 | JGI IMG/M metagenome (GOLD analysis project Ga0078972, IMG submission 67568) | Hot spring thermophilic microbial communities from Obsidian Pool, Yellowstone National Park, USA - OP-RAMG-01 (SPADES assembly) (version 2) | ecosystem: Environmental > Aquatic > Thermal...
GACGATGAAGTCGATACTGGAGACCCGTCCCATTTATCACAAATGTGACCAGACGATACGGAGTCATGTGTTCTGCAGTTTTCTGGCTTTGTTGCTGAAGCGGGGGCTGGAGCAGCGGCTTGAGGACAAGGCTGAAAGCTGGCAATGGGCTGAGATCGTGCGCGGGCTGGACAATCTTCAGGAGGTGGAGGTTGTATTTCAGGGCAAGCGGTTTGTGCTGCGCAGCTAGGTGCTGGGACAGGCCCACAAGGCGTGTATGGCGGCGGGTGTGGCCTTGCCACCGACGTTGCGGCAGAAGGAATGATCACAGAAGCACGGGGCTGGAAAATGTAGTGCCAAGACCATTTTGGTCTTTTGTAACTCCTTGAATATCAACAACCCAGTTTTTCAAACTGTCGAAGATGGGTCTAACGTCCAACGTTCAAATCTCAACTTTCAACGGGGCGACCGAAATGCTGTATGGTGGGCAGGATATGGGGACAGACACGGTGTTTCGCTGGATGTAGCTTTTGGCGGACCAGCCGCAGATCCACCCAACCAGACCATATCGTGTCTGTCCCCATATCTGGTCCCAACCCGGCGGACCTGCCTAATCGCGGTCGGGCGGTCGAGGTTGGCTGCGGCACCCAGATATGGGGACAGGCCCAGCATCCGGTACACCGATAAGGAATGTCTAACGTCCAACGTTCAAATCTCAACTTTCAATGGGGTGACCGAAAGGGCGGATGGTGGGCGGAATATGGGGACAGACGCGGAGTTTCTGCGACCGGACTTTTGACCCGGTGGACCTGACCAAGCGCAGGTCGGACGGTCCAAGCCAGGTGCAACGACCAGACATGGGGACAGACACGATGTCGGGTATACCCGATATCGGGACAGGCACGATGTCCGATATGCCGGTCGGGAACGTTCAACGTGAAACGTTCAACTCACAAGTTTCAACGGGGCGACCGAAAGGGCGCATGGCAGGCGGGATATGGGGACAGACACGGGATTTGGACAACAGGACTCTTGCCCCAGCAGACCTGACCCAGCGCCGGTCGGACGGTCGCGGCGGGCTCGGCGCACAGATATGGGGACAGGCACGGAATTTCACCCAGATATGGGGTGCCCAGATATGGGGACAGACACGATGTCCGGTATACCGATCAGGAACGTTCAACGTGAAACGTTCAACTCTCAAGTTTCAACGGGGCGACCGAAAGGGCGCATGGTGGGCGGGATATGGGGACAGACACGGGATTTGGACAACAGGACTCTTGCCCCAGCGGACCTGACCCAGCGCCGGTCGGACGGTCGCGGCGGGCTCGGCGCACAGATATGGGGACAGGCACGGAATTTCACCCAGATATGGGGACAGGCACCTAATTTGGGCGACCGGACTCTTGACTCGGCGGACCTGTCCAAGCGCCGGTTGGGTGGTCCAAGCCGGCCCTGGCACCCAGAGATGGGGACAGACACGATGTCCGATATACCGGTTAGGAACGTTCAACGTGAAACGTTCAACTCACAACTTTTAACGGGGTGACCGAAAGGGCGCATGGTGGGCGGGATATGGGGACAGACACGGAGTTACGGTGATACGTATCACTGGGCTTTTCATGACGGTACTGTGGAGTCGGTATCTGCAGTGCCTGTATTTTTTTTTTGAGGAGGCGTGAGCCGGGGGCAGGGGACGAAGTCGAAGCAGATATTTCCCAGCCCGGCGGCGTAGAGCTTTCTGATGAAGGGGCGCAGGCCCGGCGTCTTTGGGCATCAGGCAACTTTGGTTCCGGCTACGCCGGGCTGGGAGATTTCCGGGCTAGAGATTTTTCCGGTACTTCCCGGGTTTCCAACGTTCGTGCACCCAAAACCAATTCGCCGGGTCGCGCCGAACCGCCGTCTCGAAAGCGCGGTTTATGTCCCGCGTGATTTCAATGATGGGGCGTGGTTGTCCGTCCGCGTGTGTTGGGATCTCAGGGCCAACTTCGATTCGCCACTTGCCCGGTGCTGTGCGATAGCAGACAGCCACCAGGAGCGGGCAATTGTAGCGCAATGCGAAGATCGCCGGTGCTGCAGTTGTCGAGCAAGTCTCCCCAAGAAATGGCACTGGCAATCCACGGTCGCCGGCATGCTGATCCGACAGAAATCCAAGGACCAAATTTTGTCTTCTCAGTGCCTGGCGCAACGCGTTCATTTCTGTGCGGCGCTCGAAAAACAGGCATCCGGATCGTTCACGCAGGCTTTGCATCAGCCGATTGAGTGATGGTTGACGAAGCGCCCTGTAAGTGGTGGCAAATTGACGCCCGGGCACCCAATAAACAGCTCGTGCGTACAACTCAAAGTTCCCGAAATGCCCGATGGCCACAATCCAGCTCCCGGAAGTATTCGCATGCGACTTCAGAAGAAGTTCAAGTCCGACAACTTCCAACACATCTTCAATTTCGCGCCTTGTCATGGCCGATGTGCGCACGGCCGCTGCATAGTTTTCGCCAATGCGTCCAAAATTCTCTCGGGCGATGGCGCGAATCTGTTCGGGGCTCAGTTCTTTGCCAAAACATCTGGTCAAATTCGCAAGTGCAACACGGCGGTGTCGCTTGTCCAGCCAGTATGCAATCATGCCGCCGATCCGTCCCAATTGCACCACCCAACTCAACGGCAGCGACTGGACGATCGCGACCAACACCCGTGCAATCCAATACAACACCTGTTCCATTCAGGACGTAACCCGGTTTATGCGAACGATTGTTGTGCAAAGCCTTTCATATTGAAGTCCGAACAGCAACTGCCTATTGTTTCCGCCGCGGGTTCTGTGCTGTACGGTCGGGGACATTGGTTTTCCGCCTGCTGCGTTGCAGGGCTGCAATCATGACTCGACTCGAGCCGCCGACCCTCGTTGGGTACATCCGGGCACTCATGCAACATTCGCCGAATTTCCTTCGTATAGTTGACGAGGCGCGCCCTCGGGTGCGCGAAATCACAATCGAACAAGCCAGAAAGCGATTGGCCGAGAATCCGCGCTGTGTGTTGCTCGATGTGCGTGAGGATCACGAATGGGAAGCCGGTCATGCAATAGGTGCGGTCCATCTCGGTCGCGGCATTCTCGAGCGCGACATCGAGAAGCTTTACCCGGATTTTGATACCGAAATCCTGATGTACTGTAGGGGCGGGTACCGATCAGTGTTGGCGTGCGATTCAGCCCGAAAAATTGGATATCGTAATGTGGCCTCGATAATCGGAGGTTACAGAGGGATGATTGCGTCTGGTTGGCCTGTGACAGGCCCAAGTGGACAATCCACCTGAACAGGGCTGCAACCTTGCGGCTTCGCCACCGACGTCGCAGAGGAGGTTGGAATCGGTGACTGAACAATTTGAAAGCAAAAGCCCTGAACGATCGGATGATTTGCGGCGGTTGACCAAATCCTCCGACAGAGCGGCGGAACATGGTTTTCCGGGCAAGTTCCCTTTGATCCGTAAGCGCATGGTATGGCTACCAACATGGCGTGGCTGGTGCTGCATTGTGTTGCTGGCCGCCTGCATGTGCACCTGGACCGCCCGAAACATTCACCCATTCCTCTCTGTCACACACCGCGTCCCAGCGGATGTGCTCGTCATTGAAGGTTGGGTGCCCGACCTCGTCCTGAAAACTGCGATCCAGGAATTTCAGCAGGGACAATACCGATTCATTGTCACTTCAGGCGGTCCCCGGCCTCGCGGACATTTGACGTCGGACTTCCCCACCTATGCAGCCGAAGCCGCCGCCGCGCTCCACAAGCTCGGGTTTCCTCGGGACAAAATCATTGAAGCCCCGGGCGAACCAACATTGCGCGACCGCACGTTTCACAGCGCACAGGCCGTCAAACTCAAACTCGACGAACTGAACATAAAACAGGTTGGATTGAACATCGTAACCGAAGGAAACCACGCCAGACGCACATGGACGGTCTTCCGGCGCGTTTTCCCTGAACCGAACCGGGTAGGGGTTATCTCATGTCCGCCCGTCGAGTATGATCCGGCGCGTTGGTGGGCCAGCAGCGAGGGCGCAAAAGGAACTTTGATCGAGGCTTTCGGGTGGCTTCACGACGCAATCTTCAGGTGAAGTCGCAGCGCTTGGCCGGCTCCTGCACTCGGTGCTGACGCGGTCATACCAGAACTCCGTCGTGATCGAGCCCATCCCCGACCAAGACCCCCGGCGTTCAACTCCAGTTTCAAAGAGACAATTTCGACATCGAACCTCCACCGTGCAGCTTTTGATTTGTCATTGACCGCAACTGTCGGGCCACTGTGAATACCGGCGTTGCCATCAACACCAGCGCCACGGCAAACAGCGGCCACGCGAATGCAACCGGCAACATCTCTCTCAACGCTTTCTCGCCGCCCTTCACAGTCAAGAGCGCATCCCTGAGGAATGCATACAGTGCCAACAGGATTCCTGCGCTTCCCGCAATGATTGACCATGGCGCTGGCCAAACCACCTGCGATCTGCCTTCCACCTGTACCGCGAGCACACCTCCAATTATCATCAACACCGAGATCAGAATCGGCGCCAGCACAGGCCCCCACCACGGCAACGGCAATAGAAACAGAACATCCCAATCAAGCAACGACTTCGGCCATCCTGTCAGCAGCCGCAAGAACACGTAGTAAAAGATATCCCATACCCCGAACGCCGTGAGTGCATAACCAATGCGACCGCGCCACGTGGTTCCAGCAATCCATCCCACAGCCCCCAACATTGTCAGCGTGGCCACTTCTCTTACCAACTCGGCATGGCCGATTGGCCCCATGTCGGGCAAAGGCAACCGTTGGTATGGATCAACCCGGTTGATCATCACCCGCAAATCGAGCACGACAGCGGCTTCAACCCATGCCATCGCAATCGCAAACACAACCACTGCAATTACTCTGCCGCGTGTGTTCATTCCACGACCCTCCGGGCTAGAGCCGCGCCATGGCACTCTCATTCTCCATTTGCTCTGGTGACAACTGGTCCGTCTCGAGCGCTTGTTCCCCCGCAATTTTACGAAGCCGTTCCTCGACCTCATCAATTGCACTGTCAGGTGTCGAAGTCCCGGCCGTGATCCCAACCAACGAGATATCCACAAACCATTCTTCGCGCAGGTCGGCGGCTGTTTCGACATGGTACACATGCGCGCAAACTTTCCTGCATGCATCAGCGAGTTCGCGGGTGTTATTGCTGTTTGAACCTCCGACAACCACCATTGCGTGGCATTGACGCGCAAGTTCAACTGCAGCGGTTCTCCGGAGCGTGGTGGTCGGGCAAACGGTATCCACGAACTTGAGCTCGGAACGCGGAAACCTCGCGCGCAGGAGCTCGAGCAGATGCAAAACTCGTTCGATTGGCTGGGTTGTTTGGGCAACAACGCCCAGCTTGGGCCATTCCGCCATGTTCTGAATATCAGATTCCGTCAGCACTACGTCGTATTCCGGAAGGTCCTCGGTCAGGCCGCGCACCTCGACGTGGTCACGGCGTCCAATGACCACTGGATGGTACCCGGTCGATGCCAAATTGCGGATTGCCTGTTGGGCCTTGCGAACCAACGGGCATGTGGCATCCCAGACCCGGAAGCCCGATTCATTCAGGACGTTCAATCTTCGATGCGATATGCCATGTGCAGTGACAAGCACGTCCAACGTCCGCAGTTCTTTGATCTCGTGTGCGATTCGGATGCCCCGATCCCGCAGAGATGCAACAACGTCGGGATTGTGGACAAGATCGCCGAGGATGCTCAGCGGATGTTCAGATGCTATGTCGAATGCGGTGTTGATGGCGTTGCGAACGCCGAAGCACATTCCGATGTGATGTGCGCGAATAATTTTCATGAGTTTGCCCGGCAATATTGACCAACATTATTGAAGGTCACAAGCATGACTTTGTACTGCAAAGTATATGGGCATTGACCGCGCCGCTCCTGTTCTCGTTCATTCTTTTCTCGCTTCGCGGATTATCCTCTCCAGCAAATCAATGTACTGCGCGAACGCTTTCCGGCCCTCAGCCGTCAGTGCGCACGTCGTGTGCGGCCGCCCTTTCAGGTAAGTCTTCGTTACGGCAACGTATCCCGCCTCCTGAAGTGTCCGCAGATGAACGCTCAGGTTGCCGTCTGTCATCCGCAAAGTGTCCCGGATTTCCGTAAACGACATTTCCGGATTCGCCGCCAGCAATGACATGATTGGCAGTCGGCCCTTCTCGTGTATCACTCGATCGAGCTGGAGAAATGGTTCCGGATTCACGTCGCATTTGTTCGTCGTTCGGTGAACAACAGGTAGGTTCCGTACGCAAAGTGCAGAATCCCGAAGAAAAACCCCATCACACCATGCCCGGCCAGCGCCGCATGCGGGAGCGAGGCAACCGCAAAAAAAGCCCCGAGTCCGCCGATTATGCTGATCCATCCAAAAAGCCGTATTCCGCGCCGCATGAAAAATCCCGCTGCATGACTCGCGCATCCGTACAGCACAATCCACACCAGCGGCAACAACCTCAGTGCCAAAACCTCTGCGTATTCAGACCCCAAGTTGCCGCCTGCCAGTGACCAAACCGCCGCGCTCACCGCAACGGCGCCGGCCAAACAAGGCAGGACGGCCTGTGCGACGCGCCGCGTTGGTGGCGACCAAAACGCCTCGCTTGCGCGCAGTGCCTGTCGCCTCACCAGCAGCAGTGCAGTGACAAGCGGCGCTATGCTCACGGCCAGCCAATAGGCAATGAACGCGCGGGGAGATTCAACCCTTGCAATGACTCCGACAATTGCTGCGGCGATGCCAAACCCTCCTGTTACGAGCATGACCGGCGCGAGTGCACGCCGATAAACTGCCGACCGTTCCATCAGGGTTCGGATGACCTGCAGGTGTTCGGCTGCCCAATCAGACTGCATATAGACCATACTTTGCAATACAAAGCACGCATGTCAACAGAAAAATCGCAAACGAAATTCAGAGCGGAATACATTGACTGCCTCCTGATGCAGCTCTCAGCGCGGCGCAGCCGCAACCAAACGCTCCAGACGTAACCATTGCGCTGGTTGCAGGAATACCGCTGTGTCGCGCCGCGCTGCCAAACAATCGGGCCAGGTGGTCCGGGTGCGGCCACAACACGCTGCGGACTTGACGTTTGGTGGTTCCTCCGCAACGTTTCGCACAGCAATGAAGTTCATTGATGAATACCGCGACGGCGCAATTGTGCGGCGGATCGCAGATGCGATCGGCAGCGTCACAACCCGGCCATGGACGATCATGGAAATATGCGGCGGGCAGACACACGCGATCGTGCGGTTCGGACTTGACGAATTGCTGCCGGGCAACATCACGCTCGTGCACGGCCCGGGCTGTCCGGTTTGCGTAACACCGGTCGAGATGATCGACAAAGCGATCGAGTTGGCGGGAAGACCCGGTGTCATTCTTTGTTCCTTTGGTGACATGCTCAGGGTACCCGGCAGCAGGACTGACTTGCTTTCGGTCAAGGCCGCCGGCGGTGATGTGCGCATGGTTTATTCGCCGCTGGACGCCGTGCGGATCGCCCGGGAGAACCCCGGGCGCCAGGTGGTGTTCTTCGCTGTCGGGTTCGAAACAACCGCTCCACCGAACGCTGTTGCTGTTCGATGTGCAAAGCGTGAGGGGCTGAAGAACTTCACAATGCTGGTTTCGCATGTTTTGGTGCCGCCGGCGATTGAAGCCATTCTGAGTGCGCCGCATAATCGGGTGCAGGGTTTTCTTGCTGCGGGGCACGTCTGCACCGTGATGGGATACCATGAATATGAACCGATCGCGCGCCGGTATCGCGTGCCGATTGTCGTGACCGGCTTCGAACCGGTCGATATCCTCCAGGGCATACTCATGTGTGTGCGGCAACTGGAATCGGGCGGGTGCGAGGTTGAGAATCAATACGCCCGGTCCGTGCACCGCGCTGGAAATCAACCCGCACAAGCGTTGTTGAAAGAAGCGTTTCGCGTTGTGGATCGCGCGTGGCGCGGGATTGGCGTGATTCCCCGAAGCGGTTTTGCGCTGTCCGAAGAGTACGCGGGCTTCGATGCGGAACGGCGGTTCGAGCTGGAGTGTGTCACGGCTGCCGAATCTTCCGAGTGCATGAGCGGGCTTGTTTTGCAGGGCGTGAAAAAGCCTGTCGAGTGCCCTGCGTTTGGGACCCGGTGTACGCCGGAACATCCGCTGGGCGCGACGATGGTCTCCAGCGAAGGCGCATGCGCTGCTTATTATCGGTATCGACCATGGAAGAAACCTCGGAAATAAGACCGGTTTGTCCGCTGCCGATCGCGCAGTACCCGCACGTGGTGCTTGCGCACGGCGGTGGCGGCAGCCTGATGCATCAATTGATCGAAAGCGTTTTTGCGCGGAGGTTTTCGAACCCCGCGCTTGACGAACGCCATGACGGCGCACTTCTTGAAGTGGACAGCGCACATCTTGCATTCACCACGGACTCGTACGTTGTGCGACCGCTGTTCTTCCCCGGAGGCGACATAGGCACGCTTGCAATCTATGGAACGGTGAATGATCTGGCCATGTGCGGCGCGCGCCCGCGCTGGCTCAGCGCAGGTTTTATCATCGAGGAAGGCCTGCCAATGGAAACCCTCGATCGGGTTGCTTCGTCGATGGCACGTGCTGCGACCGAAACCGGAGTGCAATTGGTGACCGGCGACACCAAAGTGGTCGAAAAAGGCAAGGGCGATGGCCTGTTCATAAACACAGCCGGCATTGGAATCGTGAAGCACGGTGTTCGACTCGGTCCGAGAATGGTGTTACCCGGAGACGCTGTTTTGTTGAGCGGCGACGTTGGGCGGCACGGGATGGCGATCATGTCGGTGCGCGAGGGCCTCGAGTTTGAAAGCCGGATCGTGAGCGATTGCGCGCCGGTGGCTGATGCGGCACTTGCATTGATCGACGCGGGCATCGAGGTTCACTGTATGCGTGATTTGACCCGCGGCGGCTTGGCGTCCGCACTCAATGAAATCGCTTCCACCGCGTCTGTCGAAATCAGCATCGAAGAAACGGCAGTTCCGGTGAGTGAACCTGTGCGTGGCGCCTGTGAGATTCTGGGGTTCGATCCTTTGTATGTTGCGAACGAGGGCCGGTTTGTTGCGTTCGTTTCTGCTCGCGATGTTGACCGCGCGGTTGAGATCGTTCGGCACGCGCCACATGGCGGAGGCGCATGTTTGATCGGACACGTGACCGGATCGGACCGCGGAATTGTCACGTTGCGGAGCCGGATCGGAACCAATCGCATTCTGGACATGCTCAGCGGCGAACAACTGCCGCGAATATGCTGAGGCCCGCTTCAGTACTGAATTCATAAATCTGCACAGAAACCGCACATTGACGGATAGATTCAGAATTCTGCCTCCGAACTGTTCAGCCGCTGATCCAAACCTCGTCTTCCACGTGGGCGACGAAGTCACCCCGTTCAGCGCAGCGCGACGGAGCGCCAAGCCAGGGACGAACGAATTCGTCTTGGAGCGATCATTCGGTTGCGGCTGCGCCGCGCTGAGTGTTTGCACACGGGCCGTGGGAAGCAAATCGCCGAGAACATGTCCTCGATGTTTGTCAAGCAAAATTGTGTGATTGAAACTTTTTTCAAATTTCCCCTTGCAAGGGTGATCGATTTTGGGTTGATTATCGCCCGCGTTTTGACCGGGGCGGCTCGGGAAAACAACTTGAAAAATTTTTGAAAAAAGTTGTTGACGACCGCCGGAAGACGCGTATCTTAGCACCGCTTTTTGAAATTGGGGATGTTAACGCCGAATGTGTGCGGCACGTTCAGGTGAACGGTTGGTTGTCCCCATAAAAGCGAGAATTTCCGGGTGTTAAAGCCCGACGCTCTTTGAAAATTGGATTGTGCGATTAGTGAGAGCCCCCTTCGGGATCAGCCGTCGGCGAGGTCCCGAAGAGTTTTAAGAATTGCGCCAGTCCGGTTCACGACCGGACTAGGATCAAGCTGACGTTTTTTACAACGGAGAGTTTGATTCTGGCTCAGAACGAACGCTGGCGGCGTGGATAAGACATGCAAGTCGAGCGGGGACCAGTGGGTAGCAATATTCGCTGGTTCTAGCGGCGAACGGGTGCGTAACACGTGGGTAATCTGCCCTGAAGACCGGGATAACTGCGCGAAAGCGTGGCTAATACCGGATGTGGAGGCCGGAGGACATCCTCTGGACTCCAAAGCTGGGGATTCCTTCGGGAACCTGGCGCTTCAGGATGAGCCCGCGGCCTATCAGCTCGTTGGCGGGGTAACGGCCCACCAAGGCTAAGACGGGTAGCTGGTCTGAGAGGACGACCAGCCACACTGGAACTGAGACACGGTCCAGACACCTACGGGTGGCAG